>ENA-OPYE01001730-OPYE01001730.1-human-gut-metagenome-genome-assembly--contig:-NODE-1730-length-10759-cov-2.573337_pt1 | contig 10759 bp, 5 predicted proteins | sample MGYA00241063_ERZ501442 | MGnify/ENA primary metagenome ERZ501442 (study PRJEB25962, sample SAMEA1967055) | human gut metagenome | biome: human gut; feature: human-associated habitat; material: faeces... | reverse complement strand
CTTTCACGTTTCGGAAGAAATTATATCGAGGTCGGTCAGTATATAGATTACATTTTTCCTTCATTCAATATCCGCTTCATCGCCCTGAGCGACAATGTAGACACGCTTGACAGAAACAGTTCGGCAATGGATCTTATGCCTGTGATGAATTTATTCAACGAATGGCACGCCGATACGAAAGATTGCACCAAAAAGCAAGGTGAGAGGTATATACCTTGAAACCCTAGATTGCTCGAGTCTGTCTCCCCAAAGCTATGCGCTGAGGGTAACTGCGAACGGAGTATTTATGAATAGAATCATTATTAAAAAATAAAAAGATACAACACCATGAAAAGGACAACGACAATCATACTATTTTTGCTATGTACGGCAATTTTATGGGGACAGTCTTCTGTTCAACAGCTTCAGATTATTCCGGCGTCACCCCAAGCCCAATCTTTCCAAAAATATCTGAATCACCAGATAACAGAATATAATGGGCTACCCGAGATTGATATTCCTCTTTATGAACTCAAAGTCAAAGGGTTGACAATTCCTGTTACTTTGTCATACCATGCTTCAGGAATTCGTTATAAGCAATATGACGGAGAAGTCGGTGCTGGATGGAGTCTTAATGCTGGGGGGTATAGAGTAAGCCGGACTATTAATGGAAGAGATGATTTTTATTATGAAAGATATGACAGAGACGAATTGTCGAATTTTCAAGACATGGATAATGGTTATAAATTGGACGCCTATTTGTCCAGTATGATTATTTGGAAGGAAGAATATGGGGTGTCGCAACGGATAGATCCATGGAAAATCAATATAGACGGTGAATACGACCAATTCACATATATGTTGCCCTCTTCCAACGGGGAGTTTCTGATTTTGGAACGGGATAATTTAGGAGGAGCCGCCCAGACGGTAAAGATAAAGAATAATCTGGATAAATTAGCCAAGGTGGCATGGAACGAGGCGCATATCATAGACGGCAATGGCTTCAATTATTACTTTGGTGGCAAACAGGATAACACTAATTTATACGAACTGGCACACGGAAGTTCTGCGACATCTCCGACAAGCTGGCCGCTGCGTCAGATTGTCTCTCCGTTCAATGATGTAATAAATTTTAGGTATGAAAAATTCACTCAAGAGCAGTCGCATCGCGGCAAAACGCTTTCCATACATGAGCCTTGGTTAGGACCTGTTAGTATGCCAGATCCATGGGGGAGCAGTAGCGAAGAATATTCGCAGATAATGGAAAACTTAAATTCCACGACAATCCCATCCGAATCACCTTTCAGATATGATGACCAGTTTCATATTCAGAAAATAGAAACGGAGGACATAATAGTTGAGTTTAAGCGCGACAAGAGGCTTCCCGGTACTGAAATACTTCCTCCATCCCGGTTAATCAAAGAAATTGTCGTGACAAATAAGCAAAATAATGAAGTGGAAAGGAGGTTTGTTTTGAATTATAAAAGTATATCTATATTTCTTGACAATGGCCGCTTAGGTGGATATGCCCATCATTTATTAGAATCGGTAACGGTTCATTCGAAAGACCAATCTGAACAAAAGTATAATCTTGAGTACTATGGTCCGGCTTCAATGACAAGTTCCGAATCCAATTGTTTATATGCTGACCAATGGGGATTTTATAAAAACAGTTACGGGGGAGTCCGTGAACCGTTTTTACACCGAGAATTTGAGAGTGATAAGTATGTAAGTAGCCTCACCACTGCCAGAGGACATGTATATCCGGTCGTCAGTTTAGTCAGAAACTTGATAAACACGGGGGCGTCATTAGATCGCTCTAACAATGATCAGAGTACCGTTCATTATTTCTCTCTAAAAAAAATCACATATCCTACCGGAGGGTATTCTGAATATGAATTCGAGCCTCATAAATTTCGAAATCCTTCCGCTGTAGTAACCGGAGGCGGGCAACGGATAAAAAAGATAAAATCTGTGGCGGCTGATAGCGAAGAGGTTACCACTATCTTTAAATATGGGGAAAATGAAAACGGGATCGGAGTCGCTAATATTCATTTCTCTAAGGATATGTTCGCCGATGAAACACATTACATTTCCTATACTTCTACTTATTATCGGAAAACAATAAGATCCTATTCCAATAAGCCTTTCTGCGAAATAGACAATTCGATGTTGCAAGTCAGTTACCCCCAAATTACTACCTATCAGGTAAGGGAGGCCGACGGTATGACGAACGGGAAAACTGTATCTCGGTATGATATTTACCAGCAATATATAATTGATTATCTGTCCGGGACTTCGGAAATTTCAGATGTGCATGCCACGGTAGACAACGGATATTCTTATCCTAAGGGCATTCGGACATACCGTCCGGGATATATCCCCCTGCTAACAAACCGCAGTTATTATAACAATGAAAATATAAAAATCAGGGAAGAACAATATGAATATGGTCTTGAGCATAAAAGTAACGATCCGGATATCTACTATGGAATAAGTTTAAAACGTAAAGTATATTTCGACTCGTATTACAATGTAGGAACCTCTCCGTATGATTATATCACGTCTGCTTATGATTGCAGGGAATATACCATAGAAAGAGGAGGGCGCATTCTTTCCAAAAAAACAATCACAAACTACGACCTTACAGGTACACATCCGGCTACGATTGTAGAGCTATACGAATACAATACCCGTAACCAGCTAACGGTAAAAATAACCAAAAGAGATTGTTGCGGAACGGATGATTTGATAGAGGAATACACTTACCCATCGTCCGATACGGAGTTGGTCCGGCGCAATATGCTATCCACTGTTATCGAAAAGGAGCAGATAGAATCGAATAACGGTTTGACTCTTTACAATGAATGCTACCATTATCCTAATGGTGCTGTTCTTCCTGATTATTTCGCGGGCCTTTATTCACGTATCGAACTTACTTACGACCGCTATGACGGAAAAGGCAACTTATTGCAGTGCACGCGCTTAGACGGAACACCTGTGTCTTATATATGGAGTTACAACTATCGGTATCCTGTAGCTGAAATCGTGGGTGCTACCTACAACCAGGTAAGCGCTGCCTTGAACATGAATATGACTGCGCTGGCAAGTAACAAGAATCCGAGTGAGAGCATAATCAACAGTATCAAGTCCCTAAAGACAAGTCTACCAAATGCTTTCGTGACGATTTGTACTTACAAACCATTGACAGGTATGCTTACTGCCACTGATCCGTCGGGCGTTACGACCTATTATGAATATGACTCATTTAACAGGTTGAAACGCACTTATATAAAAGAAAATACTGCTGAGAAGAACATCCGAACATACAATTACCATTATCAATCTCCCTCTTCTGGTCAGAACTATATCCTGGCACGTACTTATACCCAGGAGGACGGCAGTCACTACTTAGATAAGCTACAGTACTTTGATGGATTAGGACGCCCAGTCCAAACTGTGGAATGTGGAGTAACTCCTAATATGGCCGATCTGGTTGTCTATCGTGAATATGATTCCTTTGACCGGGAGTCCAATGTTTGGTTACCGACCGTGATTTCGGGTAACAATGGAGCCTACGTTCAGCCTTCAACCTTCAAAGCGCAGGCTATCGGTAGTAACAGTAACGATGCGAATCCTTATTCGACTATCACCTATGAAGCCTCACCTTTAAACAGGGTGTTAAAACGGTTCGCTCCAGGGCAGGACTGGCATAACGCTGATAAAGCGGTTGGAACATCCTATAAGACCAATATATCGGGCGACGCCCTTCTTAACTGCAAACGGTATACCGACGCCAGCAGAGAGTCCCCCTGTTTCGGTCAATACGGCAACTACGATACAGGAACTCTCCATGTCACAGAAGTGAAAGATGAGAACGGAAATACCTCCTACGAGTTCAGGAATAAGTTAGATCAGATTATCCTTATCCGACAGATCAATGAAGGGCGGCATTATGATACTTACTATGTATATAATGATTATGGAAATTTAAGTTTCGTACTTCCCCCGAGAGTGCAGGATGAAGGCGCGTCAGACGGATTGATTTACCAATATAAGTACGACTGGTATAATCGTCTCATTGCTAAGAGGATACCCGGATGTGACTGGGATTATTACATCTACGACAAAGCTGACCGTCTGATTTTCTCACAGAACGGCGAACAACGGGCAAAAGGTGAATGGACATTCACTATACCCGACGCTCTCGGGCGTGTAGTACTGTCCGGGATATGCACTAATAATTTCGACTATATGGCTAATCCGTTAGGTAACAGTGTTGCAAAAGCGGAATACCCGCAAAACGGTTCGGGAATGTACGAGGGATATAATCTGTCGGGAGTATCTTTAGCGATGGGATATACAATCTTAGCAGCCACTTATTATGATACTTATAAATATCGCAGCCTGACAGGATTTTCAAATACGGCTTTGGCATACGAAACGTCCGGAGTAGAAGCGGCTTATCTGAGACGCTACGGAACTGACGCCGGCATATACGAGCACAAAGGCTTGGTTACAGGAACTAAGGTTGCACAGTTACATCCCGATGGGACGATAGGTTCCTCCTATCTGTACACCTGCTTGTATTATGACATTAGAAAACGATTGATCCAGTCCGTATCGACCAATCATCTGGAAGGTATCGAGAAAGAATACATCGCTTATAATTTCATAGACCAGCCTGTAAAGAAAACGCATGTCCATACAAAAAACGGTAGCGGAGGCGGCAGGCAGACTGAAGTCTACGCTTACACCTACGATCACGCCGGGCGACTGCTGAAAATCACTCACCAACTCAATGGTGGAATGATAGTAACATTAGCCGAGAACACTTATGACGAATTGGGTAGGTTGAAAACCAACAAGAAAGGAGGCGTAGCCAATACGACTACTACCTACACTTACAATGTGCATTCATGGATAAAGTCCGTCAGCAGTGCTTTATTCAGTCAGACTCTCTATTACAATGAATCCTATGGTGGAAGTGCAAAGCAGTATAACGGTAATATCTCAGCCATGAGCTGGAAACAGAACTCTGAGACGAATTATAACGGCTATGCCTTTACATACGATGGTCTGTCAAGGCTTACTGCTGCCGATTACTTGGTTAATGGCGTAAGCAGTATCCATTTCAGGACAGCCTATATGTACGATAAGCACGGAAACATGACCTCCTTACAAAGGTACGGGAAAAAAGATGTCGGTACAGGGACTTCTTCATACGGACCGGTTGATGATTTGACCATGACCTATGTAGGGAATCAGTTAACTCAAGTAGATGACGCTGTAGGTACAATCAGCTTCGCCCAGTCCATGGACTTTAAGAACTACAGCAATGCGGCCGTGGAATATACCTACAACGCCAACGGGGCGATGACGAAAGATTTAAATAAAGGAATATCCGATATCCGGTATAATTCATTAAATTTGCCCAGACGGATGGATATAAAGAGCCCGGTGGCGGAGGCAAGGAACGAATATACATATTCGGCATCAGGAACGAAACTGAAAGTGGTTCAAAAGTGGAATCCGAGCTACTCTACCATTCCGGTCATAGGTTCCGTCATTAATACAGCCGCTTTGAGCATGAGCAAGACAACGGATTATGTGGGTAACTTTATCTATGAGAATAACGTATTGAAGCGTATCCTGATTAATGGAGGCTATATTGAAAATGGCGTATATCACTATTACCTGACTGACCATCAGGGGAATAATCGGATAGTAGTCAACGCTAGTGGAGTGATTGTTCAAAGAAACAATTATTACCCGTTTGGAACGACTTTTGGCGATAATACGGTTGCCGAGCAGGGAAAACAACCGTACAAATACAACAGTAAGGAACTGGATCAGATGCATGGATTGAACTGGTATGACTACTCGGCCAGGTGGAAAGACGACTGGCGTTTCATGACGGTGGATCCGTTGGCGGAGAAATATTACTCGACGAGTCCGTATGTATATTGTGCGAATAGTCCTTCTAATAATGTCGATCTTGATGGAAAGAGTTGGTATTCTTATAATCAAGATGGAAAAACTATTTATGAATGGAATATAAATATTCGTTCCCAAGAAGACTTGGATAAAATAAGAGAAAACGCCATTTATATTGGCAATACTCATTCTGATGGGGATACTTATTATAGCCTATTTGGTAATAAATATTCTATGGATTCGAAGGAAGGAAAAACTATGGAAAAAATAGATGAAGCCTTAATAAATTATAGTCAAGCATCTTTAAAATATGATTATTATGGAAATCTTATATCAGGAGGAGAGAAAGTGACAGATTTTGACATAGGAGAATATCCTCAAAAAAATTCTTTAAATTTAAATGAAGATGCTTATTTCACATTTCAGACGGAGGGAGGTTCTGTTACGTATTTTAAAGTATCTGAAGGAGTTAATAATAAAGCTAAATTTGGGGGATTTGGATATGTTACCAAGGGGAAGATAAGGGGACAAGGAAATAGAGGTGCTGGAAACTTAGAAGATGGGATACCAATATATTTTGAAAGACAAAATACACCAGGAAATATTGTTCAACGCTCCGCGCAAATTGTATTTCCAACACAAAAAGCAGCTGATACTTTTTATCAAAAATATTCATTAATACTAAAAAGAAAATGAAAAAAATACCAACTATTATTGTTCTAATATGTGGATTATTATGTACTAATATGCAAAATACGGTTAGAGATGATTATTATTATCTTAGGGATATCGTGGAAAATTATTATTATTATTATTATCAATATCCTAACTCTGCATCTGAAATAATCCAATTTACAGAATATTGTTTAACTGTAGATACCAACTACTTTTCTTCTCCTGAAAAGAAAATAATTCAATCAAAAATATTGCCAAGGTTAGATAATAGCAATATTCAAATAATAAATAATGACGGTTTTGGAATACTGCAGAACAACGATACGCTATTTTACTACAAAAAACAGCTTTTTTCACCTTGTGAGATAGATTTATTTATAGGCGATTCGGTTCAGGAATATTATGCATTTTATAATAAATTCTCCAAACCACGTTTTTTTAATGAAGAAGGTCATGCTATTATTCTATCTGGACAGAATATCGAATTCCAGAATGATTTAGTCAAATATGCAGAACTACAGATAAGAATGAATGGCATTCCCTTTCGCTATTATGTAAATGGGACGGATACAATACCTGTATTTCTGTTCTTGGAATATGATTTTGAAAATGGGCTTCGTAGTTTTTGCGATAAGAAAAAAACTCTACATGAATCCTATTATCAGCCATTAGATAGTTTATGTAATAGATTTTGTAATGAAAATAAAATCGCAAGAATTATTTTTTCAAGTCTTAACTATCAATAATGACAACTATGTTTTTACTAAAAATAATCGATGTCGATATACTCTGTTCGCATATAGCGAATGTGAAATACTTGATAGCAAAAATGCAGGATCAGAAACAGGAAGCAGTTAATCTTTAGTCTTAAATGAATAATCTGCTTTCCCCATATGTGGGAAAGCGGATTTTACTTCACTTTTCAATTTGGCAGTAAAGGCGATAAACGACATGTCGCCTATTGGAAACCTTTTGTCTTGGGCTAATAACAAATTATACCCTTCCATATAACATCTTGAACATCCTGTGTGGCTGTTTTGCCTTATCTTTGCCAACACGGATTTCTATCCACAACCTGACATTTAAGAACGAAAAACATAACGGTCATGAATAAAATTAAAACCTGTCTTGTATTTCTTTTCACGATTGCTCTTTCTGCTTTCGCGGCAGCTTTTTCCAGAAATAATGATGAAGCCGTTACCCCGGAAATCGTAATTCCCGAGAATATACTGACAAACGGACTGAACTTCTCCAAAGCAGGAGGAACAAATACACTTTCTATCAAGGCGAATGTGTCGCTGGAAGTTACCAGTAGTCAGACTTGGTGTACGGTGACACCGGTTTCTTCTACTTCAGACACAGTATTTAAATATATGGTAAATGTGGAGCCCAATACCGGAAAAGAACGTATGGGAACCATCACTTTTGCATTAGGTGATTTGATGAAAACCGTGACCGTCACACAATTGGCTGGTGAGACCGATGAGCCCGGATCGAACGAAATAGCTGGAGAGACCCCTTGGGCTGTATCTAAGAGCTTAGGTCTGGGATGGAATCTGGGTAATCAGTTGGATGCATACAGCAATGGTGTGGCTAATGAAACAATCTGGGGCAATCCGAAGACAACACAAGCCTTGTTTGACAAACTGGCTGCCGCAGGAATCACTACCGTGCGTATCCCGGTCACATGGATGGGACATATTGGAGTAGCTCCCGGCTATGAAATCGAGAAAGTGTGGTTGGACCGTGTTGCCGAGGTGGTGGGATATGCGGAGAATGCAGGCTTGAATGCAATAGTCAACATCCATCACGATGGAGCGGACAGCAGTTATTGGCTGAACATAAAGGAGGCTGCTAAAAATGAAAGTAAGAATACTGCCATCAAGGTTGAGTTGAAAGCTGTATGGATGCAAATTGCCGAGCGATTTAAGGATAAAGGAAATTTTCTGGCATTTGAATCGATGAATGAAATACATGATGGCGGTTGGGGCTGGGGCGAAAACCGCACAGACGGCGGAAAACAATATGCGGTACTGAACGAGTGGAATCAAGTGTTTGTAGATGCGGTGCGTGCCGTCGGTGGTGAAAATGCCGACCGTTTCCTCGGTGTGCCGGGATATTGTACCAATCCCGAACTAACGATAAGTTCTTTCATCTTGCCTACAGATAAGGTTCGGAATCGTCTGATGGTAGCCGTGCATTTCTATGATCCTTATGAGTATACATTGAATGCAACTTATTCGGAATGGGGGCATAGCGGGGCTGTGGGTAAGAAAGTAAGTGGAGGAGATGAAGACAATGTGAAGAATATATTTAGCAAACTGAAGGCGGCCTACGTGGATAAAGGTATTCCGGTATATATCGGAGAGATGGGGTGTGTACATCGTGCGGATACCCGTGAAGAGTCTTTCCGCAAATATTATCTGGAATATGTATGCAAAGCGGCGAAAGAGTATGGCATGGCGCCGGTCTACTGGGACAACGGTGGCACCGGAGCCGGGAAAGAAGAATCCGGCCTGTTCAATCATGCTACGGGTGATTATCTGAATAATGCGCAGGAAATAGTAGGAGTCATGAAAAAGGCTATTTTCACAGAAGATGCTTCCTATACATTACAGTCAGTCTATGACAATGCTCCGCAATAAAGTAAGAACGATGATAAAAAAGAATAATATGAAAAATACTGTAAAACAACTGGGTATGTGCCTGCTACTGTCAGTGCTTTCCCTTTTCCCTGTCGTGACAGCTTGCTCCGACAGTGACGATGCACCCGCTACCCCGGAAATCGTAATTTCCGAGAACATTCTGACGAATGGAATGAGTTTCTCCAAAACCGGGGGAACAAACACGCTCTCTATCAAGTCGAATGTTTCGCTGGAAGTCACCAGCAATGAGGATTGGTGTACCGTAACGCCCGCTGCTTCCGCTTCGGCTACAGTACTTAAGTACGCGGTGACGGTAGACGAAAATCCTGATGCGGTGGAACGTATTGCTACTATTACCGTGAAAGGTGGTGGCTTGACGGAAACATTCAACGTTGTGCAGCTGGCTACCAATGGGTTGATTGTGGAATCTTGTTCTCCCGAGGCGGTCGCTGCCGAAGGTGGAATCTTTACGGTGAATATGAGAGCGAGTGGCGATGTTACGGTTACCATTCATGATAGCTGGATACGGGAGACCACTACCCGTGCAATGTCTGCGGTGACCAAAACCTTTAGCATTGCCGCTCACTATGGTGAGGCTCGCGAAGGAACCATCACCTTTACTTTGGGAGATTTTACGGAAACCGTTACGGTGAAACAGCTTGCCGGTGAGTTGCCCGATGTCGGTATGGAGAGTGATGCCATGACTTTGGCTGCGAAGATCAAACTCGGCTGGAATCTGGGTAATTCTTTGGAGGCGTGTAATGTAACTTACGAAAACGGTTTTGTGTGGGGAACTAATTCGCTGAGTGACATGGACCCGGGAGAAACCAAATGGGGGAACCCGGTCGTGACTCAGAAAATGATCAGTGCCGTAAAAGCTGCCGGTTTCAATGCCGTGCGCGTTCCATGTGCTTGGTATGGATATATGGAGAATGAGACGGACTATAAGATAAAAGCTTCCTGGCTGGATCGTGTGCAGGAGGTTGTGGATTATTGTTATGCCGAGAATATGTATGTCATTCTGAATATCCACTATGACGGGGGCTGGCTGGAAAAGAACTGCAAGACCGCCGTACAGGATAAAGTCAACGCCGTACAAGAGGCTTTGTGGACGCAGATTGCCGAAAGACTCAGGGATTACGATGAACATCTGTTGTTTGCCGGATGCAATGAACCCAATGCTGCCAATGCCACTGAAATGGGCGTGTTGAAGTCATACGAACAAACCTTTATCAATGCCGTGCGTGCTACGGGTGGGAACAATGCTGTCCGCAACTTGATTGTGCAGGGGCCCAATACGGATATTACGAATACTTTTGATTATGGCCAGCTGCCTGTGGATGATGTTCCCAACCGCTTGATGGTTGAGATACACTACTATACTCCATGGAACTTCTGCGGAATGACGGCAGATGAGAGTTGGGGAAAGATGGCCTACTTCTGGGGAACCGGATATCACATGGACGGATCTGACAGAAACTACCAAGCCAGCGGTTATGCAAGCGAGGAAGCGGAAATGGAAG
>ENA-OPYE01001708-OPYE01001708.1-human-gut-metagenome-genome-assembly--contig:-NODE-1708-length-10826-cov-2.731687_pt1 | contig 10826 bp, 10 predicted proteins | sample MGYA00241063_ERZ501442 | MGnify/ENA primary metagenome ERZ501442 (study PRJEB25962, sample SAMEA1967055) | human gut metagenome | biome: human gut; feature: human-associated habitat; material: faeces... | reverse complement strand
CATCACCGGAATCCCTACCGGAAGATAGGCTACGATATACCATATCAAAGAAACATATCCTTCACGGAAGAATGCTAAATCGAGAGCATTCATTATTATTCCACCTGCCAGCAGCAGGAGAGAGAATATCACTTTCCCATATTCATGGAATACCGAAACCTTTACATCAACCTTTTTTTCTGCTGCGCATGAATGAGCGCCACAACTACAATGTCCCATAACATTCATCATTTAGTTGATGCAAAGGTAGCAAATGATTTATGCAACAAAGTTGCATAAATCGGTTTTAGCACCTTTCAATGTCAGCAATATCGCAACAGCCATTTCCAAACCGGCACGACTTCTATATCCAACTCATTCCCTGAAATTGTCCTTTCTTCATCCCAAGTAATGATATCGGTCTTTCAACCAGCTGAATCTTACTAATTTCTTGCTGACGCTCGGCTATAATTGCCTTTATTATTCGTTTTTCCATAAAATATGCTCTTTATATTGCACAAATATAGCAAAAACATGCTTAATATATTAAGCAAGACTTCTTTTTCTTTCCAACTGTAGCTACTATTTTCTTTAGTTGTCAACTGCTACTTATCCTTTACAGGACGAACTTTGACAGGACAGAAGAAGATTACATATAAATTTGATGATTCTTATTGTCAACCAAAGTTTTTCCCGATAGTATAATGATTATCACCGGTTTACATGCTGACAATAAGCCATGACAATAGGCTGACAATAAAAAGATCGTACTTTTATTGTCAGCCTGTTATTTAATAGATTAAATTCACGACAGAATTATAGAATTCGTTTCAATCTCCTACATATCTTTCTGATCCAGCAGTTGCTACAAATAGCGTTGTCCGACATAGAATTCTTCTCGAAGGATCGCAGTCTTTCGTATTGTTCCTCCACCATTTTCCATAAACCGTCCAGTCGCGAACTTTGGCCTCTAATTGCCATTAATTCCTGATCCCGCATATTCAAGAGTGAAGCATACAGTCGGCTGGTTTTGTTTTTTTCCATGCAAAGTTGCTCTAACTCATCGATATATTCAGACGTAATTCCCAGCTTAGTCCGTTTTATGAATTGCTGAATACTATCATCATCTATGGAAACTGTATCGTTCTCATAAGACACTGTGATTTTTTTCATTTCCACCCAGAGCCAGATATACTCTTTTTCGAGTCGGTATTTCTCGGCTGCCGCTTCTATGCTAATCCATTGTGACATAGTGTTTGTTTTTAATTTGTTATACAACAAGGAATAAATAGTGCTCTGTTGATGTTGATTCAACAAACATTCGCGCTTTTTGTATTCCGGGCGGACAGGAGATTGGGGTTGGGGATTTATAAGGATCATGAAACCAACCGGGTACAATAAAAGCGTGAATGCTGTTGAACCATTATCCGTATTTGAGGCCTAGCAAACCCGTCCGAAAGATAATGATAACAACAGACATCCACGCTAATTGTGTATATATAACACATCTTTCATCGATATGTTGACATACGGCCATTCACGTGGAATATCTGTTGAACCACCCCTCTACGGACAGAAACTTGCTAGATTTCAAATACGAGGGATAAGTCGTAAATATTCCTATTTATAAATATAAAAAACGCTTCTTACCTATTTCATCACGCTGATGAACAGAAAGCGTATGACAAAGATATGCTTTTTTTTTCGAAACAAAGTGGAAATACGGAAATAAATACAGGAAGTTTTGTATTGAAAGAGAAGAAGTTCAATATTAGCAAAGAGCGTATAAGAAATATAAACTCGCTACGAAGCGAATGTCGCCCCCGTTAAATGAATGCTGCGCATCTGGTATCTTTCACTAAAGAAGCAGGTATTGTCCTGCTAAAGTAACAGTATTGTTCAGCTAAGGCAGCAGTATTGTTCAGCTAAAGTGCCGGTATCTTCACCTTCCCACGGCCGTGGTGACTTCTTTCCACAGCCGTGACGAATTCCTACCACGGCCGTGGGAAGATCTCGTCACGGCCGTGGCGAACTACCAATACCGGTAAGTTAACGTAAGAAGAGCGGTGTCTTTATGCAACAATACACAGTGGCGAGCATATCTTTACTTGCTTGTTAATGTCTCAAATCCGCCTTCTTGAATAGAGTATAACAAGAAAGCACATTCTTTATCGCGATAAAGCGCAAATAGTTTGTTTTACAAGTACCTTATCCGTACCTTTGAAACCAATAACAAACACTTACTCTCATTAATATCAAGAGAAGAAAAATGAAGATTACACAAATCAGGGAAAACGGAGATACGGAGGCACTAAGCGTGACAGACATCGACTTGCTGATAGAAAAAATGAAAAAAGAAACCAAGCTCCGCCCGGTAACCGGATTACGTCAGGCCCTGCATTTTGTTCTACCCGACGAGCCTTGTTCCCTCGCCAACAAACTACCACGAGTGATTCCCGCAGCAGCCTTCGGGCGAGTGAACGGAGTGAAACGAATGAAAACCTACAATGGCATTGTAGAACTGACCATCGGCCCGCTAGCCGGAAAGACAGAAGTGGAAATCGTGAAACAAAAGGCAGCCGAACTTCCCCAAACAATGCTGGCTTTTATGGGTGCAAGTGGTAAAAGTGTCAAGATATGGACTTGCTTCACCCGTCCGGATGGTACTTTACCGCAAACAACGGAAGAAGCCGAAGTGTTTCAGGCACATGCTTACCGGCTTGCCATTAAATGTTATCAGCCTCAACTTCCCTTCAACATTCTATTGAAAGAGCCGAAACTGGAACAATTCTCACGTCTTAGTTATGATCCGGACTTGATTTACCGTCCCACCCCTGTCCCTTTCTATCTTTCACAACCCATCGGTATGCCCGGCGAGATGACTTATCATGAGAAATCGAGCACTGAAACATCTCCACTGAATCGAGCACTGCCGGGGTATGACACGGAAGATACAGTAGCATTGCTTTATGAAGCGGCATTGCGGAAGACATTCGAAGAAATGGAAACAGACTGGCACCGGAACGATCATGATTTGCAAACGTTAGTAGTCCCGCTTGCCGAAAATTGTTACTACTCCGGCATCCCGGAAGAGGACCTGCCCCGGATCTTTGAGCGGTTCTATCGGGTGGACAAGGCCCGCTCCCGGGCCGCCGGCGGCACCGGGCTGGGGCTGACTATCAGTAGCCGTCTGGCCCAGGCGATGGGTGGCGAACTGAACGCCATCAGCACGCTGGAGGCTGGAAGCTGTTTTTGTTTACGTTTGCCGTTACGTGTTGCCACTGCACCCGTGCCAAAAACAGTCAATCAGGCGGTGCGTCTGGACGGTTTACGTTTGCTGTTAATTGAAGATAACCCGCTAACCCAGCGGATTACCGTTGAGATGTTGAACAGCAGTGGGGCGCAGGTCGTTGCGGTAGGAAATGCCGCGCACGCGATAGAGACGTTGCAAAATAGCGAACCGTTTGCTGCCGCACTGGTGGATTTTGATCTGCCGGATATCGACGGCATTACGCTTGCCCGGCAACTGGCACAGCAATATCCGTCGCTGGTTTTGATTGGCTTTAGCGCTCATGTCATCGACGAAACGTTGCGCCAGCGTACCAGTTCATTATTTCGCGGGATTATCCCTAAACCGGTTCCGCGTGAAGTGCTCGGTCAGTTACTGGCGCACTATCTCCAACTGCAAGTCAATAACGATCAACCGCTGGATGTATCGCAACTCAATGAAGATGCTCAGTTGATGGGGACGGAGAAGATCCACGAATGGCTGATATTATTTAAACAACATGCCCTGCCGCTTCTCGATGAAATCGACATTGCCCGCGCCAGCCAGAACAGCGAAAAAATAAAGCGTGCCGCACATCAGCTAAAAAGCAGTTGCTCAAGTCTGGGAATGCGTAGCGCCAGCCAGCTTTGCGCACAACTGGAGCAGCAGCCATTATCTGCCCCCCTTCCACATGAAGAAATTACACGCAGTGTTGCCGCTCTGGAAGCATGGTTGAATAAGAAAGACCTGAACGCGATTTGAATCAATATCAGCCAGTTAAGAACAACTAGAATAGTGGCATTTGGTATGCAACTTAACGGACTGGCAAAATCATGACAGAGAAAAGAAGAACCCGCTGGCAGCGGCGGCCAGGCACGACGGGCGGCAAATTACCGTGGAATGACTGGCGCAATGCCACGACCTGGCGTAAAGCGACGCAATTATTGCTGTTGGCAATGAATATTTATATTGCCATCACGTTCTGGTATTGGGTGCGCTATTACGAAACGGCAGGTAGTACGACATTTGTCGCCAGACCGGGAGGTATCGAAGGCTGGCTACCGATTGCCGGTCTGATGAATCTGAAATATAGCCTTGCAACAGGTCAGTTACCGTCCGTCCACGCCGCCGCGATGCTGTTATTGGTCGCTTTTATCGTCATCAGTCTATTACTCAAAAAGGCCTTTTGCTCATGGTTATGCCCGGTTGGTACGCTTTCTGAATTAATCGGCGATCTCGGTAACAAACTGTTTGGTCGGCAATGTGTCCTTCCCCGCTGGCTGGATATTCCTCTGCGCGGTGTAAAGTATTTGCTGTTGAGTTTTTTTCTCTATATCGCGTTATTGATGCCCGCTCAGGCGATTCACTATTTTATGTTGTCGCCCTACAGCGTGGTGATGGACGTTAAAATGCTCGATTTCTTTCGTCATATGGGGACCGCGACATTAATCAGCGTGACCGTTTTGCTGATTGCCAGCCTGTTTATTCGCCATGCCTGGTGTCGTTATCTTTGCCCATATGGCGCGCTGATGGGCGTGGTTTCGCTATTATCGCCGTTTAAGATTCGTCGCAATGCCGAAAGTTGTATCGACTGTGGCAAATGCGCAAAAAATTGCCCATCACGGATCCCGGTAGATAAATTAATTCAGGTACGAACAGTGGAATGTACCGGCTGTATGACTTGCGTAGAGTCATGTCCGTTAGCCTCAACATTGACCTTTTCACTGCAAAAACCTGCGGCAAATAAAAAAGCCTTTGCGTTGTCTGGCTGGTTAATGACGCTACTGGTTCTGGGGATTATGTTTGCGGTGATTGGTTACGCAATGTATGCGGGAGTATGGCAAAGCCCGGTGCCGCAGGAATTGTACCGACGCTTAATTCCGCAAGCGCCAATGATTGGTCACTAAATTAGCAACAAGCGAAACATCACCTCGCACGGGGTGATGTTCACAAAATCACATTATTTTGATTTTGACATCATAACTTTCAAGCCCGGTCATTTTTTCTCGTGCGGTGAAGCGAATTTCAGAGACTTCTTTCCCTGTATTCTTGTTCAGTTCGGCGATTTTTTGCGCGATAAAGTCAGCGATTTCCGTTTCGGCTTGTTTTTTTAACTCTTCAATATTCACTGTTAACCTCTTCTGGTCTTAAATGACAGCAACACGCCAGTAAGGTGTTGGTTCCCGGTACCCTGGTCAGGTAAGAAATGTTATAAGCCATCTCCCCGAAAGATTCAATAATCAACAGGTTATCGCTTACTATACATACAACGTTGAAGAAAAATAAGGCAGATATAAAAAAGGCTCCACGAGGGAGCCTGATATTATTTTGTGAAATCCAGCGGCGCATGCTCAGTGCGTATTTGCAGCGCGACGTTATCAAAGGTGATCATCGTCGATTTACAAAAAATACACTTTGCCCCTAAAGGATTTCGCTCCGTCACATCGAATGCCGATGTGCGGTACTGTGAACCATGACAACATGGACAGCGGAAATGGAGATGTTGAGTAATAACGGCAACCTTAGAGCGTAACAACGTTCGCTGCCGCGGGACCACGTTGCCCCTGCTCAATAGAAAATTCAACTTTCTGATTTTCGTTCAGCGTGCGGAATTCATTGCTCTGGATGGCGGTGAAATGGACGAAAACGTCTTTGCTGCCATCATCAGGAGTGATAAAGCCAAAACCTTTATCTGCGTTAAACCATTTTACTAAACCAGTCATTTTATTAGACATATTTTACTTCCTTCATTTTGGGCCTTTCGGCAAACAGGGCTTTAATACAGAAACTACTTAGTGTTCAGGAGAGAGACTCAAAAGAAGGGGATAATGCCTGATAATGAGAACTGCTTTAGTAAACTACTTTGTATGCTGTCTGTCTTTCAAACCGACGCAGCTATTAACGCATGATAATTGAGATTAAGCAAATTTTATTTTAGCCGTCCGGCGGTCTTAAATATCGCTGGCTTTATTTTATTAACCCCGTATAGTGCAGCGCAGTATTTTCAGTAAGGAATTTGTTTGTCCCGTAAAATGACAGGAATTGTCAAAACCTTTGATCGCAAAAGCGGCAAAGGATTCATTATCCCCTCCGACGGTCGTAAAGAAGTCCAGGTCCATATTTCCGCATTCACTCCCCGCGACGCAGAAGTGCTTATACCAGGATTACGCGTGGAATTTTGCCGCGTAAATGGCCTGCGAGGACCAACAGCGGCAAATGTTTATTTGTCTTGATGGAGAGCGCACGCTGGTATGCGTGCTTCATTCACGATTTGCGTAAAACCTGCCAACGAACACATGCCCTGCGCATTTCGCTCTTCACATCCTGCCAGGGTCAGTTTCACCTCTCCGGGCGGCGTATTTAATGACAGCGGCGTTTTATCACGCATCTGCTGTAAAGTCTGGAAGACCAGCGAAACCTGAATCCAATGGCTGTTATCGCTTAGCCTACGCCAGCGTTCAAACACCAGTTCCCCCCCTGGCGGTGTGTTATCCGGCTGACCTGGAAGCGTCCAGTTGAGCTCCAGTGCGCCGCCGAGATTTGCCAGATTAGTATCGTGTCCGGCGATAAACAGCACTGAAGTGGGTAATGTCACACCATACACCTGTTTTTGCAGTGGATGGGGCGTCAACGCTGTCATGATCAAATCCAACAACGGGGTGGCGCGGCTGCGGGCAACCTCTGGCGTGCGTTGTAGCAAATAAAACTGCGCGTTATGCAGGCTTAGCAAGGTGTTCCACTGGTGTGAATCGGTGATCCTTCCCCACCCCGGCTCCGGCATTCCCTGTGCTTGTTGCAGGAGAAATATCTCCGTAAGCATTGACGCTAGGCTTACCGCACCGGTTAATGAGACATTGTCGGCGCTCACCTTGAGTTCCGATGGTAATGCCTGCGTTAATGAACAGCTTTCGTCCTGTTTCTCACGGTTAAGGCACAAGTTTGATTGCGGAAAATTAAGCACCCGTTCCAGTTCGCGAAACGCCGTTTGCCGATGCCCGGTAAAGTCAGCAATTGACCCTCCTGCCCTGCTGAGGATCGCGTCAGTCACGTTCGCATTATCCAGTTGGCAAACGCCAGTTTTTAGAGGATTAAATAACGGATCGGGACTGGACGTATCTGCCTGGGTATGTACGGTTATTGCACAGTCAGGTGCCAGCCCGGCGGCGAAGGCTTCGCCTGTTTTACGGGTACGCTCGTCGACATCAGCAATAATCGCGACCTGACCAGGCTGCGGGCAGCCCTTTTTCGCCAGCAATCCGTCAGCCACCAGACGCTGGCGTTGGTAATGTCCAAGATAAGCGATTAGCTCACCACCGCGCGGTGTCAGCCAACCCAGTTTTACCGGCCAGGTTGGCCATGCGTCTGGGGTGACATCCTGCATCAGTTGCGTGGCCTTGGTTGGAGCACGCACACCATGACGACTGACAATCACCACACTTTCCAGCTTCAGCTCCGGCTCACTCTGAGCGAATGCAGATTGCGGGGTGAACGGAATCAGAAGAGATAAGAATGGGATTAAGATCGCTTTCATCGATATGTTTCCGCTTTTCATATCTGACATTATTGATTGCCTGATGCGATGCTAATGCGCCACATCAGGCTTACGTTCGTTAACTTTTCAGACGCGGGTCCAGCCATACCAACACAAGGGTGGAGAGCGAACACATCAACAAAATGCCGACGAACCAAAGTAAATACCACATTGTTCCTGCTCCTTAGTACAGCTCGTTTTCGTTACGGCGGAGAGTTTCTGTCGTCATGCGTCCCCACATTTTGTAGTAGCTCCAGAGAGTGTAGAGCAACACAATAGGCAAAAATATCAGCACGATTACCAACATAATGCTCAGCGTCAGCTGGCTGGAAGTGCTGTCCCACAACGTCAGGCTGGAGATTGGACTCACGCTTGACGGCATGACAAAGGGGAACAGCGTGATGCCTGCCGTGAAAATCACGCCAAATTGCATCAATGATGCCATCAAAAATCCCCAACCCGGGCGACCACGATAAATCGCCATCACCGTCAGCAATGGGCAGAAGAACCCCAGCAGCGGGAAGATCCACAAAACGGGCGATTCGACAAAATTATTCATCCAGGCACCAGGTAGCACTGCCACCAGTTTCATTAACGGATTGGAAGGACCGTTAGCATCCTGGGCGAGCAGTACAAAGCCATCAATACCGACCCACAGCCAGTAACCCGCCAGCAAAAAGCACAGCATCACCAACAGTGCAGCCCGTTTAGTCGCCAGCTGTGAACGCAGATGAATCACACCAACAGTTTTCAGTTGTAACCAGACGCCACCTTGCAAAATCACCATCCCAAGACTGAGCAATCCACACAATAAAGGGAATGGCGTCAGCAGTTGCCAGAAGCTGCCGAGATATTCCACGCGTAATTGCGGTGTGAAGGCAAACGGCACACCGAGCAGCAAGTTGCCGAATGCAATACCGAAGACTACCGGCGGCACCAGACTGCCGATGACCAGTCCGGCATCCCACATTTTACGCCAGCGTGCATCGGCAATTTTTCCGCGATAATCAAAGGCCAGCGGGCGGAAGAACAGCGAGCACAGCACCAGAATCATCGCCACATAAAAGCCGGAAAACGCCGCTGCATACACTCTGGGCCAGGCGGCAAATAATGCCCCACCTGCGAGGATCAACCAGACCTGATTGCCTTCCCAGTGCGCGCCAACGCTGTTTATCACTATCCGACGTTCATCATCATTACGCGCCACCAGCGGCAGCAGACAGCCGATCCCCATGTCAAATCCGTCGGAGACCATAAAGACCACCAGGATCACGCCAATCAGCAGCCACCAGATGAAGCGCAATGTTTCATAATCAAACATGATTTTCTCCTTTACCCCTGTTGCTGCGTCGGTTGTTCACTCTGCATCGCGCTCGGCCCCAGACGGGCATATTTCTGCATCAGGTAGACTTCGGCGATTAAGAACAGGGTGTAAAGCCCTACGATCATGATCAGTGAGAAAGCCAGTTGTCCTGTGGTTAAGGCGGAGTGTGCGGAGTATGTCGGTAAGATATCCTGTATCGCCCACGGCTGACGACCAAACTCGGTCATAAACCACCCGGCTTCAATCGCAATCCACGGCAGCGGCAAACTCCAGAGCGCCATTTTCAGCACCCAGCGATGCTGGTCGATTTTGCAACGCAGCGTCTGGACAAGCGCAATCAGCATCACCAGTAACAGCAGAGAACCACAGCCCACCATGATGCGGAAACTCCAGAATACCGGCGCAACCTGAGGTATCGCGCCACGCATCGCCGCCTGGTACTGTGCGGCTGTGACATGATTCATATCCGGCGCATAGCGGGAGAGCAACATGCCGTAACCCAGGTCGCCTTCCAGCTCCCGGAATGCCTGCAACACATGCGGCTCACGATTGCCTTGCGATATTTCCTGCATTAACAGCCAGGCCATACGTCCGCGTTGCAAGCGTGGGTAGGTTTCAGCCATCAAATTCTTCAGACCCGGCACGGGTTTATCTAATGAGTGAGTGGCGAGGATCCCTAGCAGCGCGGGAATTTTGATGGCAAAGGCGTTACGCTCTTGATCCTGTTCCGGCCAGGCAACCACATGGAACGGTGCAGGTGCAGGTTCTGTTTGCCACTCCCCTTCCATCGCCGCCAGTTTTACCGGTTGTACTTGCGCGACTTCATACGCAGAACTGTCTCCGAGTTGCAGCGTACCGATAATCGCCAGAGTACCGAAGACGGAACCGATGGCAAACGAGCGTAATGCGACATCGCGCTCCCGTCCGCGCAGTAAATACCAGGCGCTGATCGCCATAATAAACATGGCCCCGGTCACGCATCCCGCCATTACGGTGTGCACAAATTTCACCTGGCTGACCGGGTTAAAGACCAACTCGCTGAAACTGGTCATCTCCATACGCAGGGTGTCGATATCAAAATGCGCACCGGTCGGGTATTGCATCCAACCGTTGGCATTCAATATCCACAATGCAGAGAGATTTGAACCGAACGCCACCAGCCACGTCACCAGCAGGTGCTGGTATTTATTCAGCCGTTGCCAGCCGAAGAAGAACAGCCCGACAAAGGTGGATTCGAGGAAGAAGGCCATTAATGCTTCCATTGCCAGCGGTGCGCCAAAAATATCGCCCACATAGTTGGAATAGAATGACCAGTTAGTACCAAACTGAAACTCCATGGTCAGGCCGGTAGCCACGCCAAGAGCAAAGTTGATACCGAAGAGCTTACCCCAGAAGCGCGTCATATCGCGGTAGATTGTTTTGCCGGTGACCACGTAAATGGTTTCCATGATAGCCAGCAAAGAAATCAGCCCCAGGGTAAGGGGTACAAATAAAAAGTGATACAGCGCGGTCAGAGCAAACTGCCAGCGCGATAAATCAATGACATCCCACATGCGCACTCCTGTAGGCGAAGAGAGAAAAATAACCCGATAATGGTAGATCTCCCTCTTTATCCTGAAACTCTACGACCAGAGGTATTCGCCGATTGCGATATTCATAAGACTGAAAGCGATACTTACCGTCTTTTTACGTCGGTGCACCTTCCGCCAGCCACTGACATACCT
>ENA-OPYE01001696-OPYE01001696.1-human-gut-metagenome-genome-assembly--contig:-NODE-1696-length-10870-cov-2.004346_pt1 | contig 10870 bp, 12 predicted proteins | sample MGYA00241063_ERZ501442 | MGnify/ENA primary metagenome ERZ501442 (study PRJEB25962, sample SAMEA1967055) | human gut metagenome | biome: human gut; feature: human-associated habitat; material: faeces... | reverse complement strand
TTAGAACAGGACAATATCTAAAGCGATATAATTTTATATTTGATTCGATTTGCACAAAAAATTAAATTTTAATTGTGTATATTTTCTATTGTACCCAATGTAAATAAGTGCTATCATAAAATAAAACAAGTACATTTGAAACATTTTATGATTTGAGAGTGTGCTTGCAGGTTAGTAGCATATTGCCAATAACTGAATACAAAAAATGTAGGTTCTGGTCATTTTAGAAAGGAGCATTGTTTATGAAAAAATTTAGTAAAAGATTGTTTACCTCGTTGGTAGCGTTTTGTATGCTTTTTTCTGTGAGTGCGGTTCCTGCTTTTGCAGCGGAAACAACAACGGAAATAACGGATACTCAACAGCCGGTAGTCATTGGAGAATATGACGGATACTTAACCGATGTTATGATTTCCGATGGTGTCACCAAAAGAGCAGTCGCTAATGTTCGTATTAACTCTTATGCAACTTATGATGAGGATGATGGGATTCAAGTTCATGTGAAGTTGTATGTACCGTGGTATGAATCTCCAAAACCGGAGTTCACTGGTATGACTGGTACAGTTAATGTGCTTATGAACAAAAAATCCACCAATACGGCATTTGCAGAATTAGCCGACGGTGAAGAAACAATCGAAACTGATGTGGATACTGGAAGAACAGGTAATAGCGGAGATAAGGGAACGGTTTCTGTTTCTGGTGTTGCTACCGCTAATAATGCCTTGGCAGGCGGTGGAGCTTTCGCTATTTCTTACCCTGTGACACTTCCCTAATTAAATGCAAAACAGTTGTGAATTAAGGTTGGTAATAGGTAAAATGAAACGGTTATTGGCAATATGCGTATGTTTTTTTATGTGTGTAGGCTTATGTTCGTGTGATTCTTCCCAAACTCGGTCGGTATCATCATATAACTGGTCTTTAGAATTTATTACTGATTTAGATGGTAATATGTTATTCTCAGGTTCAGTGTATGATGACATACCAGTATTGGATTTGACATTGAGTTTTGAAGAAAAAAGTTTTATCTTAACAGATAACACTCATAAACAAGAATGGACAGGTACATATTCGCTTGAAAAGATTGACAATTCTTCTTCGAAACTCGGATTAACTTTTGAAAATTTAGAGGAGCCTGTTACAGGCGTATATGGAACAAGAGTTTATTCTGATGATTCAGAAAGCGCAACAATTACATTACAAACTGATGAAAATATCCTGTCTTTTGTTGGAGAAGATTCATAAATAAAAACAGCCGCTGTAGGAACAAAATCCTACAACGGCTGTTTTTATTTCCACGGCCTGCGCCGGAAGTTCATACCAGACTGTTTTATCAGCGGGGATTTCTTGAACAGCTTTTTCAAAAGGCTTCGTTCCTCTTGTGAGAGCCGCTTGTATTTGAGCCGGAACGCCTTGCAGAATATCTCCGTGAATTGCTGAACCCTGTCCCCCGGAGATTGCATGGCCTTTTGTACTTCCCGTATAAGTTCATCGGCAGGCGTGGTATCCGGCGCACTTTCGCTGTCATTTTCGTGCGCCTTGCGTATGTCGTGGAGAATGACGTCCCATGTTTTGTGCGTCACATGGCAGAAAAAATCTTCTTCCTCTATCTGACCGGCTTCCAGAATTTTCAGGGAACGGTCTGCGGCAGCTTCGGGATGTTCTTCCAGTATCATTGCCCGGACAGCAGCCAGCGCACTGTTGATGTCATGGAACCGCATGGTAACCATTCCATCCACATAGATTTCTGCGTCAGCCATCAGCTCTGCAAATTTTTCGTGGGACATCATCTCGCACAGCAGCCGGGTATTGATCCGTCCGCTTTTCAGAAGCGCCACAGCTTCATCGGTCAAATGCAGTTCGGACAGCGGGGTATTTATCTGCTCCCGGTTTTCTGTCCGGCAGAACAGATAGTCAATGGACACCTCATAAAAGTCTGCCAGTGCGATAAGGTTGCCGTGATTGATTTCCTTATTTCGGTTTTCTTCATTTTCATAGCTGGCTAAAGCAGATTTTGAAATGCCGGACGCTCTGCGGTCAGGCCGTTGTACCCATTGTCCACGAAGAACATATAGGTATCCAATCTGTTTTCCTGCGCATGGCTCAAAAGTCGGTGCATTTGATTGTCAAGGTTCAGGTCTGTTTGTTTGTTCGCCGCACGGTAGTAATATGCGGTGATTTTGTCGGGCTGCTTTTTCATGTTGCCTCCTATTCCGGCAGCCGGACAAACAGGTTATTTATATTATACCAGGGATCTCGCTCGCCGTCATTAGGCGGGTTCAAAATTATTTGTAACTTTTTTACCCCGCAAGTCATTCTGAATCAGGCGGCGCACCTTTGTCACGGCGTCCTCTTTCGCGCCGTCTTTGATGACGGCCTTGACGATATACGTTATATCCCCGATCTTGTACTCGCGTACAATCGGGGACGATGTTTTCTTCATGGTTGTTTCCATAGAAACAAATCCCCCTTTCATGGGAAACAAAATAACTACAAAAGGGAATGACAAAACGGACGGCTGCTGGCGCAGCTCCAAGGGAGTTTCACCCCCGCACGGTTCTCGTGCAGCCCTACCCATCGCCTGCGACGCTTTGAACGCTCGGACTGTGGCTGTAAGGTCGTATCATTATGTGTTTTGCGCGTCATCGCCTGCAAGTTGCCACACTTGCGTTACGGCGCGGTATTTGTCGCTCGGCATATCCTCTCGGATATACGTCATGGCGTACCAGCCGCCCAGCTCGGCACAAAAGGAACGTACCCGTTTTGCCTATGATGCGCCGCCGTTCTCTTGCGGGCATATTTGTCAAGGAGCATCAGGCAGAAACGAGGAAAGGGGGAACACGTTTCTGTCAGGCGTCAGTTATCTCACGCGGAATGTGAGCAGTTTGGTAATGAGTTTCGTTTCCAGCCTGCGCCGAAGTTCTTCATCCACGCAAAGATGGGGATTTCCGTACTCGTCGTAAAGCTCACGCATCGACAGACGGGCTATGTACCCTGCATAGTGTTTCAGAACGGCGTTGATCGCTTCCACGTCACCGCCAGCAGCCGCTTCAATGACGGTCAGCGGCAACAGACGGTTATTCTTCGATTGACTTGTCATCTGTTTTCTCCTCCCATCAGGTTTTTCAGCAGCTTTAGGGTGCTTGTCCTGCGATAGGCAACGGAACGGCGCACCATGTTCAGCACATTTGCAATTTCAGCGTCGGACATATCGAGGAAATAGGACAGCAGGATAATATCTCTGCGGTCAACAGGCAAAGCGGAGATCGCTTCCGCCAGCGTTTCATCGTCGATACAAACCGAATGGCCGATGACTTCAAATGTGCGGCTATCCGTGAAATAGGTATCACGGACAGCGAACTGTTCCAGTACTTCGACGGGCAGTTCGGAAAAATAGACCTCTCGGTTTCTTTTCCGTGCCAGCGCGTCCTGATAGTCCCGCGCTTCGTTCCGCAGTACCTTTTTGCAGAAGCAATCAAAGGCACGGGCAACTCCTACATCGTGCGAATGAGGTTTCATGTATTCACCTCCCTTCGCGTCCGCAAAGGCGGGTGATACGGTTTTCTTCCCCTTTCGCCACTAAAACGGTCTGCATCATGCGTTTTGGCAAACGCGCAGAAAAATTTTTGAAAAAAATTCTTTAGGAAGAATCCATGCGCTGCACCTCCTATTTCATCGTTGCGTTGCAAGGGATAGATACAGGAGGTGATCGACAGCCGACACAAAACCCAAGAAAACGACAAAAAACGCCTGTCTGCAAAATGCAGACAGGCGTAGAAGAATTATAAAATCTATTCACATGATTTCTGTGTTCATATTCATACCCAGAATACCCCGACGGCGGGTACGAACTTTTTTTGACTGGTGCAGATCACAGGAGAAATAGAATAGTAAAGTAGACACCGCAAAATAACCTCCCATCGGTTGCCGTGTCCCTGCAAGTCGTCATTGGTTTGTGTTAACGCAAAGAAACGGCGGCCCTGAGTCCATCAAAACCGCCGACAGAATAATGAGCTAAATGTGCGCAGGAAATCATCTGCCCCGTCCAACGGTTTTTTTCTTTCCCCGGACGGGGCAGTATTTGATAGTAGTTTTGTTTCTCCTCAAATGGCAATTAAGCAGCCAATTAAACGTTTGTAATATTACTGTGCAAACTGACTCATATACAATGCTTCGTATTTTCCATGTTGTGCCATTAACTCTTCGTGGCTGCCATGCTCAAGAATATCACCATGTTCCATGTAAAGGATCATGTCAGCATCCCGAATCGTAGAAAGCCGGTGGGCAATCACAAAAGAAGTACGTCCGTGCATCAATTTTGCAAGTGCTTTTTGGATAAGCTGCTCCGTATGCGTGTCCACGTTGCTGGTGGCCTCGTCCAAGATCATGATTTCCGGGTCAGACGCCATCGCTCGGGCGATGGTCAGCAGTTGGCGTTGACCTTGTGAGATATTTTCCGCCCCTGTGGAAAGTTCAAAATCATAACCGCCTGGCAGGGTCTTGATGAAGCTGTCCACGCTGGCGGATCGTGCGGCGGCGATGATTTTTTCCTCCGGCAGATTGTCCTGCGCGTAAGCTATGTTGTCCCGGATGCTGCCTTCAAAGAGCCAGGCATCCTGGAGCACCATGCCAAAGCGATCCCGTAGCTCGTGACGGGTCATTTCCTTGGTGTCTACCGCCGTCCACATCGTAGAACCGCATGAGCAGATTGATGAGGGTGGTTTTGCCAGCCCCGGTGGGGCCCACGATGGCCACTTTCTGACCGGACTTCACCGTGATGTTCACATCATGCATCAGCTGGTGCTCCGGGGAGTAACCGAAGGACACATGGCGAAATTCCACCGCGCCCGTGCTGACCTGAGGCATCAGTCCGGGAACAGGGTCTGGTGTCTCTTCCGAGGCATCCAGCAGAGCGAAAATGCGCCCTGCGGCAGCGGACGCTGCGCTGAAACTGCCCGCCATCCCCGCAATGCTGGTGAAGGGCTGGGAGAACTGCTTGGTATACTGGAGCATGGCTTGCACGTCGCCGATCCGCATCTCACCACGCAATACGGACAGACATCCCAGCAGGGCGCTGACAGCGTAGCCAAGGTTATTTACCAGGTCGGTGATTGGAGTGACCTTACCAGATGCAATCTCGGCACTCTGAGCGGTACGCTGGAGTTCCCCATTGATTCGATCAAACTCCTCTTTTGCTCGATCCGTGTAGTTGAACACCGACACCAGCTCCTGCCCTTGGTACACCTCCTCGATGTAGCCGTTGAGCTGTCCCAGGAGTTCCTGCTGCCGGGCGTAGTGTATGGCTCCCGTTTTCATAACGCCTAGAGAGGCCAGCAGAGACACCGGCACCATAGCCACTGCGATGGCCGTCAGTATAGGACTGGTTGTGAACATCATCACCAGGATACCCACAGCGGTGACCACCTGGGTGACGATTTGGGTCAGGTTCTGGCTCAGGGCGTTGTTCACCGTGTCCACATCGTTGGTGATGGTGCTGAGGATTTCACCCTGGGTATGAGAGTCGTAATAGTCCAGCTTCAGGTGGTGCATCTTCCGGTCAATATCACCCCGCAGAGTCTCCATAACGCAGGCGGTTAGCTTAGTCATGCTGAAGCTTTGGAGAATGGCGAAAAGCTGGGCCACAAGATAAAGGGCTATCAGCGTCACGAGCAGCCAGACGATCGTTTCCCAGTCGAAGGAGCCGCTTGCCACGCCATCGTACAGTTCCGAGGTGATGCCGCCCGTCACCGCTGGGGTCAAAACGGTAAACAGGGTACTCAGGACAGCGGCGATCATCACTAGAATCAGGCGGAGCTTGTACCGTCCCAGATAGTGGAACAGCCGTTTAAACGCATTCCAGTTCATGTTTCACTTCCTCCTCTCCCAGCTGCAATTCAGCAATCTCCCGGTAGAGCGGACATGTATGTAGCAGTTCCCGGTGCTTGCCTCTCCCCACGATCTGTCCGTCCTCCATCACCAAGATACGGTCAGCATCCAGGATAGAACCCACCCGCTGAGCCACAATGAGCATGGTGGAATCCCCCATGCTCTCCCGCAGGCGCATGCGGAGTGTTTTATCTGTTTTCACATCCAAGGCGGAAAAGCTGTCATCAAACAGGTAGATTTCTGGTTTTTTTACGACAGCCCGAGCAATAGCCATGCGTTGGCGCTGGCCGCCGGACAAATTGGTGCCGCCTTGAGCGATTTCGGCGTGGTAGCCGTCCGGCTTCTGTTCGATGAACTCGTCGGCGCAGGCCAGACGGCAGGCGTGAACCAATTCCTCGTCGGTGGCGTTGGGATTGCCCCAGCGGAGGTTTTCCTTGATGGTGCCGGAGAACAGCTCGTTCTTTTGCAGCACCATGGCCACGTTGTCCCGGAGTACCTCAAGATCGTACTTCCGGACGTCGATGCCGCCCACTTTCAAGGTGCCCTCGCTGACGTCGTACAGGCGGGGGATCAGCTGTACCAAGGTCGTTTTGCTGGAACCGGTGCCGCCCAGAATGCCGACCGTCGCGCCGGAGGGGACGTGCAGGTTCACTTCCTTCAGCGCCCGGTGTTTGGCAGTGGTGGAATAGCGGAAGCTCACGTTCTCAAAGTCGATGGAGCCGTCGGGAACCTCCATGACGGCGTTTTCCGTGGGGGAGGTCAGGTTCGGCTGCTCGGTGAGGATCTCATAGCACCGCTTCAGAGGGGCGCGGCTCATGGTCAGCATGACAGCCACCGTGGACAGCATCATGAGAGACGAGAGAATCTGGCTGGTGTAGGTGAACATGGAGCTGAGCTGGCCGGTGGTGAGGCCGAGATCGGGGTTATTGCCGGAGGCAATGACCAGATGCGCGCCGATCCAGGAAATGGCCAGCATACAGCCGTAAACGCACAGCTGCATAATGGGGTTTGCCAGGGACATGATGCGCTCGGCCTTGCAGAAGTCCTTGTAAATGGTGCCGGATACGGAGGTGAATTTCTCGGTCTCCCGGTCTTCCCGGACGAAGGATTTGACCACCCGGATGCCGTGGACGTTCTCCTGCACCACATTGTTCATTTTGTCGTAGGTGCGGAAGACCCGGTCAAAAATCCGGAACACCTTGGGAATCAGGCAAAGCAGGGCGCAGATCAGAATGGGCAGCGCCACGCAGTACACGAGACTCAGCCGCACGCTGATGCCCATGGCGGAAACCAGCGCCAGAATCAGCATCATGGGGCAGCGGATGGCCATACGGATCATCATCTGGAAGGTGTTCTGCAATGTCGCCACGTCGGAGGTCAGCCGGGTGACGATGGAAGCAGTGGAAAATTTGTCGATATTGGAAAAGCTGAAATCCTGCACCTGATGGTACATATCGTGGCGCAGATTTTTGGCGAAGCCGGTACCGGCCTTGGACGCGAAGGCGGCGGACAGAACGCCGAAAGACAGCGACGCCAGAGCGCACAGCACCAGAATGCCGGACTTGGCGGCGACCACCTGCATGTCCTGCAGCTTGATGCCGTAGTCATACAGGTCGGCCATGACCAGAGGGATGAGCACCTCCATGGCGACCTCGCCGACCATGCACAGCGGGCTGAGCAGGGCCGCCCACTTATATTCCCGGATGCACCGGGCGAGTCTTCTTATCATGTATCAGATTCCTCCTTGATTTTACGGATACAGGCGCTTGCGCCCATGTTGTCGATGGCGCGCAGGAGCATGGAAGTGAACAGCTCCCGTTCCTCCGGGGAAAAGCCTGCCACCACCCGGGCTTCGTTGTCGAGAATGACCCGGTTCATGGTCTCGTGAAGCTCGTCTCCCTTGGGCAGCACATAGATGCGCTTGCAGCGGCGGTCGGTTTCGTCCGGCCGAAGCTCGATGAAGTCCTTCTTTTCCAGCCGGGACAGCAGCCCCGAAACGGTGGGGTGGCTCAGATGAAAGGTTTCCTCAATGTCCCGGGAGCAGGGCGGCTGAGAACGCTGCGCGAGGTAGCCCATGATATGCCCCTGAGCGGACGTTAAGTCCATGGACGCAAGGGTGTTGTCCATGGAGGTCTTCATGCAGCCGCTGAGAACCTTCAAGAGATAGCCATAGTGATGCGTCAGGATGATCACCACCTTGAATAATATGTAGCATGCTACATATTAGCATATCCCTTTTCAAATTGCAAGGGGGTCATAAAAAGTTTACAATCGGGGAGTACAGGGCGCAAAACCGCCGGGATTTTTGCAATCCCGGCGGTGAATCATTATGGACGGAAGCCTTCAAAAATAGACAGCCAGCCTTCTTTCAGGGCGGTGTCGTGGTCTTCCTTGCTTCGCAGCGTCCAGCTGACGCCCTGAACCCGCCACAGCCTGCGGCAGAGCCAGTTGCTTATCGTGCTGTTCCGGTCGGCGAACTTGTAGGCGATAAAATCGGGGCGGGACAGGAAGTTTGCAAGGTTGTGGGTCAGCAGGAATTTAAGCCCATCCGAAAGGTCGGTGCGGTCCCGGAAGAAATTCTCCGAAAGCTGCCCGCGAATGATGTCCGGACGGTTTTTCCGCAGCCAGGCAATGCACCGGGGGTCAAAGGACTCGATGCAGAATACGCCCTTGTACCCCTCCAGCATCTTGCAGGCCGTTTCGGCGAGCTTTGCATGGTTGCCGTCTTCCGGCTTCAGCTCAATGATGAGGGGAACCTTTCCGTCTACCAGCGTCAGGACGTCCGCAAACTGGGGGATGGTGTCTTCCGTGTTTTCCAGACGGTAGTTTTTCAGGTCTTGCGTATACAGGTCTTCGATGCGCCCGGCCTGCCCGGTGGTGCGGTTGAGCAGGGAGTCGTGCATCACACCGAGATTGCCGTCCTTGAGCAGATGCAGGTCAAACTCCATGCCGTAGCCGTTCTCCACGGCCAGACGGAAGGCGGTCATGGAGTTTTCGGCGGTACCGTCGCCGTGAAGGCCACGGTGGGCATAGTTCCAGCCCCGCAGTTCCTTCATGCCCGGGTGGCTGCTCCGTCCCTGAACGGCCAGCACCCACAGCAGCGCGAGGATCAGTACAATAATAAGCAGCGTCATAATTGTCCCTCCAATGCATCAATCGTCCACATCAAAGGCTTCCAGCCCCTTCTTCGCTTCCACCTTGTTATCGCCATGCTTCACAAAGCCCATGGTGACAAAGGACGCGAACACGAAAATGGCGGCGTAGGGGAACAGGGTCTTATAGTCCACATGCTCCAGCAGCCAGCCCGCCACAATGGGGGTCATGATCTGGGCGGACATGGAGAAGGTATAGTACAGTCCCGTAAACTTGCCCACCTCGCTGCCGCTGCACATTTCCACCACCATGGGCAGACTGTTGACGTTGATGGCCGCCCATGCCATGCCCACCAGAACGAACAGGCCGTACAGCATGGGGCTGAAGGAATCGGACAGCATGGTATAGATGAACGCGGCAAAGAAGCTGCCTGCCAGCAGCAGCGTACCGAAGCGGATGGTCTTCCGGCGGCCGACCTTGCTGGCCACATTGCCCACCGGGATGTAGCTGAGGATGGCACCGGCGGTGGCGATGGTCAGGCAGGTGTTGGCCTGAGCCAGCGTCATGTGCCAGGTGCGGCCGGCGTAGACGGAGAACCAGGTGGTGACACCGTTATAGCCGATGAACCACAGGGCGATGGAGGCAAGCAGGAAGCCAAGGCTTCGCTTGACGTCCTTGGGCAGGGTTTCGCCGTTCTCCGTGACCTGGGTCAGGTTGTCCTCGGGATGGGCGTCCTCATAGCGCTTCTGTTCCGCCACCAGCTTGGGTTCGTCCACGCACAGCAGAATGACGGCAAGGGCGGCCAGCATGATGCCACCCACGATGGCGAACAGGGGCAGGTAGGAAACGTACACATCCGCGGTTGTTTTGTACAGAAATGTGGTAATAATCAGGTAAATGATGCCGCCCAGGGCGCCCATCAGGTTGATGATGGCGTTGGCCTTGGAGCGCAGGGGCTTGGGGGTGACGTCGGGCATCAGCGCCACGGCGGGGCTGCGGTAAGTACCCATGGCGGTCAGCAGGATTCCCAGACCGATGATAAAGCACACCTGTTTCCAGGCATCTGGGGAAGCGTGGAAGCTGTCGGTGAGAATGGGCAGCGCCATCATCACCGCGACGGCCGCGAGGGTGCCGAAGAGAATGTAGGGACGGCGGCGGCCAAGGCGGGAGGTGCATTTATCGGACAGCCCGCCAAAAAGAGGCAGCAGGAACAGGGCAAGAACGTTGTCCGCCGCCATGATCATGCCGGAAACGCTTTCTCCCATGCCGAAGGTTTCCGTGAGTATCTTGGGGATCAGGTTGTCGTACATCTGCCAGAAGGCGCAGATGGACAGAAACGCGAAACCGACCAGTACGGTGCGCTTGGTGTTGAGCTTCATTGAGGAGCCTCCGTTCCCATGTAGATATAACCGTATTATATCTGTTCTTTTGGGAGAAGTCCAGACCTTCTTGTCTAAAGAAAGCAAAAAGCGGGTAAAATAGGCGTCAAGTCCTATTTCCGGCGCAGCACAGAATTGTGTGAATGAATCGTAAATTTTCAGCCTGAATTTACCAAAGGCAGAGAAAACGACTTGCGCATTTTCCCGGGAATGGTATAATAGACAAAAGGGAATACCACAGGATAATCGAGGTTATCGAAATGAAAAAGATGCTGTTTATCATGAATCCATTTGCCGGGGTGAAACGGGCGAACCGGCATCTGGCTGACATTTTGCTGACATTTACACAGGCGGGCTATGAGGTCATCACCCACATGACCCTGGGGCAGGGAGACGCCACCGCCGTCGCCCGGGAGAAGGGCAAAGATGTTGATCTGGTGGTCTGCTGCGGCGGCGACGGCACCCTGAACGAAGTCGCGTCGGGGGCTGCGGGATTTCCCAATCTGGCCATCACCGCC
>ENA-OPYE01001687-OPYE01001687.1-human-gut-metagenome-genome-assembly--contig:-NODE-1687-length-10903-cov-2.887353_pt1 | contig 10903 bp, 10 predicted proteins | sample MGYA00241063_ERZ501442 | MGnify/ENA primary metagenome ERZ501442 (study PRJEB25962, sample SAMEA1967055) | human gut metagenome | biome: human gut; feature: human-associated habitat; material: faeces... | reverse complement strand
TTTAATTCTTCCTCAAAGCGGTTTTCCTCAGCTTGTCCGTCCGTGTTGTCCGGCATGAAAAGATTAATCGAACCACTGTACAAATCATCGTTGCCCCTTGAGTCAGGTTGAAGTGAGGTGCTGCCGGGCGATGTTCTCCATCAGTCCCGACACGCTCATCCTGCGACTGCCGAACAGGCTGACGATGCGGTCGAGGGTATCGCGTGTGTCGCGGCTGAGGAACACGGGCTTCCGGTCTTCGATGGACGGTACCGGGAGGAACATTGCCTTGTATTCCTCCAGCGATGCCCTGCGTTGCTTGCCGCTGACACGGTGTACCACCTGCGAGCTTCCATCCGTATTTTCCTGCACGGTTTCACCTGTTTGTTCATTCATGTTCTCATCCGTACCTGCCTGTACATCCTCGTTCTCCTGTGCCGGCATACCGGCAGGCACAGTGGCAGGCTTCTGCTCTTCCACTTCCGGCTTGGTTCCCAAAAAGATTTTCAACTCTTCATCCATCGTCTGGTTGCTTACGTTCTTTCTCATACTTGTTTAAATTAAATGTTTAACAATAGTGGTCGTAGTGCGCACATTTGACCGATTATCGGCAGCAAAGGAAATGGATATAATACAGGAAGTCAAGTACTTGGAGTGGCTGTGGCAACAATGTGGTATTTTGCATTTTTCATGTATGATTAGTGGTGGATGATTCACCGATTTACCACAGAGGTAGAAAATAGCCGTTTCATATTTAAGGGCTTAATCTGAACGGATAATACGAAAATAAAAATGTTCTCAGGGTCTTGATTGGAGAATCATCTTGCAGTACATGGTATCCGAAATGCGCCACAGGCTACCGTACCAGTGCCAAATGCTGCCACGATGTTGCGGGTTGGTTGGAATCTGCCGAAGTTGGCTTTTCTTTGTACAGTCGGCAACCGGAATGGCTGTTGCGGAATATGGAATTAAGCCAATCCCTACCACTTGCAGCCACAAGCTGCCAGTCAGTAGTAAAGCCATTGTCCGATGCTGGTATTGGCTTTACTTTGCGGACAAACAGGATTACCAACAATAAAAACAGTATATGCAATGAATGAATTTGTGATTATTTCAAAAGACGTATTTGAAGAAATGGTCGGGAAGTTCAACCGCTTCTCCGACCGGGTGAATGAAATCCTCGGCAAAAGGGAGGAAGGACGGCTCAGCCGCTGGATGGACAATCAGGATGTCTGCCAGCAGCTGCGCATCAGTCCGAGAACTTTGCAGACGTTGCGCGACAACGGAACGCTGGCTTACTCCCAGATTGGACATAAGATTTTCTACAAGCCGGAGGACGTGCTACGTATCGTACGGCTTGTGGAGGACAGACGAAAGGATGCCGCCTGTCGGGGAAAGACCATCTGAATATAGTTGAATTTATTGTACCACTAAATCCACTATAATAAATGAACAAAACGATTATGACTAACGATGAATGGGCTGTCGGCTTCATGGAGCAATTGGATTCCATGCTCGACGGCATTGAAAGCATTACCGAAAAAAGCAGGGCTTCATTCGGTAATGAACGCTTCCTGACGGACAAGGAGGTGTCGGCATGGCTCAAAGTGAGCCGACGTACCTTACAGGATTATCGTAACAACGGGATGGTGTCTTATTACCAGTTGGGTGGTAAGATTCTCTACAAGGAATCTGACATCGAAAAGCTGGTGATGGGCGGGTATCGGAATGCATACCGAACGGAAACGTAATTTTGTAAAGTGTGAAAGGAACAGAAGCCGATGGCGACAGGTAAATTACCCGGCCATCGGCTTCTTGCATTATTATCATTATAGATACAGACAACACTAACATTTGTATCGTGGATTGGCTTCGGACAGTGAAAAGAACAAATGAATGGGTTTTTCCCGATTGGACGCATACAGCCTTTTCATAATGAACATTCTGAAAGCCATACATTCCTTGCTGTGTAGTCTGAACGCAAGAGCTATGACCATTTCAAGGCTGTACACCATGTAACGTGTCCCGTCTTCCTGTCTGATGTAGCACATTGTTGTTTCTTCCAAAAGTTCATGATTCTTATAAATATCACGGATAGCCTTGCGGATGTCACAGCAGAATACCATAAACAGGTCTGCCATTTCCTGCTGTGTCATCCAGACGGGAGCGGTTGGCATGGCAACCTCTTCTGTTTCACTGATTGTAATGATTCCTCGTTCCATGTTTGTATTATTTTTCATTTGTCAGAATTTCGTTTACATTCCTTTTTCCAGCCGCTGTAATTGCCACATTTGAATACACGTGAGGGCATCCCGTCATCAGGCAAGGAGAACTTGCCTTTGGTCGTTTCCGACAATACAGTCAAATCCCGGCTTACTTTCTGGTTGGTGATTTCCGCATAGATTTGGGTCGTCCGAATGGAGGAATGTCCCATCATCTTGCTGATGCTCTCTATCGGAACACCGTTGTTCAGACAAATCAGTGTTGCGAAGGAATGTCGGCTTTGATAGTAGGTAAGGTGGCATTCCAAGCCGCATTGTTCGGCAATCATTTTCAGGCTACGGTTGAGGTTTCCGGTAATTGGCACATAAAACAGCTTACCGTCTTTTCCTTCTCCGCGATACTTTTCAATGATGCGCAGGGGGATATCTAACAACTTGATATGACACTCCGCTTTGGTTTTCTGTCGGGCAATGTGAATCCACTTGCTGCCATCCTTTTTCGTGATGATGTTGTCCTCTGTCAGGTTAGCCAAGTCAGCCCTCCCGATACCCGTAAAAGTCGAAAAGACGAAAAGGTCTCTCGTATGGCAAAGCCTGTATATGGGCAGTTTAGCATTCAACAGCTTTTCAAACTGCTCGCCCGTCAGGTAGCGGTGGTTCACTAGGACTTTCTCAATCTTATGTCCTGCAAACGGGTCGCGTTTGAGGATATGCTTCTTCAGGGCGAGCCGAGTCATCTTGTGCAGCAGGATGAGATAGTCGTTGTATGCCGATACTTTCAATTTAAGTACGGTGGAAAGATAGAATGTGAAGTCTGTCATAAAGCGCATGGTCAGCGAACGCAACGGCATGTCCTCCATGTCATACTTGTACTTCATAAAATTGTGGATATGCTTGCGTGTGGTCAGGTATCGGATATAACTGTGTCTTGTCCTGTCAATGCCCACACGTTTGGCGTATTCCTCATTATGTTCGTCCATCAATGCGAGAAGGGTTTCTTTTACCTGCGACTTACCAGTTACGGCATTCTTGATGATTTCAGCCGACACGAAGCCATAGCTGTCCACATTTTCCTTATAGGCGATACGGGCTTTGGCTTCCAATGCGGACAAGGTATCGTTCAGTCTGAACAACTCCTTTTTCTTCTCGCCTGCAAGGTTTTCCTTGCATCCGTCCACAATTGCCTTGCCTGCATCGGCATCCCAATATACAGGTTCAATTTCCAATCCTGTGGAATACTGACTCACCTTGCCGTCAAGGGTAATACGTCCCATAATGGGGCATTTGCCGTTTTTCTTTACCTTTTGTCGGTTGATGTAAAACAATAGTTTGAACGTACTTCGCATGACTTATCCCTCCATCATTTGTTTAACAATAGCCCTTTGTTTCCAACTTGGATTGACCCTGCGCCGGGTGTTATCCTTGCGTATTGTGGAAGGGGCTGCATCAATCCCGAACAGGGAGAACTTGTCGCCAATGGCATCATTCAGCCTGTCCACGTCACGGTCAATCTTGTCCTGCGTGACTTTCGCGTACCGTTGTGTAGTCTTGATATGTTTGTGTCCCATGATTTTACTTACCGTTTCGATAGGAATACCCTGTGAAAGACATATTATGCTGCCGAATGTATGTCTGGCCTGATGAAATGAAATCGGACGGTTGATACCGCACATCACAGCCATTTTCTTCAGATGAATGTTCATGCTCTCCTTCGTAAGCATAGGCAGCAGCCTGCCCCCGGTATCCATGCCCTTGTATTTTTCCAATATGGCGAGCGGTATTTCCATCAGCCTTATACATTCGGGTGTACCCGTTTTCTGACGCTCGGTGTGAATCCACAAGCTTCCGTCCTCGGCTTTTACGAGGTTCTTCTCCGTCAATGCCCTCATGTCGCAGTAACAGATACCCGTCCAGCATGAGAACAGGAACATGTCCCTTGTGAAGTTACGGTTGGGCGTGTCGTAAGTCATGTTGGCAAATTTGCCCAGTTCCTCTTCCGTAAGGTACATCTGCTTGAACTCCGGCTTTTGTGGTCTGTAACCTTTGAACGGGCTGAACGGAATAATGCCACGGAACACGGCAAGCATCATCACGCTTTTCAGGCGGTTTACATGTCCGAGTATGGTCTTGGGCATGAAACGCTTGACGGTGCGCATATACATATCGAAATCTTCGATGAAATTCTCGTCCATCTGCTTGACAGGCATGTCTGAAAGACGGTACTTGTCTTTCAGAAACGTGGCGAGATGGCGGTAAGTATTCGTGTAATGGTAATAGCTGGTTACGGAACGGTTCACGCCCACACGTAAGGCATATTCCTCATTATGCTCCGTAAACAGTTTCATGATGGTGTCCTGTGCTTCCGCCAGCCCTTGATAAGCGTTCTTAACCTCCTCTGCCGAAACGACTTCTTTAATGTCCTTCAGTTCGTTGAACCGTTGTCGGAGTAGAAGCAACGTGCGTTCAATCTCACGGTTTGCCATAACCGTCATTTTACTTTTGCCCGTACACCGTTGTGCTGTGGCGTTCCACAACTTGGCATTTACCTTGAGTTTGCAGGAAAACTGTGCGATGGAGTTCTGTTTTCCTTTGACGGTTATTCTGCCCATGAGGGGAGACAGCCCGTCCTTGTCCTGTCCGCTGCGTTTGATGTAAAGCAGTACTTTCATTTCTGTCTTCATTGCCATAACTTTTTGGTTGCAATATTAATGATACATTGCTGACCGACAGAATTGGAAATGGGGCAGAACGGTGCAAACAGAACGGACACTGCTAAATCTGCTGATTTGAAGCCATTACCACACGTATAATGCTTGTTTACAAGCATTAGGAATGCTGTTTTTTGGCTTTAAGCTGATAGCAGGACAGGTAATGACTTGGTAGCGGAAAGCTTGCATTATCCTGCCTTTCCTTGCTGTTTGGCTGTAATGGCAAACAACCGCAAAACCGTTGTTTTACAACGCGTTCCGTTTGATTCTCTTTATTTCCATCTCCCTTGCTTTGATGCTTCTTTCTTCGTTCACGGGTCTGGCGTATTCCGATGTGAAGAACCTTACAACGGATAACTTTCAAACATTCTTTGATGGCAACCTGTGGATTATCACCCGAAGAAAGAATATCAACACTAAATCCAATATCCGACTGTTGGATGTTCCCCGAAAGATAATAGAGAAGCACAAGGGAATGACACGGAACGGTCATGTGTCCCCCGTGTCTAGCAACCCACCTGCAATAAGATACTGAAAGAAATCGGCAAATAATGTGGTTTCAAGACACGATTAACTTACCATACGGCCAGTCATGGTAAGTTTTCTTACCATTTGAATATAAAAGAGTTACAATTTCTATTTTTATATAGGTAACGATTAAAAAATGAGCCCAACTCTATATCCTGTCCCACTTTGCATCAAGTCAAAAGAACGATTTATCAAGTATAAAAGTACAAAAAAATATTCGATTAGATGAGTTGTAATTTAGAACTTTTCAGAACTTTCATTACTACGGAAAAAGTTTTGCCATACTTCATTTGTTAGGAATAAGCAAATGAGTTATTTTTGTATAGTCTAACAAGATACGATGAAAATGAATAAAAATACGATTGAACTGAAAAATATACATTCCATGTCGGAAATGAATTTTTATATTCCTGATTATCAGCGCGGGTATAGGTGGTCTGCTCCCGAAGCGATGCAGATGCTGAATGACTTCAAAGAGTTTTGTAAACGAAAGAAAGACGAAGGTGAATTTTATTGCCTTCAACCAATTGTAGTCAAGAAAAAGAGTTGGACTAAGGCTGAAAACAATCAAACAGCAACCGTTGATGGCTATGAGGTAATTGACGGGCAACAGCGTCTGACGACTCTTTACATCTTGTTGAAGTGCGTTGAGCAAGTGCGGGAAATCCTTTACGATATGTTCGATATGTACTCTATAAAGTATGAAACCAGACTCGAATTTGACTCCCAGCAGTTTCTTGAAAATATAAATCATCCAACCGAGGATGCCAATAGCTTTATTGATTTCTATTACATGAAAACAGTTTATGAGGCTATGGTTGATTGGATGCAAAAAAACAAGGAGTATCGGAATAAAATTGTTGATGCTTTACTGGGACAGGACATTGACGACGCTACTGGCATAGACAAGGCCAACAACATCCGAGTGATATGGTATGAGGTGACAGATGAAGAGAAGGCAACTTCCATTGACATTTTTACACGATTGAATATAGGCAAAATACCTCTGACGAATGCAGAACTGATCAAGGCGCTGCTTCTCCGCCGTGGCAATTTCTCTATATCGGAAGCATCAATGAGGCAGCTTCAGATTTCCACAGAATGGAATCAGATTGAGCAAAGACTGCAAGATGATTCATTTTGGTATTTCTTGTGCAGGTCTTCATGGCCATTCAAATATGACAACCGCATAGAGTTTGTGTTTGACTTGATGAAAAGCCGGGATTTAGATTCTGAGTTTTATTTTACATTCAATGCTTTTAATAAGCAGTTGGAGGAACTTTCTTGCAACCCTGTTTGCACCACAGAGCAAGCGAAAATTGAATATATTTGGCAGGAAGTAAAGCATACATTTCAGACTTTGGAAGAATGGTACGAGGACAGGACTTTATATCACTACATAGGTTTTCTGATTGAGTATGGCGCAGATATAAACGAACTTATGAAAAAGTCCAAGGAAATGAACAAGACAAATTTCTTAACTGACTATATAAAGGGGAACAAGCTCAAGGGGCTTATGAAAGGAATAAAGTTATCAGATCTTAATTATGGGGACAAGGAGGTCAAACAAGTATTATTGCTTTTCAACATCCTCACCGTTCTACAATCCAACAAGTCTGATATGCGCTTCCCTTTCAGCAAATACAAAAAGGAGAAGTGGGACATAGAGCATATCAGCTCGCAGACGGACAAACGCATCAATGATGACAGCCAACGTCTAGAATGGATTCATGACATGTTTGAGTTCCTCGTCGGGTCAACGGAAGAAGAAGACATTTCCGCGTATGTTGACAATCTGAAAAAGGAAATCCAAAAAATTGAATCAAAAGAAAAGGACAAGAACATCGCAAAATCCAAAGTTGACAGCAAGAAAGAGGAATTGATACTGATAAACCGTATAGCAGTCCTGCACTCAAACAGCCAAAGGGAGAAAATCAATGATACAGAGTTTGATGAGTGCTTTGATGCTGTACAAAAATACTATGGTGAGGATAAGTTGGAAGACAAAGACAACATACGGAATCTCACCCTGCTGGATGCCCAAACCAACAGAGGATATGGCAATGCTTTCTTTCCCATTAAGAGAAAATGGATCATATCGAACGACAGTCAAGGCATATTTGTGCCAATTGCTACGAAAAACGTTTTTTTGAAATACTATACAAGGAAAGGTAGCAACTTGATGGTCTGGGACAAGACTGACGCAGAAGACTACGTGACCGCAATGGAACAAACTTTAAGAGAATATCTCAAATAAGAATCATCATGTCAACAAATAACGAATATAAAGGAGAACGACTTTCGTTCTTTAAACTTTTCTCACAAAAAAACTACAAGTTAGTTGTTCCTATTATCCAAAGAGATTATGTCCAAGGGCGAACAAACGACGATACAAATGAAGTCAGGAATGAGTTCTTGGATTCCTTGTATAGCTATCTGGACGAAAACCGTCCAAACAGAGATCTGGACTTTGTCTATGGGACTCTTCAGGCAGGACCGAATGAAGACTACATCCACTTCATCCCTTTAGATGGTCAGCAACGATTGACAACTCTGTTCCTGTTGCATTGGTTCCTCTCTCAAATTTCCCAAAATGAAGAAGCCAAGAATATCTTCAAAGCCAAAATGACAAGTGGCAAAAAGTCCTTGTTCACGTATGAAACCCGCCAAAGTTCCACAGACTTTTGTGATGCACTAATGCAGGCAACAATAGACATGGGGCAATTGGTGGCGATTAAAGAGAAAGACAACAAAGACACTCCCTCCTTGTCCGCTACGCTAAAAAATGAACCTTGGTTTTTCCGTTTTTGGAAGAATGATCCAACCATACAGTCCATGTTGGTAATGCTGGATGCCATTTATCATAAGTTTATAGGACATGAGGAATTTTTTGAAAGACTTTTAGACGAGGAAAATCCTATTGTCACATTCATTTTTATGGATTTGAAGGAATACAAACTTACGGACGATCTGTACATTAAAATGAACTCGCGCGGGAAGCCTCTTTCCAAGTTTGAGAATTTCAAAGCTAAATTCGAGCAATACCTCAAGCAATTTGATGGAAATAAATCGGTACATAGCAGAGAGTTTACGCTGAATTTCAACAATAAAGAGAATCTTGTAGGACTTCAGCAGTATTTCTCATTCAATATTGATACAAAATGGGTTACACTCCTGTGGCAATATTGTAAGGAAGGGAAACAGGACAGAATCGACTCGCACATTGAAAATCTTTTCCGGGTAATTGTCACCAACTATTATGCATCCATCGTCAAACTCCAAAACAAAAACACTTCCGACCCGACTTTCGATGTCCTGACAGGAGGAGACAGGAGTTTGACCTTTGCAAAATATGAGGAAACAAAAGTTCTCACATATGATGCCATATTGGCGGTAATTGATTCACTGGATGCCCTCTATAATGGCAACCAAAAGATAGCCCATTACATTTCAGTGGATTATAAAGATTATTATGACGAGGATGAAATCTTCAACAAGGCTATAGAAAACAAACTGTCAAGGGCAGAAAGAATGCAATTCTTTGCGTATGTGCAATATCTCATCCACCACAGGAACAAGATAGATAGCTTGAATGAATGGATGAGGGTCATTCACAACCTTACCCATCCTGACAATACTATTGCTGACGGCAACGATGACCTTGCCCGTGGAATCAAGTCTATCGAAAAGCTTATTCCACATGCACCAAACATCATCCAATATCTCCGAGAAGCATCAAGCATAGATGGTTTCTCAAAGCACCAGTCAAGCGAAGAGTGCATTAAAGCCCATCTCGTAGAAAAACCAGCGTGGAGAGAATTGATAGAAGGAGCGGAAAAGCATCACTACTTCAACGGACAGATAGGATTCCTTTTAGAGTTCTCTGGAATTTGTGAATACTATCATACCAACAAGCATCTGGACTGGAGTAATAGCGAAAATAAAACTTTCAAAAACGCATTCATCAGATATTCAAAAATCGGAAAGTTCGTTTTCGACCTCAATGAAAAAGGTGTTCGCTTCAATGACAAAGACTTTTGTTTTGAACGGGCCGTGTTGGCCCATGGCGACTATTTGCTTGAAGGGAATACAGACTATTGGAACCTGCTGTCAACAGAAACAGTTGCCAAAAACGTCAAACGTGACCTCAGTTGGAAACGCATGCTCCGTATGGGCGATGACAAGGTTATGCAAAAAGGAAAAAAACTCGTCAAAGCGACTTTTGATGACATAGCAGACCTAAATGACATTATAGGCTCATTGGAAAGACTTTGCATTCCTCAGACAGAAGAAGAATGGCGCAATACATTGATCTCATCACCTAAAATGTTCAAAGTATGCGAAAAAGGGTTCATTTATATTAGCAAGGAAGAGATACTTTTGCTTGGCAAATGGTATCTGAATCATTATCATTCAGAATTATTCACATACCACCTTTGGGTCGAGAAATTTAAGGATGAGGATATCTTTTTTGAAGGATTCTGTAAGGAGTATGCTTGGCAAAAACGATCGGATATTAGTCCACATATATCAATCAAGGACTTCTCGTACAAACACAATAAGTACAGCATTGAAATATATACTGTGTTAAATGCAAACCATGATTTCGATAAGTTTCAACTTACATTCGGGTTTAACAACGAAAACAAGTTCGATTATCCTGATGAAATCATTGAGATTCTTAAAGAATTGGGGATTGAAAATGAAGACGAGACTGTCAATTGGTTTAGCTGGTATTGCAAGTCGGAAAATTCAATCTTAAGCAAAACAAAATATTTGGCAGATGCATTATTTCAATTGAAACAAAAAAAATAAATTTATATATAGAAATACAATATTTATGACAATGTTATTTGTAATATTCTCTATCGTTTTAATGTGTATCATTATAGCTGTCATATATTTCATTTGGCGTATAATGAAAAGTTCATCAGCTACATGGATAAAAATAACAACTTTTTTTATTGGAATAATAATAATCCTCTCTATTATCGGTATGCAATTTTTAATGATTATTATTTTTCAAAATTCTATTGAACAGGATGATACAAAAGCTATAGATATGGACTCTCCTATCTTTGAAGAAGAATTGATACCTATAACTGAAGAAGATATGAAATCAATACCTGAAGATACAATCAAATTTCGTTAATAAGTAAATATGAAAAAAGCCCCCCTTTTAAAGGGCTATCCATATTTCGTTTGGTTAGAGCTATAGGAACTTTACATCCACAATCGCAAATCTATAAAATACTATCAGAAAAACAAAAGAAAACCTTTCCAAAGAAAAAAAGATTCCATATCCACAAAATGAGGCTGTCGGTTCGCAGCCTCATTTCAGAAAAGAGGAGTTCCGGCCTCTTATACCTTCTCCTGTTTTCCCGCCTCTCTCTTTTTCTCCATATCCTTTTCAACCAGGGTTGTGATTACCCTAGATGGGGAGGAATTATGGATGTACATGAACAG
>ENA-OPYE01001681-OPYE01001681.1-human-gut-metagenome-genome-assembly--contig:-NODE-1681-length-10944-cov-2.415557_pt1 | contig 10944 bp, 6 predicted proteins | sample MGYA00241063_ERZ501442 | MGnify/ENA primary metagenome ERZ501442 (study PRJEB25962, sample SAMEA1967055) | human gut metagenome | biome: human gut; feature: human-associated habitat; material: faeces... | reverse complement strand
AAGATACTTATTTTAATGCAATGTCCTGTGTATAGTTTTACAGAACGATTGGTTGTTTACGAAAAAGTTTAATTTGAATTTTGCCTACTTACACAGGCGTGAATCACGTAGATACACAAATACTATCCCTCAACCCCAAAGGGTCATGGTGCACATGGATGTGACTGTATGCGGATAGTACTTCATCATAGTCATTGTTTCTCGTTACTGTTTGATAAGATGTCGCAAAAGTAACAATAAAAACGTTCAATCTATCACTTTTTACGATTATTTTCTAATAAAAAGATTTTCAGTTATCCGAACCCGTCGAGAGTCAGCCATCAGTTTTCTGACATTTTGTTAGAATATATAAGATATATAATTATCTTTGCAGTAAATAATCGCACAAGAAACGCTTATGACCCCTTCAAATACTTCCGTATTGCTAATTTACACCGGTGGTACGATTGGAATGATAGAAAATACAGAAACCGGAGCGCTTGAAAACTTCAACTTCGAGCAGTTACAAAAACATGTCCCCGAATTACGGAAATCTAACTGCACGATCGACTCTTATCAGTTTGATCCTCCCATGGACTCATCAGACATGGAACCGGAGGCATGGCGCAAACTGGTAAAGATCATTTGTGATAATTACGACAGGTTCAACGGCTTTGTTATCCTTCACGGTACGGACACAATGGCATATACCGCCTCGGCACTGAGCTTTATGCTTGAAGGACTGGACAAACCGGTCATCCTCACCGGCTCGCAACTCCCCATCGGTGTGCTGCGCACAGACGGCAAAGAAAACCTGATGACAAGCATTGAGATAGCATCCGCCCAGGATGCCGACGGAAAACCGCTCGTACCCGAAGTATGCATCTTTTTCGAAAACCATCTGATGCGTGGCAATCGAACCACCAAAATGAATGCAGAAAACTTCAACGCTTTTCGCTCTTTCAACTATCCTGTGCTGGCGGAAGCAGGCATACACATCAAATATAACCATTCGCTGATTCATCACACCCGTGAAAAACAGGAATTAAAACCTCACTACCTGTTGGATACCAATATAGCCGTATTGAAACTCTTTCCCGGTATACACGAAAATGTAGTGGCAGCTACACTCTCCATAGACGGATTGCGTGCGGTGGTGCTGGAAACCTACGGTTCGGGCAATGCCCCCCGTAAACAATGGTTTCTTCGCCTGCTGCGCGAAGCAAGCGCACGGGGCATCGTGATCGTCAATGTCACCCAATGTAGCGCCGGAACAGTGGAAATGGAACGGTACGAAACCGGCTATCACTTATTACAATCCGGCATTGTCAGCGGATATGACAGTACGACGGAATCAGCAGTCACCAAATTAATGTTCCTGTTGGGACACGGCTACACCCCTGAAGAAATCCGCGAAAGGATGAGTCGTCCGATAGCCGGAGAAATCACTTTATAATCCGATAAGATTGTACAGATCGGCACAGATTATGCTTTTTAAGAAAATAATCTGTGCCGATCTGTATAATCTGTGCTGTAATATCCTTATTTTTGCCCATCTTATAAAAGAAGGACAAAGAGAATGGCAAAAGAGAAGACCGTATATGTGTGCAGTAACTGCGGACAAGAATCCCCAAAATGGGTAGGAAAGTGTCCGTCGTGTGGCGAATGGAATACGTATGTAGAAGAAATAATACGTAAAGAACCTGCCAACCGGAGACCGGTATCAGGCATTGAAACGGCTAAAGCCAAACCGGTCACTTTAAGTGAAATAGAAGCGGATGACGAGCCGCGCATCGACATGCACGACGAAGAGTTGAACCGGGTGTTAGGCGGTGGGCTTGTGCCGGGTTCTTTGGTCCTGATAGGCGGCGAACCGGGCATCGGAAAATCGACCCTTGTACTCCAAACCGTACTACGTATGCCCGAAAGACGAGTTCTGTATATTTCCGGTGAAGAAAGTGCCCGGCAATTAAAGTTACGCGCCGACCGCCTGACAAGTGCATCCAGCGATTGCCTTATCGTTTGCGAAACTTCTCTGGAACAGATTTATGTTCATATCAAAAATACCCGTCCCGATTTAGTCATCATCGATTCCGTACAAACCATTTCTACGGAAAACATCGAATCGTCTCCCGGTAGCATCGCCCAAGTGCGTGAGTGCTCGGCCTCCATCCTCCGCTTCGCCAAAGAGACACATACCCCGGTATTACTGATCGGACATATAAACAAAGAAGGCAGTATCGCCGGTCCTAAAGTACTGGAACACATCGTAGACACCGTGCTCCAGTTTGAAGGTGACCAGCTTTACATGTACCGCATCCTGCGAAGCATCAAGAACCGTTTTGGAAGTACTGCCGAATTGGGTATTTACGAAATGCGCCAAGACGGACTCCGACAGGTCAGTAACCCGTCGGAACTATTGCTTTCACAAGATCACGAAGGCATGAGTGGCGTAGCCATTGCATCTGCCATCGAAGGGGTACGTCCGTTTCTCATCGAAACCCAGGCACTGGTAAGTTCTGCCGTATACGGCAATCCGCAACGCTCGGCCACAGGTTTCGATATCCGACGGATGAACATGTTGCTGGCAGTACTCGAAAAGCGGGTAGGGTTCAAATTAGCACAGAAAGATGTATTTCTCAATATAGCCGGAGGGTTGAAAGTCAATGATCCGGCCATCGACCTCGCCGTAATTAGCTCCATCCTCTCATCTAATATGGATGCCGCTATCGAGCCGGAAGTTTGCATGGCAGGAGAAATCGGCTTATCCGGAGAAATACGCCCGGTGAACAGAATCGAACAACGCATCGGGGAAGCCGAAAAGTTGGGCTTCAAACGTTTCCTATTGCCCAAATATAATTTGCAGGGAATCGAAACAAAGAAATTAAAAATAGAGTTAGTGCCGGTACGAAAGGTGGAAGAAGCGTTCCGCGCACTATTCGGATAATCATATTATGACAGAAGAGTATCAACTGAGAGTATTGCCGGAAATTGCCGCCAGCGAGCAACGATTGAAAGAATACTTATCAAAGGAAAAAGGTCTTACCTTACAGAGCATTACCGCAACGCGTATTCTGAAACGAAGTATTGATGCGCGGCAGCGTACTGTCTTCATTAATCTGAAAGTACGGGTGTACATCAATGAAATACCGACAGACAACGGGTATGAAGAGACCATATATAATAATGTGGAAGGTAAACCGCAAGTGATTGTAGTAGGTGCGGGTCCCGGAGGATTATTTGCCGCCTTGAAATTGATAGAATTAGGGTTTCGCCCTGTCATCGTAGAACGTGGTAAAAATGTACGTGAACGCAAAAAAGACCTTGCACAGATCAGCAGGGAACATACCGTCGACCCGGAATCGAATTACAGCTTCGGCGAAGGCGGTGCAGGCGCTTATTCAGACGGTAAACTCTATACCAGAAGTAAAAAACGCGGCAATGTAGATAAAATCTTAAATGTATTCTGCCAGCATGGAGCATCTGAGGCCATTCTTGCCGATGCCCACCCGCATATCGGTACGGATAAATTGCCACGGGTAATCGAGAACATGCGGAATACCATTATCGATTGTGGTGGAGAAGTTCATTTTCGTACCCGGATGGATGCCCTGATTATCGAAAATGAAGAAGTCAAAGGAATCGAAACCAATACGGGACGGACATTCCTTGGCCCCGTGATACTGGCAACAGGACATTCGGCACGGGATGTATATCGCTGGTTAGCAGCAAACAACGTAACGATCGAAGCAAAAGGAATTGCCGTTGGCGTTCGTCTGGAACATCCGGCCGAATGGATAGACCAGATACAATACCATTCCAAAAACGGTCGGGGAAAATACCTGCCGGCTGCCGAATATAGTTTTGTCACTCAAGTAGAGGGCCGTGGCGTATACAGTTTCTGCATGTGCCCCGGAGGATTCATCGTTCCTGCTGCCAGTGGACCGGAACAAGTGGTAGTCAACGGAATGTCTCCCTCCAATCGCGGATCACGATGGAGCAACTCGGGGATGGTAGTAGAAATACAACCGGAGGACTTACTTTGCGGACAATGGGGAATGAACAACGGACAACAGGCAACATCCTCCAATGACTCCCGCTTTTCCTCTTCCAATTCCCGGCTTTTGCAAGTTATGCATTTCCAAGAAGAACTGGAACGGCAATGCTGGTTGCAAGGCGGCATGAAACAGACAGCACCGGCGCAACGTATGGCGGACTTTACACGAAAAAAACTCAGTTATGACTTGCCGGAGTCTTCTTATAGTCCGGGGTTGGGGTCTTCTCCCCTACACTTCTGGATGCCGGAATTTATCAGCAAACGTCTGTCACAGGCATTTTTACAATTCGGGCGAATGAGCCACGGCTTTTTGACCAATGAGGCGGTTATGATCGGGGTAGAAACCCGGACTTCTTCTCCCGTTCGTATTGTCCGCGACAAGGAGACCCTTCAACATATTACCATACGCGGGCTGTTTCCTTGCGGTGAAGGAGCCGGCTATGCCGGTGGTATCGTTTCGGCAGGGGTGGATGGAGAACGATGTGCCGAAGCAGTAGCAAACTATTTAAATCGATAGCAGATCATGAACCAAAAACCAGAAATTGCCATTATCGAACCGAACACCCTTACTGCTCTCGGTTTGAAAAGCATATTAGAGAAGATCATCCCGATGGCAGTCATTCGTACATTTCACAACTTCGGCGAATTAGTGGATGACACACCCGATATGTACGCCCACTATTTTATAGCTGCTCAGATATATGTAGAGCATAATACTTTCTTCCTGCCCAGAAAGAAAAAGACAATCGTTCTGGCAGGAGAAAGCCAACCGTTCCAGTTATCTGCCGTACGGACACTGAACATTTACCAACCGGAAGAATCATTGGTCAAAGATATTCTGAAACTCCACCAACATGCCCATCACGACGGATATCCGGTGGAAGTCGCACCTCCGGTGCCAACCGTCGAACACGAATTATCCGCACGAGAAATTGAAGTACTTGTCTTGATCACCAAAGGACTCATCAACAAGGAAATAGCCGATAAGTTAAATATCAGCCTGACTACCGTTATCACCCACCGGAAAAACATTACGGAAAAATTAGGTATAAAATCAGTTTCCGGGCTTACCATTTATGCCGTAATGAACGGATACATAGAGGCCGACCGAATTTAAAAACAGACAAAAACCCTTCCACCATATGTTTTTGAAAAGTGATCATAAAAAGGAGAAGCTACCAGATTTACAGTACTCTTCTTATCCAATCCCAATAATTTTCTTTCGTAAGGTAAAAGCCAATACCCAATTCGTGCGCTGAGTATACCTATACCTGCACCGGCCAAAATATCATTGCACCAATGCCGTTCGTTATAGAGCCGTAAAAAAGCAACTCCACAAGCTATAGTATATGCACCTATACCATAAAGCCGAGAAGTATCTTTATATTCCATTCTCACTAACTCGGCTCCCATAAAAACCGTAGCCGTATGTCCTGACGGAAAAGAGTTAAAAGCTGTTCCATCCGGACGTTGTTCATCAACTATCCACTTCACCCCGTTGACCATAATTCCCATAGCAGCATAAGAAGTAGCGGTAATCAGAACACGGTCCACATAACTGTGCCGGGCTTTTGCTCCTAATAAACTCAAGCCGAAATTAGCAATTACCGGTACGTATTGTATATAATCATCTGCATGAAAATAACGTCCGTCACGCCATTCCGCCAATCCATCACGTACTTCTCTATTTAAAGACCTAAACCAGGGAGTGGAAACGCCCACTGCGCCGACAGCGATAAGAGATGCAGGAAGTATTAATTGGGTAGTACGGAAACCATGACTCCGTTTCATGATTTCAAGAGAATCTGCAGAAGCATTTTGTGCCCGGAAATGGAACGGACACAGCAATAATATAAGAAGAAAAAATAATCTGATTTTCATCTTTCATTGTTGTAAATAAGTTGAATACTGAATGTTATCTTAACTGTGCATTTCTGTATCAGAGACGCAACAGGTACACATCCAATTCCAACTTTCACAACAATCCGGAAAGAAAGCAAAAACAAGATCTGCCCCATTGCATTCCTCCGGTCATATAAAAATATTTTGGTCGTTTTTTCTATAAGAGAAATGCAAATGAGTTATTTCTAACTGCGATATGTCACTTAATCTGATTTATACCATAGGCTATATTATTTAAAGGGTGATTAATAAAAAAAGTGTGTTCCCGACAATATCCAGACTATAGTTAGGTACGACCAAGAACCTATGACCGACTGAATATATCGATGGAACACACCCTGTTTCAGGGCGCATTCACAAAGCATATTCTTTCGGTCAGTTAAAATTGGTCGTTTTACTATAGAAAGAATGACAATGTAAACACTCTGTATCTTGTTTTCTTAATTCAAATAAAGCCGCTACTTTTATTTCATGTCTATTTGAAAGACAAAAATAAGAATATCTTTCTTCATAGACAAACTTTATTTTGCATTATCTTATAAACCGGACACAAGAATAAATTCGCCCTAACTCTGGTTATAAATAAACAAACAGAAGTTATATCTCTATATTTAATAAGGAATAAACACAGAATATGTTTAGAATCCGGCTGCATTTTACCATAATCCTAATAAATGAGGATTGTGTAACCGAGAAGTTTGCCGTTCCTTTGCAAGCAAAATAATAATATGATGAAAAGAAACTGCATTCTCATGGCCTTAACCTTTTTAACAACGGGTAATATTTGGGGCGAAGAGATTCCTAAAGACACGATCAAGGTAGTAGACGTAGAAGAAATTCTCATTATTGCTTCACCGAAAGAAAATCGTAAATTACGCGAACTCCCGACAGCCAGCACTCTCTTGTCACAACAGGACATGCAGGCAAACCAAGTGACTAACTTAAAAGGACTGAGTACATTAGTCCCCAATATATTCATTCCTGATTACGGTTCCAAACTGACATCGGCTATTTACATCCGTGGTATCGGTTCGCGCATCAATACACCATCGGTAGGATTATATGTCGATAATGTTCCCTATATAGACAAGTCCGCTTTTGACTTCAATTATTCCGATATCGAACGTATCGACGTGCTTCGCGGACCACAAGGTACCTTATATGGACGTAATACAATGGGAGGCCTCATCAAAGTACATACAAAATCACCTTTCAGCTATCAGGGCACCGATTTACGTTTAAGCGCAGGAACGTACGGAAATTACAATGCATCGGTTACCCATTATCATCGGATGTCGGAACAATTCGCTTTTTCTGCCGGAGGTTTCTATGAACATGCAGACGGATTTTTCAAGAATGCAGCCAAAAACAATCAAAAGACCGACCGTATCAATGCCGGCGGCGGGCGTATCCGTGCCATCTATCTGCCAACAGAGAATCTAAAACTCGATTTTAACGTGAACTATGAGTACAGTGATCAAGGTGGATATCCCTATTTCTATACCGGAAAAGTCAATGAAGAAGAAAAAAAGAACGATCCACGGCAAGATAAAATAGGTCTGATCTCCTATAATGATGAAAGCAGTTATTATCGCAGTCTGCTGAATGCCAGCGCTAATATCGAATATCAAACACAACATTTCACGCTGAGTGCCGTAACCGGTTATCAACATTTAAAAGATCGTATGCTACTCGATCAGGATTTCACGGAGAAAGATATATTTACTCTTAATCAACAGCAGAGACTGAATACCTTATCTGAAGAGATCGTAATGAAGTCGAAGCCCGGAGGAAATTGGCAGTGGGCCAACGGCATATTCGGATTCTACCAATGGCTGAACACGGATGGTCCGGTTGAATTCAAAAAAGATGGAGTAACAGAAGTCATTGAAAATAATGCCAACAACAATTTCCCAAATTCTCCTGCCGCGCCAACCATGAAGCTGACTATCAACAACCCGACATTGAATGTGAGCGGCAATTTCGACACCCCGACATTCAGTGCTGCCATCTATCATCAATCAACTTACAATAATTTCCTGATAGACGGATTATCCATAACGGCAGGGCTACGTCTCGATTATGAAAAAATGTCGATGAACTACAATTCGGCCTCCACTCCGATGGACTTCAATTTTAAATTTTACATGCAGATGCCCCCCCCAAGACCGACTATCGATCTTGAAAGTAAAAACATGATAGCTCCGGCCGGCATCAACGGCAAATTATCAAATGATTATCTGCAATTACTCCCCAAATTTGCTATTCAGTACGAATGGAAAAAGGGGAACAATGTATATGCCACCGTTTCACGCGGTTATCGTTCGGGAGGATATAATGTCCAGATGTTTTCTGATCTGATACAGTCGGAATTGAAAAATTCGATGAAGGCTGCCATGATAGCAAATAAAGATTTTGCATCCATAGCGAATATGATTGAAATGATGATGCCGGAAGAAGACATTGACATAAAAGCCTCTACCACTTACAAACCCGAATATTCATGGAACTACGAGATCGGTTCACATCTCACTTTGTGGGAAGGCCGTTTATGGGCCGACCTTGCTGCATATTACATGGATACCAAAGACCAACAGATTTCCCAGTTTGCCGAGAGTGGCTTAGGACGTATCACCGTCAATGCCGGAAAGAGCCGCAGCTATGGAGCGGAGGCTGCCTTACGCGCCAGCATCACCGATGCATTCAGTATGAATGCATCCTATGGATACACCTATGCCACATTTACCGATTATGTTGTGAAACAAAAAGATAAAGACGGAAACTTACAGGATAAAGAAAATTATAACGGCAACTATGTTCCTTTCGTCCCCAAACATACACTCAATGTAGGAGCACAATATATTTTCCGAATCGCCCCCCGTCACTGGTTCGACCGCATCCAAGTAAATGCTAACTTCAATGCCGCCGGACGCATCTATTGGACAGAAGCGAATAATGTCAGCCAGGCATTTTACGGTACACTGAACGGGCGTGTCAGCTTAGAAAAAGGGAATGGTGCTATTGCCTTCTGGATACGCAACGCGCTGGATAAAGAATATCAGGCATTCTATTTCGAAACAATGGGCAACGGATTTATGCAGAAAGGACGGCCCATGCAATTAGGAGTGGACGTACGCTGTCGATTTTAAGCAAAAATGCAACTATAACAAGCTGATAATCAAAGCATAAAAGAGTATATACTTTTGTCATACAAGAGTATATACTCTTACTATATAAAAGTATACATTCTTACCAGACAAAGGTTTATAGTTTAACTTTACAGTTTCTTTCAACTGCACGACTAAGACACAAGGTATCCATTAACAAGCCAATCATTCATTGATCGCCCCGCAATGAGGACAGATACCTTTATCGTGCAACTTTTCTCCACAATACCCGCAACGATACTTATAACCGCTTCCTTTACGAAGTTTCTTTAAAAATAAAACAACAAAACAAAGCAGAAAGAGATAGCCTATATAAAATTGTGTAGTAAGGATGAAAAAGAAGTAACAGAAAATACAGCAGGAAGTCAATCCGAGCAGATAGAAAACAGCCGCCGCCGGCGTAAGTTGCCGGAACAGATCATCGAGTACTGCCAGAAAAACAATAAGAAACACCCAGATACTCAACAAAAATACCGACAAGACAAACGGTACCTTGAAAGGTGAAAGCGTAGGATTAAAATAAAAATGCTGCCAGGTATCCGGAAAAAACACCTGCATCGATTCATAGATAGTGGCACTAAAAGCCATCAACAGACAAAGGAACAACGGATAAACACTATCGATGTCATTAAAATAGACCATCTGCAACTGCTTACGACGGAAAGCCCGAAACAGATAAGCACCCATAAACAGGGCAAAGACAATGACAAAATACGAAGCATGCGTATCGCTGAATAAATAAATAAACTGCGAAATGCTATCCGTAGGAACAAACGAATGAATCAGATCCTTTTCACGTATCCAACCTTGTGCCTCCTGTGAATGGGCTAGTTTCACCCAAACACTGTCTACGCTATCTGCCGGATGAATAGCAAACTCAGCCACAACTACCCGATCCCCACGGTAAAGACTGATAAAAGAATCTTTAACCGGAAGCCGCTCTAAAACAACAGAATCCGCTTGTACTTCAAAATTTGTATTATAAGTATAATGCCGCTCGGCAAGATAGGTTAACGAATCCTTCACCTGATCGCTCCTCCCTTCTTTCTGCAGATCCGGCCGGGGATAGTGACAAGCAGTAAACAGCAGAAGACAAACCACAGAATAGCACAAAACACCCCAGAGCCGTTTCATATCCGGCTCCATCACGCATCGCATCACTCTATGGTAAAACGTTCTCATTGTGCGGCACTCACTTTCATCTGGCAATTTTTACAATCAAATGACAAACGGAACTTCTTTCCATCCGTCCCTACCAAATAATAAGGTTCCTTATAAGGTGAACGCTCGCGCTGGTGAATAGGACACCACCCCATACTGTAGCGCAGACAGTGCTTACAAAACATCAGTACGGCAGCTTCCACCGGTTGCTTTTCGTAAGCCGGTTCCACCTCTTTCACTCCATGATCCTGATAAAAAGAGGCGGCACGGGTATTCATTACATTACCTAAATAAGAAAGTGTTTGCTGCGGAAAAGTATGAGTAGTAGGTTTCCATACAGCCAATTCACGACGATAATTCACTTTACGGGCTATGATCAGCTGTTCAACGAGTTGCCGCCGTAATTCAGAAAGTACGGAAGCCGGAATAAACCAATTCTCCGAGAAGTCAATATCGATCCGTTCCGCTTCAAAAGGAGTGTTTCCCAACTTCGCAAGTTGATTTTTGAGATTATCCGCTTGCGGAGTGCGGGCCGGTTCCCGGTCTCGGGGTAAAGTTAGTGTCACACTGTTGTCATCTTCATCCGTCATAGTAAGTGAAAAGCCGAAATTATTCTCCGCCAACAAGATACATACTGCTATTTTTCTTTCGGATGACTTACGGGCAAGAATTCGTTCA
>ENA-OPYE01001677-OPYE01001677.1-human-gut-metagenome-genome-assembly--contig:-NODE-1677-length-10991-cov-5.072330_pt1 | contig 10991 bp, 6 predicted proteins | sample MGYA00241063_ERZ501442 | MGnify/ENA primary metagenome ERZ501442 (study PRJEB25962, sample SAMEA1967055) | human gut metagenome | biome: human gut; feature: human-associated habitat; material: faeces... | reverse complement strand
GACGGTGGACATCGGCCACATGCAGGCCGGTGGTAGGCTCGTCAAGGATATAGACGGTCTGCCCGGTATCGCGGCGGGCCAACTCATTGGCCAGCTTGACGCGCTGCGCCTCACCGCCCGAAAGCGTCGTGGCTGCCTGACCCAGCTGGATGTAGCCAAGACCGACCTCCTGCAGCGTTTGCAGCTTGCGCGCGATCTTCGGAATGTTGGCGAAAAATACACAGGCCTCCTCTACCGTCATGTCCAGCACGTCGGAGATGGTCTTGTCCTTGTACTTGACCTCGAGCGTTTCACGGTTGTAGCGCTTGCCCTTGCAGACGTCACAGGGCACGTAAATATCCGGCAGAAAGTGCATTTCAATCGTCAGGATGCCGCCGCCTTCGCAGGCTTCGCAGCGTCCGCCCTTGACATTGAAGCTGAACCGCCCGGGGCCGTAGCCGCGCATTTTGGCATCCTGCGTGTTGGAAAACAGCGTGCGGATGTCGCCAAACACGCCTGTGTAGGTGGCCGGGTTGGAGCGCGGGGTGCGGCCAATGGGCGACTGGTCAATGCCGATGACCTTATCGATCCATTCCATCCCCTGAACTTCGTCACACTGGCCGGGGCGGCTGCGGGCGCCGTTGAGCGCTGCGGCCAGCGACTTATACAAAATTTCATTGACCAGCGTGGACTTGCCGGAACCGGAAACACCGGTCACGCAGATCATTTTGCCAAGGGGAAAATCCACGGTAATGTTTTGCAGGTTGTTTTCCCGCGCTTTGACCACCGTGAGCATTTTACCGTTACCGGAGCGGTGGGCGGTGGGAACTTCCACAAATTTGCGGCCGGAAAGGTACTCGCCGGTCACACTGCGCGGGGCATTGCAGATGTCCTCCACACTGCCGGCGGCCACGATCTCGCCGCCATGCACACCGGCACCGGGGCCGACATCCACAATATAGTCCGCCTGGCGCATGGTGTCCTCGTCGTGCTCTACTACAATCAGGGTGTTGCCCAGGTCGCGCAGGCGCTTCATGGTGGCAATCAGCTTATCGTTATCGCGCTGATGCAGGCCGATGCTGGGTTCATCCAGCACATACAGCACGCCGGTCAGTGCGCTGCCGATCTGGGTCGCCAGGCGGATGCGCTGGCTTTCGCCGCCGGAAAGGGACGATGCGCCGCGAGACAGGGTCAGGTACCCCAGACCCACGCTCTTCAAAAAGCCCAGACGCTCTTTGACCTCTTTGAAGATGGAGGCAGCGATGACTTCATCCCGCTCGGACACTTTTGCCGTCTGAATAAATTCCAGCTCCTCGTTCACGCTCATATCGCAGAACTGGGCAATGTTGATGCCGCCCACCGTGACGGCGAGGCTGGTGGGCTTCAGGCGTTGGCCGTGGCAGGTGGGGCACTCCTCGCTGGACATGACAAGGGCGATTTCCTCCTTGACCCACTCGCTGCCTGTTTCACGGAAGCGGCGCTCCAGGTTGGGGATAATGCCCTCAAACGTGTTCATATAGGTGCCGGAGCCAAACATATTCTCGCGCTGCATCTCGATTTTTTCAGTTCCGGTGCCATACAGGATGGCGTGCACGGCTTCTTTGCTCATCTCCTTGATGGGGGTATCCAGCGTAAAGCCATAGCGCTTGCCCAGCGCTTTGTAATACATTTCAGAGATGGATCCCTCCGCATAATACCAGCCGCTGGCCTTGATGGCACTTTCGCGGATGGACTTGTGCGGATCCGGAATCACGCGGGCCGGGTCCACCTTCATAAAGGTGCCCAGGCCGGTGCAGGTTTCACAGGCGCCAAAGGGATTGTTAAAGCTGAACATGCGGGGGGAAAGTTCGTCAATGGAAACACCGTGCTCCGGGCAGGCATAGTTCTGGCTGAACTCCATCGGTTCACCGCCGATAACATCAATGATGACAAGGCCGCCGGTCAGGGCAACGGCAGTCTCAATAGAATCGGCCAGGCGGCCGCGCACCGTATCATTGATGGACAGGCGGTCCACGACGATTTCAACGGTATGCTTGATATTCTTTTCCAGCTTGATCTCTTCGTCCAGATCATACATGTTGCCGTCAATGCGCACGCGGGCGTAACCGCCGCGGCGGGCAGCGTCCAGCTCCTTGGCCTGGGTGCCTTTGCGGCCCCGCACAACAGGGGCCAGCACCTGGAAGCGGGTGCGTTCCGGCAGTTTAAGCACCTCGTCTACCATCTCGTCCACCGTTTGCTGGCTGATGACGCGTCCGCAGACCGGGCAGTGCGGAACGCCGATGCGGGCATACATCAAACGGAGATAATCATAAATTTCCGTCACGGTGCCCACGGTGGAACGCGGGTTGTGGCTGGTGGTTTTCTGGTCAATGGAAACCGCCGGGGAAAGGCCGGTGATTTCGTCCACATCGGGCTTTTCCATCTGGCCCAGGAACATGCGGGCATAGCTGGAAAGGCTTTCCATATAGCGGCGCTGGCCGTCCGCAAAGATGGTATCAAAGGCCAGGCTGGACTTGCCGGAGCCGGAAAGGCCCGTCATAACAATCAGCTTGTTGCGCGGCAGAACCAGGTTGACGTTTTTCAGGTTATGCTCCCGCGCGCCCTTGATCGTAATGCGGTTGTTGGCATCAATTTGAATGTTGCTCACTTTTTATAGCTCCTTCTCCCCTTGCCCGTTTTGCGCTGTTTTTCAGCGGCGCGGCGGGTGCTGGTATCGGCGGTAGGGTCCTCCCCGCGCTGCAGCTTTTCAATCTCATCACGCAGGAATGCGGCGTGCTCAAACTGCAGCAGGCGGGCGGCTTCTTTCATCTCGCGGGTCAGGCGGGTAATGGTCTGTTCGCGTTCAGCGCGGCTCATACGGTGCTGGCGCATCTTTTTGTTTTCTTCGCTCATGCTGATTTCCAGCCCGCCGCCGATGGCTTTCACGATAGTTTTTGGTGTAATGCCGTGTTCTTTGTTGTAGGCATCCTGGATGGCACGGCGGCGCTCGGTTTCCATGATGGCGCGCTCCATGCTGGGGGTTACTTCATCGGCGTACATCAGCACCACGCCGTTTGCGTTGCGGGCCGCGCGGCCAATGGTCTGAATCAGGCTGGTTTCGCTGCGCAGGAAGCCCTCTTTGTCGGCATCCAGAATGGCGATCAGCGAAACTTCCGGCAGATCCAGGCCCTCGCGCAGAAGGTTGATGCCGACAATCACATCAATGGCACCGGTGCGCAGGTCCTTGATGATCTCCATGCGCTCAAAGGTATCCACCTCGTGGTGCATATACTTGGTGTGCACGCCGTGTTCTTCCAGGTAGTCGGTCAGGTCCTCGGCCATTTTGACAGTCAGGGTGGTAACTAGGGCACGCTCGCCGCGGTCGATGCGCTGCAAAATTTCGCCCAGCAGATTCTCGATCTGGCCTTCCACTGGGCGCACCATGATGACGGGGTCCAGCAGACCGGTGGGGCGGATGACCTGCTCGGCCACGCGGCTGGAATGTTCCCGTTCATAGGGGCCGGGGGTAGCGCTGACAAAGATCGTCTGGCCGACCTTGGATTCAAATTCCTCAAATTTCAGCGGGCGGTTGTCAAACGCCGAGGGCAGGCGGAAGCCATATTCCACCAGCGTTTTTTTGCGGCTGTAGTCCCCGCCGAACATGCCGCGGACCTGCGGCAGCATCACATGGCTTTCATCCACCATCAGGATAAAATCTTTGGGGAAGTAGTCCAGCAGCGTGGTGGGGGTGGAGCCGGGGGCACGGCCGGACAGCACGGCAGAGTAGTTCTCGATGCCCTTGCACATGCCAACTTCCTGTAGCATCTCCATATCGTACTGGGTGCGCTGCTGGATGCGCTGGGCTTCCAGCAGTTTGCCCTCTGCAGTAAAGGCCTGCACCTGCTGTTCCATCTCGGTCTGGATCTTGGCGAGACCTTCTTTCATTTTTTCAGGGCCGACGATATAGTGGCTGGCGGGGAAAATGGCCACATGGCGCACAATATTTTTGCGCTCGCCGGTCAGGGGATCAAACTCGGAAATGCGGTCGATTTCATCGCCGAAGAATTCGACGCGGATGGCGTATTCATCATTATAAGCAAGGTGGATATCCACAATATCGCCGTGAACGCGGAACTTATTGCGGATAAAGTTCATATCGTTGCGTTCATATTGCAGCTTGACCAGGCGGCGGCAGAGCTCGTCCCGCTCCATCTGCATACCGGGGCGCAGGCTGATGACCATGCTGCGGTAATCGATAGGGTCGCCCAAGGAATAAATGCAGGAAACCGACGCCACAATGATAACATTGCGCCGCTCCGACAGTGCCGCCGTGGCCGAATGGCGCAGGCGGTCGATCTCATCATTGATGGCGCTGTCTTTTTCAATATAGGTATCGGTGGAGGGGATGTAGGCTTCCGGCTGGTAATAGTCGTAATAGCTCACAAAATATTCCACCGCATCATCGGGGAAAAATCCGCGCATCTCGGTGCAGATCTGACTGGCCAGGGTTTTGTTTGGTTCCAGAATCAGTGTGGGGCGGTTGCACTGTGCAATGATATTGGCCATCGTAAAGGTTTTGCCGGAGCCGGTAACGCCCAGCAAAGTTTGACCTTTATCCCCTGCTTTCAGGCCCTGCACCAGCGCTTCAATCGCCTGGGGCTGGTCGCCAGTCGGTTTGAACGGTGCTTTGAGGTGGAACACCTCGGTTTGATTTTCCTGTTGCTCCAGCATAGCGGACCTCCCCTGCTGTTGGTCGTTTATTTACAACTTAAATTTGTCTTATACAACTTACTGTTGTTTCATTATAGTATAGATCTTTTTAATTGTAAAGGCAATACCGCATAATTCTAAGTGCCGATACGGCGAGCGAGGTGCGGCAGATGCTAAGCCAAAAGCGCAGATAATACTGGAGTCTTATCGAGCATTTTGGCAACGCAGATGCCGTGCCGCAGCCGCCGGAGCGGTGCTTAAGCCGTCAGGCGGGAATTGTGCGGTATTGCCTAAAGGCATTTTGCGGCTTTTTATGCCTTTTATGCGCTGCTGCCGGGGCTGCATCCGGCAGCGGCATTTCGGCTTATTCTTCCTCCGAGTGTTCGCGCACCCATTTGGCAATATGCTTAATGAATGCCTCACCATATTTGGCAGCTTTTGCATCGCCGACGCCGGAAATGCGGCGGAAATCCCCCATGGTGCGCGGCTTAAGCTCGGCCATCTCGTCCAGGCTGACATTGTTGAACACGATATATGCCGGAACGTGGTTTTTCTGGGCCAGTTCGCTGCGCAGGGTTTTCAGGCTTGCCAGCAGCGAATCGTCCGCTTCCGAAAGTGCGGTGCGGGCAGCCGTCTTTTTGCGGGAAGCACGGCGCTTGGCCTGGGTTTCCTGCGCGGTGGCGGCGCGCTCCTGCATGGTAACCTGCTCACCGTGGAAAAGCACCGCCGGAGCCTTGGCTGTCAGGGTGATGACCGGGAACTCATCGCCGGTTTCGGCCAGGTAGCCCTGCTCCTGCAATGCATCCAGGTAAAGGCGCATGCGCTGGGGCGGCACATCCCGCATGATGCCATAGGTCGGGAACTGGTCCAGCCCGCGCTCCAGGGTTTTCTGATCCTTGGCGCCGCGCAGCATCTGCACCAGCGCCACAACCCCCAGCCCGCCGGGCCAACGCTTTTGGATGCGCGCCACGCCGGAAAGGATCTTCTGTGCTTCGGTGGTGATGTCGGTCTGCACAAACTCGCCGGTGCAGTTGGAACAGTTGCCGCAGCCGCCGGTGTGGTGCTCGCCGAAATAATCCAGCAGATAGCTGCGCAGGCAGCGGGTGGTTTTGCAGTACCCCACCATCACGTCCAGCCGCTCGCGGTCCCGCCTGGCGGCGGCTTCGGCCTGTTCAGGGGTTAGCTCATCGTTATCGTGGGAGTTCTGGATAAAATACTTTGCCGTCTGCACATCCCCCAGGGAGAACAGCAGGATGCACTCGGCGCGCTCGCCATCGCGCCCGGCGCGGCCCGCTTCCTGATAGTAGTTTTCCAGATTTTTTGGCATATTATAATGCAGCACAAAGCTGACATTGGATTTATCTATGCCCATGCCGAAGGCGTTTGTTGCAACCATGACCCGCTTGCGGTCATAGACAAAATCTTCCTGATTTTTGCTGCGTTCCTCCGGGGTAAGGCCCGCATGATAACGGGTGGCGGAAATGCCAACGGATCGCAGCTCCTTACAGACGGACTCTACCGATTTGCGGGTAGCGCAATAGACAATGCCGCTTCGATCCCGGTGGTCGAGGATATATTCTTCAATATAACGTTCTTTATCCCGCGGGCGGGCCACACCAAAATAGAGGTTGGGGCGATCAAAGCCGGTGGTCAGCGTAAAAGGCTGGTTGAGCTGCAGCAGGGCAATGATATCCTGCTTGACCTGTTCCGTTGCCGTTGCCGTGAACGCACCAATGACCGGGCGGTACGGCAGACGGGAGATGAATTCGGCAATTTTCAGGTAGCTGGGGCGGAAATCCTGACCCCATTGGGACACGCAGTGGGCTTCGTCCACAGCCACAAAAGCGATGCGGGCGTGCATGGCAAGGTATAAGAAACTGTCCGTCAGCAGGCGTTCCGGGGCAACGTATAGAATTTTATAGTCCCCCTCCAGCGCGGCACGCAGAATGGTGCTGTAAAGCCCTTCCGGCAGGGCGGAGTTCAGGCAGGCAGCATGCACGCCCTCCTCTTCCAGGGCGGCAACCTGGTCCTGCATCAGGGAAATCAGCGGTGAAATGACCAGCGTAAGCCCCGGCATCAGCATGGCCGGAACCTGGTAACAAACAGATTTGCCTGCGCCGGTGGGCATAACGCCGAGGACATCCTGGCCGGAAACGATGGCATCCACCACCTGTTCCTGACCGGGGCGGAAGCTGCTGTGGCCGAAGTATTGCTGCAAAACGGAAAATTTATCCATGAATTCGTCCTTTTCTGGATGAGTGCGGCAAGTTGTGAACATTTTACAAAATTTTTAATTTGCCTGCAAAAACATTTTGACTTTTTGTATAGATTTGCTATAATAGAGGTACAGGAAGCAGCTGTCGAAAATGAAGCCAAGTTGGCAGCGGGCTTTCTGGCAAGGGTGCTGGGCATCCAAAACAAAGGGAGGTTGTCCTATGAAAGTTACATGTACCGGCCGTCGCGTTACGCTCAAACCGAGCTTTATCGAAAATGCGGAAAAGAGGCTTGCGAAGCTGGACAAGTTTTTCCCTGACGAAGCACAGGCACAGGTTACCGTCACGGTAGAAAAAAGTGGGCAGACCGTTGAGATCATGCTGCGCAGCAAGGATCTGGCCATGCGCGCCGAAAAAACGGATGAGCGCATGGAAGATGCCCTGGCCGACGCCGTCGATCTGCTGACCCGCCGTGTGGTAAAGTACCGCAAGCGCCTTGGCACCAAGCTGACCGCCGCAGCAGCGGAAATACCCGCTACCGAGCCGGAAGAAAGCATGGATATTGTGCGCGAAAAGCACTTTGCCCTAAAGCCCTGCAGCACCGAGGAAGCCATTTTGCAGATGGACCTGCTGGGGCACAGCTTCTTCCTGTATCACAGCACCGAGAACGACAAGATCCAGGTCGTTTACCGCCGCGCTGATGGCGGGTACGGCGTGCTGATCCCGGAAGCATAAGCTGGCAGCTTAAACTTAACATAGCGCCGCACAAACGGCATAACTTTGCCGCCCCTTTTACGGGGCGGCATTTTTTATTTGTTTTGTATGGTTCAAGGCAAACCCTGCCGCCTTGCGCCCGCGGGACATGCCGGGTTTGCTTTGTGCTTGAGGCGCATTCAGCGCTTGATTTGTTTGGGCTTCTCCGGTTCCATCGGCCAAGTGGCACGGGCGGCAAACAGCAGTTGGCCGGTACCGGGGTTATACTGCGGCACACGGCCATGCTCTGCCATGCTGAACCAGTTGGTAGGCGTCAAAATCACATGATCCAGCACATCAATGCCAACCTGGCCCAATGCCAGAATAATGGCCTGCGTGGCAAGCAGATCCGCATTGGAAGCCGCCGCCAAACCGGACGGATGGTTATGCGCCAGCACAACACAGGTACACTGGCTGGCAACGGCATCCCGCAACAGCTTATGGGTATCAAACTGCACGCGGTTGGGAATGCCCGATGCAATGTAAATTTCTTTGAGCGGGACATAATCGTCATTCATGGCGATCATATAAAACTCTTCCCTCTTGGGGTCGCTGAACAGCGGGCGGATATACTCACAGCACATCTCAGCGTTGCGCAGCTGAACAGGGTGTTCCTTGTGCTTTTGGATCTGGTAAAAGCGGGCAACATCCCGGAAGGAATGCAGCAGTCTTGCGCTGGCGGGGCCAATGCCCTGTACCTGCATCAATTCTTCCTCGCTGGCATCCAGCACTTGGCAAAATCCGCCAAAATGCTGGATCAGGCGGTGAGCCAAGGGGTTGGTATCCCGGCGCGGAATGGAAAAGTACAAAAGATATTCCAGCACCTCATGCGCGGCAAGGCTGGTTAAGCCATCGCGGGCAACGCGCTCCTGCATGCGGGCACGGTGCTCTTCATGGATTGAATTGGTGGTTTTCTTTTCCGGCATGGGCGCACATCCTTTACCTTTGGCTGTTCTTATTATATACTATTGTTTGAAGATTGCAAAGAGGATGTGACCCCTATGAAAAAGTTTATCGCAGGCGAAAACGAAAACGGCGTGCGGCTTTCCCGCTTTGTGGAAAGCGTGACCAAGGACATGCCGCGCAGCCTGCTGTATAAAAGTTTCCGCAACAAGCGCATTAAGGTGAACGGCAAGCGCGGTGAAGCGGACACCCGGCTGAGCAGCGGTGATGTGATCGAGCTGTATATCAACGATGAGTTCTTCCCCGAAAAGCCGGTGGTCCCGGCCAAAAAGCCGCCGCGCCGCCAGCCGCCGGTCAAGGTGATCTATCAGGACGAAAACATTGCGGTGCTGTACAAGCCCGCCCACCTGCTGTGCCACAGCGACCGCACCGGCGATGCCAACCTGGTGGATGCCTTTTGTGCCCAGCTGCAGGCCAGCGGCGAATATGACCCCAAGGCTGAAAACCGCTTTGCACCCGCCATCTGCAACCGGCTGGACCGCGGCACCGAGGGGCTTGTGATTGCCGCGAAAAAATACACGGCCCTGCGGGATATGAACGAGATCATCCGCAATGACTGGATGAAGAAAGAGTACCTGACCATTACCATCGGTGCCCCGCCGGCCGGGCGGCATGTTGCCTGGCTGCAGCACAGCGAAAAAGGCAACAAGGTGCGCATTCACGCCCATGAAAGCGAGGGGTACAAAAAAATCATCACCGATGTAACGGTGATCCGCTGCATTGGGCCGTTTGCGCTCTGCCGCATTGGACTGATTACCGGCCGCACGCACCAGATCCGCGCCCAGTTCGCCCACGCGGGACACCCCCTGCTGGGAGACGGCAAGTACGGCAAGCTGGACAAGCGCTTTGACCGGAACTATCAGGCGCTGTATTCCTACAAGCTGACCTTCACCTTCACCACGGATGCAGGGGCGCTGGATTACCTGAACGGCAAGTCCTTTCAGGTGGAAAAGGTGGATTTCGCGGAGCAGTATTTTCCCAATGTGAAAATATGAAAATGGCATCCCGGACGGGATGCCATTTGGCGTATTTCAAGGGTCTTGCGGAGGAAAGGTGTAAGGGAAAAACGGTCAGCTTTTGAAAATATCAGAAAAAACAAACTCTGATCAATCCTAATATAAATAGGTGTACAGGATAGAAGAAATAAAAGAACCACTTAGAGAATTTCTTTCCTTTATTCATTCGTTTGCCATTATAAAAATATATGATTGCAATTCCGGCAAGTGCAATACCCAACATACTTCCTATTGCATAAATTATATTTGTTTTTATAGAAAATCTTCCAATACCGCCTAAGAAATTGAAAGTTCCAAATAACAACATTGAAACAGCAAATGCATATTTGATTTTAATTTCTGAATTACGACTCCAAATAAATAACAATGTAAATATAGGTGCTAATAATGCCCAGTCCGAAATCAGAGAGAGCAGAATCAACCCTAGCACACAGATGATTTTTAAAACTATATTTGACACTTTTTCAACTACAGTCAGGATACAAAAACAAATTAATAGGGTAAATAGCATATTAAGTCCTTGAAATTCCAATATTCCACTTTCCGTAAAAGCAAAACAATATGGAAATTCAGAGATCAAAGCAAAAATTAACAATCTGATTGCATAGTTCTTTTTTGAATGCGTATATTGATATCCTTCAACAAGAAAGTAACACATTACAATTGCTGTAAAATATCCCAAATCTATAAAAAGCTCTGACCATAATTTTCCTGACTTCATAAAAATCGTTGATATATGATTCAACAACATTAAAAACATAGCAATATACTTAATAGCATCCCGATTAAGTATTTTATATTTATCCATCATACCATTTCCACCTTTTGTACGAATCTCCGCTTTTTTAACAAAAGCAACATGTCACACATATCTTTACCCTGTGGGAAAAACCTGTAACATATTTTAATTTCTCTAAAAACAGACTCCAAGAGAATAAATTTAAACAGGATGTTGCCAAGCAATTATTTGCCCTTTTCCAAAGAGGTAATGATTGCAGACCCCATTACAACAATTGCAAGAATTGAACCAAGCTGAGGCCAATTCATTATTTCGGCTCCAAATACAGTGCCAAGGTATCCTAAGATAATAGCAATAATGGAAGATTTAGCTGATTTCCTCATATATTCGTACCCCTTTGTTAAATTCTGCTTGTTGAAATGATCTTACCACAGCCCGTCAGAAAGCACAAGCACAGCCGCGGTGGTTCGAGCCACCGCGGCTGTTTGGATGATCTGCTTTATGCGTAGTGGTATTTTTTCCGTCCGAGGAGGAAAAGCGTTTCTGTGACGATCAGTGTGAGCGCTTCGGCCACGGTGATGGCCAGCCAGATGCCGTTGATGCCGAGAAGTTTTGGCAAAAGAAGTACCGCGGCGACCT
>ENA-OPYE01001671-OPYE01001671.1-human-gut-metagenome-genome-assembly--contig:-NODE-1671-length-11017-cov-6.870188_pt1 | contig 11017 bp, 5 predicted proteins | sample MGYA00241063_ERZ501442 | MGnify/ENA primary metagenome ERZ501442 (study PRJEB25962, sample SAMEA1967055) | human gut metagenome | biome: human gut; feature: human-associated habitat; material: faeces... | reverse complement strand
GGAATCCAGCTCCACACCGTAGGCTTTGCTGCCCGCCATATCCGCAGGGAGCAGGCCCAGGAAATTGCCAGTGCCGCAGGACGGTTCCAGGATGTTGCCCTGGGTAAAGCCCATCTGGGACAGGGCCTTGTAGATTCCCCGGATGACCACGGGCGGCGTGTAAAAGGCGGTGAGGGTGCTGGCCCTGGCCGCCGCGTATTCCTCCGAATCCAGCAGAGATTTCAGCTCCTCATAATGGGGGCTGGTTTGTTCAAAGCAGTTTGCAAGGCCGCCCCAGCCCACATACCGGGAAAGGATTTTCTGCTGTTCCGGCGTTGCCTGCTCGGTGGTTTCCTCCAGGTATTTCAGCAGCTTGATTGCCTCGACATTGGCCTGGAACTTGGCCTTGGGGCCGCCTTCGCCCAGGCGATTGTCAGTGATATGGAAATTCTCGGCGGTGCGGCGCAGATTGGCCTTGTATTCCTCATAGGAGGCTTCCTCGGCAGCTTTGGCATTGGGGAAGGTCTGCCACTGGCCATTGACCTGAATGGAAACCGGGTGTTCGTCCAGCACTTCCTCAAAGGTTTTCTCCGGCTCTGTCACAGGCGCTGGTGGCTCCGGCTCCTCGATATGCAGTCGTTCCACCACCACATCATAAGGCAGATTGTTCTTATCGCCCGGATAGACGGCCATGGTCTCGGAATGGAAGGTCGGGGATTCGGTAGCCGGTTGGGGCTGTTCCTGTCCAAAACCGTCCTGCTGACGGGCATACATCCCGCGCAGCAAAGGCGCAACCTCATCCCAGCGGAAATACAGCATAGCCAGACGCTTTTCCTCTGCATCCATGACTTCCAGTTCTATGCCCTGTGCCGTGGTACGGTAATCGGCAATATCGCCGGTCTCCAGATTCAGTGTCTCGATCTCACCGGAATAGGCTCTGCTCAGCCAGTAGGCGATCTCGCTGTTGCTCCTGCCGGATTGCAGCAGCGTGGAAATCTGCTTTTTATCCGCTTCATCCATCAGTCCATGAGCCAATACATCCCGCAAGTCCTGATCTGCCTTGTCCGGGTCAATGGGAAGAAACTCGGTATAGTAAGCATTGCGGCGGTCTGCCCGAAGCAGCTGCTCGAACTGTTCTTTGCGCTCTGCCCGGTAGATGGGATATACCATCCCGGTGGGCAGAAGCTGTACGGTGTCCTCCCGCAGCTCGGTGATCTGATAGGCGTCATCCTCGATATACACGGTATCGCCCACGGCATAGACCGGGGCGGCAGGGTCATAGGAGGTTCTTTGCGGAGTTGGGCGGCGAACTGCATCATATTCCTCATCGGAAATGGAAACTTCGGAAGTCTGCTCTGTCTCGGCATCTGCGATCTGCTCTGCATCTGACATCACCTGTTGGATAAACGGGGCATTGTCCAGTTTTTCCGGGTCTGTCACCTGTCCGTTGACGATCCCTCTTTCTTCCAGAGCTTCCCGGATGGCGATGGGGTCGATGTTGTCAAAACGGTCCTGTTCTTCTTCGGTATAGAACCGGTCCTCCTGAATGAGCTGGGCAATCCTGCGCTGTACCTTCGGCCAGGGCAGCTGCGTTTCCTCCGGGCTGCCGGCACGAGTAATGAACAGGCTGTTGCTGTTACTGCCGCCGTATTCCTGAGCCAGCCATGCAGCGGTATCTTTCTCTCTTGCATGGTCTTTCATATAGCGGACGACAGCGTGTTTACTCTCAATATTGCCGTTCCATGCACAAAGGGCAGTATCAATATCTTCCTGAGAAAGAGGGCGCAGAAGTTCATGGAGCTTTGGATAGGTTTCGTCGATCACTTCCCGGTGCAGACGCTGGCGGAACTCCGGCACATCCGAATAGAGTCGGATCAGCTCCATATCCTTAGAACCAAGGACCGCACGGCGCACAGCGGCATTGCCCTCGATGACAGCATTTTCACGGTCAGAATGACCGCAGGCATTGCGGTATGCGGCATCCTCGGAAATGGCGGCAGTCACCACAGGCTTATACTGCTCAAACTGCTCCCGAAGGATAGGCTTTGGCGTTTCTTCTTCCATCTCCGGCTGCTGGGCTTGAATGGCATCTTCTTCGGCCAGTTCCTTTTCAGCCTGGATTTTGTCATACTGCGCCTGTTCCTGTTCGGTAAGATAGCGGTCTTTCTGGACAAGTGAGGTAATGCGCTTGGCAACCTTTTCCCAGTTCAAGTGAACATCCGGGCAGTCCTGCTTTTTATAGTGCAGTCCTTTCCCATCGTGATCTTCGCCGCTGTGTGTTGCGCCGGACAGGGCATGAGAGCGTCCGCCAATGCCATACTCGTCTTTGAGGAATCTCACTTTTTCCTTATCCGTATGGTTTTCCATGAAGAACGCATAGATACGGCCTTTTCCTCCGGCGAAACTGCTTCCGCCGGTCATGGCGGCGTCGATCTCATCCTCGGTAATAAAGTGCTGGACGGTTGGCACTTGGGAAAGCTCTGAAGAAAAGGTCCTGCGGGGCAGGTCAAGGTCCTTCAGGTTCTCCCAGATCTCCCTCGGTCTATGATAGTGAAAACGCAACAGGTCACGGTCCTGCTGATAGGCAGTCCAGAAGGCGGCGTATTCTTCCTTGAGGGTCTGGCGGAAAGCCGGGTCACTCAGCTGCTCCGTCAGGCGGCGGGTCTCCTCCGGGAAACCATTGCCTTTGATCTCTGACAGGCAGGACAAATATCCGGCTTCTCTGGCGTCCTCACTGAGATCGTGATACAGATACCAGAGCTTTTCTGCAAGGAGGGAGCGTTCATAGCCTGCCGCTTCTGCAAGCTCCACATTGGAGGCAAACTGGCCACTCTCCAAAAGCTCCCCGATACGCTCTGCGGCGCTCTCCCAGGAAATGACCTGGGCAGACCTGTCATAACGGACAGACTTCCCGTGGGAAAGATGGATACCATCCTCGGCATACCATGCGCTCACACTGCCAAGGCCATTGCCGCCGTGGTACAGCGTTTTCAGTATCTCGGCAATCTCAGCGGTGGTTTTCTGCTTTTCAAAGGCTGCAACCACACGCTCCCTCTGACGATCTGTATTGCCTCCCAAACGCAGCACATGGTCAATATCATTTTGGGCAAAAGAAAAAGCAGAGGATGTATGCGCTACATTCTCTGCTTCATCTATGGATTGGATCTGTTCCGCTTCGGAGAGGAACAGGTTTAGGGTCAGCTGTTGATAAGCTCCGCCATCAGGATTTCCTCGGCCTGAGCTTTGCAGGTGTTCATCAGCCCCACCCACTTCATGGGATCGCTGGCTTTCAGTTCCTCGGTGGCTCCCGCTTCCTTCGCCAGCTGGGGCATCATCTGCTCCAGTCTGCTCTGGGCGGTCTCGTCGATCTCCAGAAGGTGCGGGTACAGCTTCTCGCTCAGCAACATCTGGTTGTAGAGGATGGGACGGTGTTCCTTCAGGTAGGTTTTCCTCATCCTTCCGTACTTGCCCAGGGGTTTCTCCGGCTGCTGGCTCAGCTTCAGGTCGGGAATCAGATAGTCTCCGTTCTGGATATAGGTCATGGGATTGTTCATCTTGTTTGCTCCTTTCTTGGTTGGCTTCGCGCTCTGCATTTCGGACGGTAACGCCGATCTGCCGCAGCACCTGCTGGTTGATCTGGCTGACCGCTGTTCCCAGCGCCCCGATGGTGGACGGGGTGTTGAAATCAAAGATCGCCATGAAATCTTCGTGGTCGAAGTAGCGTTCCGGCTCCAGTCCGCAGCGGGACATCAAAGCGTAAGTGATGCTGACGGTGGCTGCTGCCTTGAACTGTACTCCGATGTTAAACTCATCATATTCCTCCAAAAAGGAACCGTCAACGATATAGAAGAAGTCCTGCTGATGCTCCGTCCAGTATTCCTCAGCCAGTTTTCCGGCTACCTCGGTGAGCTGTCCGGCAAGGTCATCACCGGAAACATCATAGGTGCGCTCCAGCATGGCCTGCACGGAATCCAGATGGCGCTCCTCCAGCTGCCACAGCCAGGGAGTGCGGGAATGTTCACGGGTTCCGGTGTCGGAAATGTCAAAGACATAACGCAGGCGAGGTCTGTCCCCGGAATCGTCCACCAGAGCGATTCCCTTGGAACCGCGCCTTACATACCGGCCCATCTTTTCATTCCACAAATCGTACTCCGCACAGGCGGTGGCGTCCGGTCGCTGGGCATAGATCATCAGCTGCTCATGGAACGGGTACTTGTAAAGGCGGGAAGCAGTGGTGAGAAACCCTGCCCATTCCTGCCAGCTCCCCGTGAGCTGTGTTGCCACCTTGTCCGCCATCTGTGCATATAGTTCAGCTTTGGTTGGCATGGTGTTCTGTCCTCCTTTCGGTTTTTGGGTAAAAGAAAAGCAGGAAACCTAAATGATTTCCTGCTAAGTAAAACTGTGAATATTACATTTTAGTTATTTAATATCTCTGCAATCGTGTTTGGTGCATATTTATTGAGTTCATGTCCTGCATTTGGAACGATGTGCAAAGTGGCTTGGGGTAGCAGTTCTTTTAGCCTTTTAGAAGCCTTTAGATTGGCAGCATCCTTTTTGCCACACAAAATTGTCACTGGACAACGAATATTGTTTAATTGAGAAGTAAAATCCAATGACCGCATAGAGTGAGCCAATTTTATGGTGCTGCTTTTTGATAGTCCCATACTTTCAAAAGCCTTGTCTGGCATACAACGGAAGATAAGATTTTGAAAATCTATCAGTAAACTTGGAACTTTATATTGTGCGCCAATCAAAACCAGCGAAGCCACTTTTTCTTCATGCCGAATAGCAAAATCAATCGCAAGAAGCGCACCTAACGAAAGGCCGCAGATACGAAGCGGCTCTTTTACTTCTGAATACCGCTGTTCTAAATCGCCCAAAATCTGCGAATATGATATTTCATCTTCTGCTGAAGAAAAAAGTTCTGGGCAATCGACATCGGAAATTGATAGTTGTTGGACTACTTCTTTCCAGTCCTGTGCAGTTTGTCCCAACCCATGTAAAAGAACCGTTTTCATTAAACACCTCCTAAGTTCAAGATAATCATCAATGCACAAACAAACTGGAATTGTTTACTGTTTCTTCTTTACAACGAAACCAATAACGAACAAAATAATTGCAGGAATTACCAAAAACAAAGCATTTACTAACACCCACAAATAAAAAGGTGCAGAGTTTAGCGATGTTGAGTATTGAGTATAATCAACGATGCTCTTAATAACAAATACAATCAACAGAATGAGACTCACAATGTTGCATATCATAGGTACTTTCTGTTTCATTCTAAACACCTCAATAAATTATTGTTTGTTGCTTAGATTATACTTCATCCATCTCTCTAAGTATAGTGGGATATTGTGATGAAAGTGAGAGAAATCGCTTATCCGTCAGACAATTTCTCTCACTATATTTTTTACACGATAAATTTACTGGTCAAAATCCGGGTACAGCTCCAGCTGGGAAAAGTCCTCATCGGTCATCACGCAGAGCTTCATAAGGGCGCTGTCGGTCAGCTCACTCAGTTCCGTTTCCTCCGGTGATAGCTCGCCGCGCATCTCACGCAGGCTGTCGATCAATCCGGTGCGGCTGCCGGTATTGTAAATGCACATCAGGTTCATTTCCTCAAAAGTAAAGTTTCCCATATCAAATCTCCCTTTCCGCACTCTTTTTGGGCGCTGTCTTTTTGTGTTCTGCCTTGGGCTGGCTTTTCAGCTGCTCCATGACGGACTTTTTCTTTTCCCGTTCCTCCCGATGGGCAGCGGCAGCCAGATCCATTAGGGAAATGGGCTGACCGCTGCGGGCCTGCTGTTCCAGCTCTGCCACCGTAGGCTCTTTTGCGCCATTGTTGATGATACCGTCGATCATGCCGTAATCGTCCTCCACGGCCATCTCCGCATTTTTCAGCGGATTTTCCGGCAGGAATCCGGGGATCTGGGTAAAACCAACACTGTCACAGTAATGACAGGATACCTTACCGTCCTGCTTGATCGCAACGATGTCACTAACACTCATAGAAGGACTGTGAAAATCCGCCGGCTTTTGCAGATTAAACTGCTCATATAGTTTTTCCAGCTGCTCCGATACCGTGCCAGACTCCCTCAGAGGAGCTGTGTAAATGAGGTCATAATTGCTGCGGTCTATGGAAATGTCATGGGACTTTAACCAATCCAGATTCATAAAGCGCACATTCTGCGGATCGTCACGGCTCACCTGATAGATGGCAAAGCAATCTCTGTTCTGGGATAGAAATGCCTGTTCGCGTTCCTGCTGATGTTCCTGACGCTCCATGACCTTTTCGTGGAACTGAGGGCTTTTCTCCCATTCCTCACGGTCCACGCCAAAAAGACCGCCATGATCCATGATTTCCTGCGGGTCAAACACCATGCTCTCCGTATTGTCCTCATGCAGCACATAGACAGTCAAACCGGCGGCATCCAGTTCCAGCGCCCGTTCTCTGGTAACAGGGAGCATCCCATCATAGGAGTAGCCGTATTCCTGCATATCCGGTGTGGAGACCTGCTCATCCGGCATGGGGTATTCATCCAGTGCCTGCTCCTGTGCTTCCGGCAGCTGGGAAGAAGCAGCCATCTGACTGACCTCTGCCTGCATCTGCTGGTAGGCAGCTTCCTGCAAGGTCTCAATCATGGACAACGGTGCGTATTTTACCGAGTCTCTGCCCAAATCGTTGTCATCACAAATCTGGAGAACTGCCTTCATGCGGGAAATCTCCGGCATATCCAGCTGACCACCATCCAGCTCTTTCATGGATGCGGCATCGTAAAGGGTATAGTCCCAGCCGCTGTCACAGGGCTGGATATGAAGATAGGTGGCATCGTCGATCAGAAACAAAGCCTCCTGCTGGTTGGCGTCCGCCCCCAGCACTTCCATTTCCGGCATTGCCGCAGCCAGTTCCTTTACCGCTTTTTGCACCAGAGGATTATCACGGTAATAGTCGATTGCCTGGATGGTGTCCAGGTCAATGGTCTGGCCGGTCAAAATCGGAAAAGGTCCTTCATAGTCGCTTCCGTCTTTCAGCTCAAAACCAATGCCCTTGATCCCGTTCATTCGTTCTGCCGGAATCTCCTGATAAATGCGGATTGCTTCCTCCAAAGACAGGTTATCGTGGTATTCTCCGAGGTTTGGAAATTCCATGCACTCTGCTACATAGTAGGTCAGATCGCCGGTCGGCAGCCTATCAGATACCTTAATGGCATCTGCTGGCTGCTCTATCGGGGCGGTTTCCGGCTCTACCTTTGCATGAGGGTCGATTCCGCGCTCTTTGCAGATTTCCTTATAGTGGCGCTCAATGTCGGAGATCAAAGTGCCGGAGGTTTTGTTGATGGTCTCCAAACTGGCTCTCAGCTCTTTCAGCTCTTTGCCCTGGCTCCAGCTTGCAATATAGCCGAAGCTGTTTTCTCCGGTCTCGATGCCAAAATACTTGCAGACCGCATAGGAGATGCTTTCAGCCTCCACTTCTTCCGTGTGACGATCTTTCCTCTGTTTCTGCAAAAACTGGGAGAGGGTAGAAAAGCCACCGGTAAAATTCAGCCCTTTTTCCTCGGTCAGCATCAAGCGTCCATCTTCCGTCAGTTCCAACGGCTCTGTCAGCAGAACGGAGCCTGCATGGTTTACAACCACTCGTTCTTCCACACAGACCGGATCTCCAGGATCGTAGTCAGAACCGCGCAGGTCATAGCAATAAACGCCCTCCGGCAGATTATCACGGACAATCCGCCCATTGGAGAACAGACCGGGTTTATCAAACAGCTCGATCTCCTGATATTGCTCGTCATTGGCAATCTGGATCTTTTTCTGATTGTGGAGCTTGCTGTGAGCAATCTCGTGAACCGTGGCCGAAACCGTCTGCACCTCGCTCATGCCCTGACGAATGGCAATTTTCTGATGATCGGCAGAAAAATAGCCGTCCGTATCGGCGGCCATTGCTTCAAAAGTAATCGGCACCGGTGCGCTGCGGCGCAGGGCCTCCATGAATGCCTCATAATTTGGCACATTGCCGGAAAGGGAGGAAGCAAGCTCCGGCAAAGGTTTCCCGTCGGTCTGGCTCACATCAAAGACCTTGACCGGGCGAAACATGGGGATCTCGATTTCTTTTTCCTCTGTAACGATCTTTCCGTCTTTATCCAAAATCGGAGCCTTGGTATCCGGGTCCAGCTTCTGCTCCTCGATTTTCTTCTTATACGGTGTGGGGGCGATGATGGTAATGCCATGCTCGCCCTTTTTTACATGACGCTCAAACTGGTCTTTCCACTTATTGTATCCGGCTACCAAAGTGGCGTCCGGCTTCTGCATATAGATGAGCATGGTGTTGTTTACCGAATAGCGGTGGAAGCGGGACATGACGGACAGATAGCGCATATACTTTTCACTCTCAAACAGTTCTTTGATGCCCTGCTCGATGCCATCTGTGATTTCCCTTAGCCGTTCTCGGTTGGTGGGTTTGTTCTCAGCCATGATTTTCAATCTCCTTTCCAAGTGTGTGATTTCTGCTGTGTGTTCTGCAATCCATGCCTTTTGTTCTTCTTCACTTTCATAAAGAAAAAGGTCCAGCAGGTACTCTACATAGGTTTTCTTCTGGATCGCTTCCACAAAGCGGGGGTGCGGTTCTTCCTCCGGTGTCCGGGGAGAATTGTCGGCCTCCCATTTTTTCAGCAGATAGTAGTAATCGGACAGTACGCGATAACACCGCTGCCGGTCCTCCCGAAACTTTTGTGCCTCGGTTTTCTGCCGGACATACCTCCTGCGAGGAGGGGCCTGACTGTCATAGATCAGGCCAAAGTCCTGTGCCAGTTTCTCCGCCGCTTCTTTTGGGGAGAGGTCAAAGAGCTTTGCGGTAAAGTCGATCACATCCCCATCTGCACCGCAGCCAAAGCAGTGGAACCGCTGGTCTACCTTCATGCTGGGGTTCTTATCATCGTGAAAGGGACAGCAGGCCATACCATTTCGTTTGACCTCGATCCCATAAAACGCTGCCGCTTCTCTGGTGCTGACCGACTGCTTGACTGCTTCAAATACATTCTCTGCCATGTGCCTTTAACTGCCGGACTTTTTCACAGGGGGCTGGTATCCGGCGGCTTTCGCACGCTCACTGGCAGCTTTGCGGCGTTCTGCGCTGTATGGCTCCCTGACTGATACACACCGCTTGGGGACGGTAAAGTTATGGGCGTCCTTTCGGGTGATCTGGTCGGGGTGCTTTTTTGCCAGCAGTTCCAGCTTCTCCATCAGACGGGGATCGTGGGTGTAGACCTCAGCCATTGGTTCTGCCTGGTTATAGAGGAGAATGGTTTCCCGTTCCACTAAAGAGAGCTTCATCGGCTGCCTCCTTTCCGCTGGTCAAATTCCAGCTTGAAATTGGCATACTGTCCATCGTCCTCCAAAACCACAGTGGCATCGTAGGTCTTGCCGGTTTTCTCCGAATATAGCCCCGTCACACGGACACGGCCATCGTTCAGCAGCGCAGACACCACAGCCTTGGTCGGCTGTTTTTTCTTGGCAGCCCACCATTTGTTGTTTTTCCAGATTGCAAATTTGCAAGAATCATTCTGACAGAAGAAGCCTTTTTGCAGTTCTGCAACTTCACCGCCGCAGCGAGGGCATTTGCCCACCACCTCACGGGGCGGAGTGAACAGGTACTCAGTTCCCTTGATGACCTGATAAGTCCCCACCAGATCTTTCAGCATGGTGCTGATCCCATCCAGAAACTCCTCCGGGGCAAGCTGCCCGCGCTCGATCTCGCCCAGGCGGTACTCCCACTCGGCAGTCAGAAGCGGCGATTGCAGTTGTTCCGGCAGCACTGTGATCAGGGAAACTGCATCGTGGGAAGGGAGAAGCTGCACCGTTTTCCTGCTCTTTTTTCGTTCCAGAAAACCGGCAGATACCAGCTTTTCCAAAATACCGGCACGGGTGGCCGGTGTCCCCAGACCTTTTCGCTCGGCATCCTCCGGCATATCCTCTTTTCCGGCAGTCTCCATCGCGGACAATAGGGTGTCCTCCGTAAAGTGCTGAGGCGGACTGCTTTTGCCTTCTTTGACGATTGCCGCAGAAACCGAAAGGGTCTGTCCTTCGGTCAGCTCCGGCAGGGCTTTCTCTGCGCCCTCTTTTTTCGGCTCTGCATCCTTCATTTTGGCACGGTAAGCGTCCTCCAGTGCTTTCCATCCGGGGTGCTTCACCGTTTTTCCTTTGGCGGTAAACTCCCCACCGGCACACGCTGCAATCACAACGGTTTCCGAATAGATATGGGGCTGGGCTACGGCGCACAGCAGACGCAGGGCCACCAGCTCCAGCACCGCTTTTTCTCCCGCAGGAAGGGCAGAAAGGTCTGCATCCTTGAGATTTCTGGTAGGGATTACTGCGTGGTGGTCGGTTACTTTCTTATCGTTGATGACCGTCTGCGGATCACAGGTAATGGCGATCCCTTTGCGAAACGGCATAGCATTGGCAACCAGATTCACCAGCACCGGCAGGCTGTCTGCCATATCACCGGTCAGATAGCGGCTGTCAGTACGGGGATAGGTGCAGAGCTTCTTTTCATACAGGCTTTGCAGATAGTCCAGGGTCTGCTGGGCTGTAAATCCAAGCAGGCGGTTGGCATCTCTTTGCAGGGTAGTCAGGTCATAGAGGGCAGGCGGCTTTTCGGACTTTTCCTTGCACTCCACCTTTTTGATTGTGACATTTGCACCCTGACAGGCTTCTTTCAGCTGCTCAGCAGCAACCTTATCCGCCATGCGCTCCCCGGATACGGTAAGACCGGGCAGCTCCAGCGCCACGGTATAAAAGGGAACCGGCTTAAAGGTGTCGATCTCAGCTTCTCGCTGGACAATGAGCGCCAGTGTTGGGGACATCACGCGCCCGATGTTGAGGGTGCGGTGATACAGCACGGAAAAAAGCCTTGTGGCATTGATCCCCACCAGCCAGTCGGCCTTGGCACGGCAGAGGGCAGCATCTCGAAGTCCGTCATAGTCCGCACCAGGGCGCAGGTTTGCAAAGCCTTCCCTTATGGCGGAGTCCTCCATCGAAGAAA
>ENA-OPYE01001667-OPYE01001667.1-human-gut-metagenome-genome-assembly--contig:-NODE-1667-length-11029-cov-11.485602_pt1 | contig 11029 bp, 9 predicted proteins | sample MGYA00241063_ERZ501442 | MGnify/ENA primary metagenome ERZ501442 (study PRJEB25962, sample SAMEA1967055) | human gut metagenome | biome: human gut; feature: human-associated habitat; material: faeces... | reverse complement strand
CTTTCGGCGGGGATGTGAAGTGTTCCGATACGGTAGAAGTTACGCGGAAACTCTGCCCCTCGGCCAGTTCCGGCAGGGTGTTCAGGGCTTCCGTTTCTTCTTCGCCGTCTGCTTTCATGGTGGAGCGGAACCGTTGGTCGATCTCTTTCCATCCGGGGACAAGCACCGTTTTTCCCTTGGCGGTGAACTCGTTCCCTGCACAGGAGAACACGGCGGTCACTGTTTCGTACTCGTGGGGTGCGGCCACCGCACAGAGCAGTTTGGAGCAGACAAGGTTCATCAGCTTGCACTCACTTTCCGCAAGGCCGGTGAAGCCCTGTTTTACAAATTCGGCCGTGGGAAGGATGGCGTGGTGGTCCGATACCTTTTTGCTGTTCAGAATCCGGCCCACTTCCGGGGTCAAGTCAAGCTCTTGGGCAAAGGGCAGCAGCTCCAGCAGGTCAAACACAAGATGTTGTGCTGTCTGGCCCATGTCCTCGGTCAGATATTGGCTGTCCGTGCGGGGATAGGTCAGCAGTCTCTTCTCGTAAAGTTGCTGGGCATAATCAAGGGTCTGCTTTGCCGTAAATCCGAACAGGCGGTTTGCCTCCCGCTGCAAGGTGGTCAGGTCATAGAGCTTGGGCGGCTGTTCCGCCTTTTTCTCTCGCCGAATGGACGTGCAGACTGCATTTGCACCTGTGCATTTTTCTTTGAGAGAATTTGCGGTTTCTGCATCCGCAATGCGTCCGCTGTCCGCTTTCAGGCTGCCGGACTGGATGCCGACTGTGTAATACTTTTCTTTTTGGAAGCGCAGAATTTTTGCATCCCGGTCCACCAGCATTTTCAGTGTCGGGGTCTGCACCCGGCCTACCGTCAGGGTTTTGTGATACAGCACCGAAAACAGCCGTGTTGCATTGATGCCCACCAGCCAATCCGCCTTTGCACGGCAGAGGGCCGATTGATACAGAGCATCATAATCCGAATCCGGGCGCAGGTTTGCAAAGCCCTCCCGGATGGCTGCATCCTCCATGCTGGAAATCCAGAGCCGCTTTACGGGTTTCGTGCAGCCGGCCATTTGGTAGACGAAACGGAAAATCAGTTCTCCCTCCCGGCCTGCGTCGGTTGCGGCGGTCACACTGTCCACATCCGGGCGGTTGAGCAGGGCACGCAGAACTTCAAACTGCGGTTTCTTTTCGTCCGGGACAATGAACTGCCACGGCTGGGGCAGGATGGGCAAATCTTCATACTTCCACTTGCAGTATTTTTCATCGTACTGGCCCGCTTCCGCAAAGGACACCAGATGCCCGATGCACCAGCTGACCAGATACCCGCCACCCTGCCAATAGCCGTTTTGCTTTTCAGCGGCCCCGATCACGGCGGCAATGCTGCGGGCTACGCTGGGCTTTTCGGCAATTACCAGCTGAACGCTCATGTTTCGTCCTCCTGTCCGTTCTCCGAATGAATCTCGATTTCAGCCGGTTCCTCGTCTGCATCCTCGTCCTCGCCAAAATCGTATTCGTCCAGATCATCGTGCCCGGTGGTATCGGTCTTGGGCTTGCGGAACTTGAAATAATAGAGTGCCGCGCCACCGCCCGCCAGAGCCAGCGCCAGCAGAATCATCAGACTGCCCATGTTGGATTTCGGCTTTTCCTGCGGCGTTTCGGTGTCGGTTTTCACAGCTTCCGGGGCCGTGCAGCTCCGCAGGCTCTTTTCACACAAGGGGCAGTTTTCATTGACATCCCCGGCTTCACATTTCACGGTGCAGGTGCAGATTTCGGCGGCCTGCGGTTCTTCATCCAGCAGGGCCAGCAAGTCGGCATCGTCCACTTGGTTCAGGAAGTGGACAGAGGTTTCTTTGCCCTCATTGGCACGGTCAATCAGGATGTAAAAATAATTCCCGGCTTTGGTGGTCACGGTAATAAGCTGCTTGTCACCATAAAAATCATCCGCCAGTGTTGCGTTGCCTTTGGGCGTGATAGGCACACCCTCCGGCTCCATGCCGCCCGTAGTGGGTTCTTCTTCGATAATCTCCGGCAGAGGTTCCGGGGCCGGGTCAGTACCGCTTGCGAAAGCGGGCATGGAAAAGGAGCAGAGGCAGAGCAGGATGGCCAGCAGTCCGGCAGCGAAACGGTTCAAGTTATCAGGTTTCATCGGCGGCATCCTCCTGTTTGTGGTACGGGGTGACGGTAGGAGCGGCGTTCAGCGCACCGCTGCGCAGGAAGGCCGCAAACTCGTCCGGCTTCATGTTCATGCTGCGCACCAGCTGAATGATCTGCAAATTTTCCTGTTCGGTCTTTGCAGCTTCCAGTTCTTTCAACTGCTGCTGGTATTCGCTGATTTTTTCTTTGAGCCGTTCGATGTCGCGCTCAATGCGGGAAAGTCTTTTTGCCATACAAAATCCTTTCTGGCGTCACGGTAAACGCCCATAGCTGTAAAAATGTTCCTGCCAATATTTTGAGTTGAGGTTTGTGTAAGAGATAGGGTCGCCGCAGTGCAGCATTAGTTTATCTTTATTTAATTGCATTGGATTTTCCAACGTAGGGTTTTCCTGCGTGGGATTCTCCAACGTTGGATTTTCCAATGTAGGTGAAACCGATGCAGGAACGGGCTGCGGCAGCTCGAAAATCACATAGTCTGCACCACGCAGCCGCCCTTTCTCGTCCCGTTCTCTGGAACGCTGGATGTAGCCCGCCTGTTCCAGTTCCCGGATGGCCTGCCGTATCGCGTCGATGCTTTCCCGGTTGATACGGGCCAGCCCTTGCAGGGTGTAGTCCCAATCTTCCGGCAGGGAGAGCATTTGGGAGAGTAAGCCTTTGGCTTTCAGGGACAAGGCCCGGTTCCGCAGGTGGTGGTTTGACATGACCGTGTAGCCGCTGTTCTTTTCTACCCGAAAAACTGCCATTTCACGGATGCCTCCTTTCTGTTTTTGGGCAAAGAAAAAGCCGCAGGCTTTTTGTGAAAGTCTGCGGCTATGCCGATTGTTAGATATTCAATTCTTTGTGTTTCCGCACTCCATATCAATTGCCACCGAAACGGTGATGTGATTTTCAATGCGTTTATTGCGGAGTTTATCGCCCTCGCCATCGAACACAACATGACGAGAAAACAACGTAAAACGGATGATTTCCACTAGATTTCTCTTTGTAGCGAAACTATCGCTTCCACATGCTCACTGTGGGGGAACATATCCACCGGCGTGCTGCTCTCCACTTTGTATCCCTTCCGGGTCAGCAGCTCCAGATCCCGGGCCAGCGTGACCGGGTTGCAGCTCACGTAGACCACACGTTTCGGGGCCATGCGGGCCACGCTATCGATAAACTGCGGCGTAGAGCCCTCCCGCGGCGGGTCCATAAAGATCACGTCTGCGCGTTCACCAGCCGCAGCGGCTTCGCCGATCCACCGGGTGGCATCTGCGGCAAAGAAGCGGGCGTTCTTCACGCCATTGTGCTTTGCATTGCCTATGGCATCGTGCACCGCTTCGCGGTTCACCTCCACGCCCACTACCTGCTTTGCATGGTCGGCGGCGGTCAGGCCGATGGTTCCGATGCCGCAGTAGGCATCCAGCACCACTTCTTTGCCGGTGAGATGCGCCGCGTCCACTGCAAGGCCGTACAGCACTTCGGTCTGGGTATGATTGATCTGATAAAAGCTGCGCGGGCTGAGCGCATACGTCTTGCCGCAAAGCTCGTCCAGAATGAATCCCTTGCCGTACAGCACCTTTTCCATATCGCCCAGCACCACGCTGGTTTTGCGGTCGTTCACGTTCTGGACGATGGTGGTGATGGCCACGCCCTGCTTTTCTGCCTCGGTCAGCAGGGCTTTGACAAAGTTCTTGGCACCCGGCAGCACCGGCTGAGCTGTCACCAGCACCACCATCACCTGCCCGGTCATAACGCCGCGCCGCAGCAGGCAGTGACGCAGAAGGCCGGTGCCCTTATCCTCATTAAAAGGCTGGTAATGGCAGGTGCCCGCTGCCGCACGCACGGCCAGCATGGTCTTATCCAGCACTTCGTCCTGCAAAAGGCAGCTTTCCACCGGCAGCACCTTGTGGCTGTTTGCCGCGTAGATGCCGGAGGTAAGTTTTCCACCCCAGCCGGTGGTAAAGGTGGAGATCACCTTGTTCCGATAGTGGTACGGCGTTTCCATGCCCCGGATGTGCTCCACCGGGCCGAATCTGCCCAGCAGCTTTTTCACGGTCTCTTCTTTCTGCTTCAGCTGTGCGGCGTAGTCCATGCCCAGCATCGGGCAGCCGCCGCAGTTTTTGGCACGCAGTTTGCAATCCATCTTCCGCTCTCCTTTTTACCCATAAGGGTCATACAGATCATATTCTTCCGCTTCCAGATGCTTTTCCTCCAGCACCTTCATGGCCTGTTCCAGCTCGCTCTGGCCGCAGCCGCTTTCGCTGACCAGCGCGCGCACCGCCGCCGCAAGGTCGCCGCCAAAGAGGGTATCCAGCCGTTCCCGCATACTCCACACGTTGTAGGCGCGCTGGGTGATGGCCGGAGTGTAGGTATTGCGGTTGCCATCCTTGCCGCTTTTCACCCAGCCCTTTTCTTCCAGCCGGTAGAGAAAGTTCAGAACGGTCGCCGGTGCCCAGCCCTTTGCGCGCAGCTTTGCGTCGATGTCCCGTCGGGTGACGGGCGCACGGCAGGCCCACACCGCCAGCATCACCTGCTCCTCTGCCGCCGAAAGCGGCTTTACACTGTCCGGGATGCCGTACATCCTGCTGTTCTCCCTCCTTTTGGCATTTTTTCTTTTACATTTGTCTTTGTTTTATTATTATACCAATTTCTGCTCCAAAGTGCAAGAGCCGGAAACGCCGATGAAATCAGGCTTTTTCAGCTATATTTTACATTTGTCTTTGTTTTTGTTTTTCTATCAAGGACATTTGTGTGCTTTGTGCCCGCACAGGGGCTTTTGCGCCGTATCTTTGTGCAAAGATGCTCTTGTTTTCATCCCTGCAAAACCGGTATACTACGGCTACAGCAATCAACAGAACGCACCGCAGAAAACCGCGGTGCTGTGCGATACAGGAAAGGGAGAGTTCATTATGGCACGAGTTTACAACTTCAGCGCAGGCCCCAGCATGCTGCCCGAGAAGGTGCTCAGGCAGGCACAGGCAGAGCTGCTCGAGTATGGCGACAGCGGTCAGAGCGTGATGGAGATGAGCCACCGCAGCAAGTGGTTCGATGCCATCATCAAGGACACCGAGGCCACCCTGCGCCGGGTAATGAACATTCCCGACAACTACAAGGTCGGTTTCTTTCAGGGCGGTGCCACCCAGCAGTTTGCCATGGTCCCGCTGAATTTCATGACCACCGGCAAAGCAGATTACCTTGTCACCGGCAACTTCTCGAACCTTGCCGCCAAGGAAGCCGCCAAGTTCGGCGAGGTGAACATCGTCGCTTCCAGCAAGGACAAGAACTTCACCTACATCCCGGACGTGAACGCCATCAACTATGATAAGGATGCCAGCTACATCCACATCTGCCAGAACAACACCATCTTCGGCACTCAGTTTGTCGAGGTGCCGCAGGTGGAGGGTGTGCCTCTGGTAGCCGACATGAGCTCCATGATCCTCTCCAAGCCCGTGGATGTGACCAAGTACGGCTGCATCTACTTCGGCGTGCAGAAGAATGTAGCTCCCGCCGGCATGGCAATCGCCATCGTCCGCGACGACCTGCTGGGCCACGCTGCCGACAACGTGCCCACCATGATGAACTACACCACCCTGCTGGGCAAGGACAGCATGTACAACACGCCCCCCTGCTGGTGCATCTATATGACCGGTCTGGTGCTCAAGTATCTGGAAAACGACATCGGCGGTCTTGCCAACATGCAGAAAATCAACGAAGCCAAGGCCAAGGTGCTGTACGACTATCTGGACGGTCAGAGCTTCTTCACGAATCCTGTGGAGCACCGCTACCGCAGCACCATGAATGTCACCTTCACCAGCCCCAATGCAGATCTGGACAAGAAGTTCTGCGCCGAAGCTGCAGAAGCAGGCTTCGTGAACCTGAAGGGCCACCGTCTGGTGGGCGGCATGCGCGCTTCCATCTACAACGCCATGCCTGCCGAGGGCGTGGATAAGCTGGTGGACTTCATGGAGAAGTTCCGCAAGGAGAACGCATAAAACCCTCTCAGCCTCACTTCGTTCGGCAGCTCCCCCGAGGGGGGAGCTTTTTATCAGAGGGACAACTTGATCGAACCCGCTTTCTAAGCTCGCCCTTCGGGAGAGCTGGCACGGCGCAAGCCGTGACTGAGAGGGTTCCTGTATAATAGAAGGGAAATCTGGACTATGTACACCATCAAAACTTTGAACGCCATCAGCCCGGTGGGTCTGGCAAAGCTGAACAACAAGCAGTTTGACGTGGCTGTGGACACCGATGCCCCGGACGGCATCCTTGTGCGCAGCGCCGACATGCTGAATACCGCCTTCAACGACAATCTTCTGGCCATTGCCCGCGCCGGTGCCGGCGTGAACAACATCCCGCTGGACCGCTGCAGTGAGCAGGGCATCGTGGTGTTCAACACCCCCGGTGCCAACGCCAACGCTGTGGCCGAGCTGGTGATCGGTATGCTGATCGCCGGCAGCCGCAATGTGGCTGTTGCTGCCCAGTGGTGTCAGGGCCTGACCGGCGATCCCGCCATGGCAAAGACCGTGGAAAAGGGCAAGAAGCAGTTCGTGGGCAACGAGATCAAGGGCAAGACGCTGGGTGTCATCGGTCTGGGTGCCATCGGCTCCCGCGTGGCCAACTGCGCCATTGAGCTGGGCATGGAGGTCTACGGCTACGACCCCTACATCTCCATTGATGCCGCCTGGAACCTGAGCAGTCAGGTACACCATTGCGTGAACCTGAACGACATGCTGCCCCTGTGCGACTACATCACCATCCATGTGCCCTACCTGCCCACCACCAAGGACACCATCAACGCCCAGACCCTTGCCCTGTGCAAGGACGGCGTGAAGATCCTGAACTACGCCCGCGGCGAACTGGTGAACACCGAAGCGCTTCTGGAAGCCATGGAGACCGGCAAGGTGTCCGGCTATATGACCGACTTCCCGTCTGAGGCCATTCTGGGCAAGCCCGGCATCGTGTGCACCCCCCATCTGGGCGCTTCCACCCCGGAAGCCGAGGACAACTGCGCTGTCATGGCTGCAAAGGAGCTGAGCGACTACCTGAAGAACGGCAACATCATCCACTCGGTGAACATGCCGGAGGTCAACCAGCCCAGAGCCGGCGGCAAGCGCATCTGCATCATCCACAAAAACGAGCCCGGCATGATCAGCCAGATCACCGCCCTGACCACCGAAGCCGGCCTGAACATCGAGAACATGGTGAACAAGAGCAAAAAGAACATGGCCTACACCATGCTGGATGCTACCGGTGCTGTGGACAAGAAGCTGGCCGAAAAGCTGGCTGCCATCCCCGCCGTGATCCGGGTACGCATCCTGTAAAGTAAAACGATTTAAAATGTCCGCCGCTTCGCTCTTGGCATCTTCAGCGGAAAACGATTTTTATTTTAGTAACCCGGAAAAATCTGCGGATTTTTCCGGGTTGCTTTTTCACAGAGAAGGGCCGTAGCGGCAACCTGCATTTCCAAACCAGGATTTTTTACAAACTGGAAATTCTTTCTCGTCCCATCTGCCGGTTAGTTTCCATTTACAAACTGTAGTTTGTCTTAAAAAACGCGTTAGAGATAGCTTTTTCTAACTACACATCGTAAAAAGTTTACATGTATTAACATTCAAGAAAAAGCTTGAAAATGGTAAATTCTGTGCTACAATAGGCTCGACAGAAGGGAAATGTCCACCCTGTTCTCCGGCTTTTGGGCCGGTATATTCATCTTACAGGTCCTGCGGTGCAGGGCCTCTGACAGGAAATAGAAAAGGTAGGGAAGTTACTATGGATATCAAGAAGATCGCACTGTTCGCCGCCGGCACTCTGTTCGGCTCTGCCGGTTTCAAGCTGCTGTCCAGCAAGGACGCCAAGAAGGTCTACACCCAGACCACTGCTGCCGTGCTGCGCATGAAGGACTCCACCATGGAGACCGTCAGCAAAGTTCAGGAGCAGGCCGGTGACATTCTGGCCGATGCAAAGGCCATCAACGAGGCTCGTGCTGTTGAAGCCGAGGCTGCTGTGATCGAGGATGCCGCCGAGGAGACCACCGAAGAGACCGCTGAGTAATTTTCGGTTCGTAAAGCACTGAAAGCCCTAACGTGGCTTTCGAGCCGCCTTCGGGCGGCTCTTTTTTGTGAGAGTGGGGCCGCAGGCGTGCAGGGTATAGCAGCCTGACGCTGCGGCAAAAAGATAGAGAAGGATATTTGATATATGAAATGTACCATTCTGCATGAAGGCAAAGGCCGGATGCGCGTGCATGTGGAAAACGTCCGCATGACTTTGCACCGTGCCGATGTGCTGGAAGCTTATCTGAACCACCATGATGCCATCGTCCATGCCGCCGTTTACGAGCGCACCGGCGATGTGGCCATTACCTATACCGGCAAGCGCACCGCCGCCATTGCCATTCTGGCAGGCTATAAGTTCGATGTGGCCGAGTATGACGCTCTGGTCACCTCCGCCGACAGCCGCAGGCTGAACCGGGAATATCAGGATAAAATGTTCGATCTGGTGGCAGGCCGCTGCCTGCGCAAGCTGTTCCTGCCCGCACCCCTTGACGCTGCCTACACCGCCTTCCGCTCCATCCGCTTTCTCTGGAAGGGTGTGCGCTGCGTGCTGAGCCGCAGGCTGGAAGTGGAGGTGCTGGACGCTTTGTCCATCGGCGTCTCGCTGCTGCGCGGCGACTTTGGCACCGCCGGTTCTGTCATGTTCCTGCTGAATCTGGGCTCTCTGCTGGAAGAGTGGACCCGCAAGAAGAGTCTGGACGATCTGGCCCGCAGCATGGCCCTGAACGTGGACAAGGTGTGGGTGCGCAGTCAGGGCACCGAAGTGCTGGTGCCTCTGACCAAAGTACGCTCCGGCGATGAGGTGGTCGTGCGCAGCGGCAACATGATCCCGCTGGACGGCACCGTTCTGGAAGGCGAAGCCATGGTGAATCAGGCCGCCCTGACCGGCGAAGCCATGCCGGTGCGCAAGGCAGAGGGGTCCACCCTCTATGCCGGCACCGTTGTGGAGGAGGGCGAGTGTGTCTTTATCGCCAAGGCCGAGGGCGGTTCCAACCGCTACGACAAGATTGTGGCCATGATCGAGGAATCCGAAAAGCTCAAGTCCAGCACCGAGAACCGTGCGCTGGTGCTGGCCGACAAGCTGGTGCCATGGTGTCTGGGCGCAACGGTGGTCACCTATCTGCTCACCCGCAACGCCACCCGCGCCATCTCCTGCCTGATGGTGGATTTCTCCTGCGCGCTCAAGCTCTCCATGCCGCTGGCCGTGCTTTCCGCCATGCGCGAGTGCGGCAGCTACCACATCACCGTCAAGGGCGGCAAGTATCTGGAAGCGCTGTCCAAGGCAGACACTATCGTGTTCGACAAGACCGGCACCCTCACCCGTGCCACCCCGCAGGTAGTGGAGGTCGTGCCCTTCTCCGGCTGCAACGAGCGCGAAGTTCTGCAGCTGGCCGCATGTCTGGAAGAGCACTTCCCCCATTCCATGGCCAACGCCGTGGTGCGTGCCGCCAAAGAGCGCGGCATTTCCCATGAGGAGATGCACTCCGAGGTGGAGTACATCGTGGCCCACGGCATTGCAAGCCGCGTGGGCGGCCAGCGCGTGGTCATTGGCAGCCACCACTTCGTCTTTGAGGATGAAAAGTGCACCATCCCCACAGCCGAGCAGCAGAAGTTCGATGCTCTCAAGCCGGAGCATTCGCACCTGTACATGGCAGCCAGCGGCCAGCTGGTGGGTGTGATCTGCATTTCCGACCCGCTGCGCCCGGAAGCCGCCGCTGTGCTGAACGGACTGCGTGCGCTGGGCATCCGGAACACCGTCATGATGACCGGCGACAGTGAGCGCACCGCCGCTGCTATTGCAAAGCAGGTGGGCGTGGACCGCTTCTTTGCCGAGGTGCTGCCCGAGGATAAGGCAAACTTCGTCCAGCAGGCCAAGGCCGAGGGCCACACCGTGGTGATGATCGGTGACGGCATCAACGACTCGCCTGCCCTGTCCGCTGCCGATATTGGCATCGCCATCAACTCCGGTGCTGCCATCGCCCGCGAGATCGCCGATGTGACCATCAAAGCCGACAGTCTGGAGGAGCTGGTGGCCCTCAAGGCCATCGCCAACTCTCTGCAAAAGCGCGTGCACGCAAACTACCGCTTCGTGCTCACCTTCAACTCGACCCTTATCGCGCTGGGTGCTCTGGGCATCCTGCAGCCGGCTTCCTCTGCCATGCTGCATAATCTCTCCACCATCGGCATCAGCCTGAAGAGCATGACCAATCTCCTGCCGGAGAACAAGGCTCCGCAGCTGAAAGCATAATTACCGCAAAAAATAACGCCGTGTCTGAACATTCGACACGGCGTTATTTTTTTATCTGTTATTCCAGCCCGATCTGCTGTGCATACTCTTCCAGCAGCTCCCGCTCCAGGAACGGAGTCTTGACACCCTCGCGGTCACGGTAGGTCTCGTGGCCCTTGCCAATGACGGCGATCAGGTCGCCCTCCTGCGCGTGATCCACTGCGTAGTGCAGTGCATCCAGACGGTCGGGGATCTCCACGAACTTTGCGTCCGGGTTGCCCTTGTTCATGCCCACGCGGATATCAGCAAGGATGTCCTCCACCTTTTCAAAGCGGTTGTTGTCCTCGGTAAGGATGGAGAGATCCGCCATCTTGGCGCAGATCTCGCCCATGCCGTAGCGGCGCAGCTTGGAGCGGTTGCCGCCGCAGCCGAACACCACCACCAGACGGTGGGGCTTGTAGGCCCGCAGAGTGGTGAGCAGGCTTTCGGTGGACACCTCGTTGTGGGCGTAGTCCAGCAGGATGGTAAACTTCTTGCTGATGGGCACCAGCTCCACGCGGCCCTTGACCACGCACTTGCCAAGGCCGTCGTGGATGGCCTGATCCGGCAGCCCCAGCACCTTGCCCACCGCCAGA
>ENA-OPYE01001657-OPYE01001657.1-human-gut-metagenome-genome-assembly--contig:-NODE-1657-length-11066-cov-36.467442_pt1 | contig 11066 bp, 8 predicted proteins | sample MGYA00241063_ERZ501442 | MGnify/ENA primary metagenome ERZ501442 (study PRJEB25962, sample SAMEA1967055) | human gut metagenome | biome: human gut; feature: human-associated habitat; material: faeces... | reverse complement strand
CACTTGCAGCCGGTTTATGCTCAGAGTCCTTCTTATGTGAACGGGGTGAGTGAGGCTTTGTTTAAGCGTGGTTTGTGCCTACCCAGTGGTCCGTGGGTGACGGATGAAGATGTACACTATATTGTGGAAAAGATAAAGGAGGGCTTGCAGTAGGGCTATAAGGATTCGATATTAATGAATAAACCGTTTTCGGATGTATTCTTATTGATATTCTAAAAAATAGCTGTATCTTTGTAGCAAGTTTACTAATCATATCTTTTATGAGCAAAAGTATAGAACATAAGAAGAAGTCTGTTTTCCTACGAATATTGGAAGATAAGAGAGCTATACGCAAATGTGTTCAAGAGGGAGGTGATGTTAAAAAATTAGCTAAAGAACGTGGAATTAAGTTCTCAACTCCCTTATGAAATTACAGAAGAAAGTGAATGGAACTATTCCTTTATAACTAAGCATGGCATTGTTTACCATGCTTATTTTATAGATTTCTCTATTTATCATTCAGCTTTCAATGATGTTTATACTTTTAACATAGAGCCGGAAACAGATATCCCTCATCCTATAGATAATCGAATAGCTCAAACGATTGCGCATCTTTTAAAACTTTTCTTTTCTGTGAGAGAAAGAGCTATGATTATGGTTTGTGATAACTTAGATGGGAAAGAAGAAAAGAGAAAGATTCTATTTTCCAGATGGTTTTTGAAATATGATGATGGGTGTATAATAAAATACGATGCCGCAACAACAACTGACGAGTATCAGTTGTATGTATCCATTTACCTAAATAAAACCAATTCTCGACGAGATGAGTTGGTTGCTGCTTTTTATGATTTGGTTAAGAATAATCTTTATCCTATAGATTGATTTTCTTATGAACATACTAATTACAGGAATTCATGGTCTTTTGGGTTCTGCTTTGTTTTCTTTATATCTATTTTATGAAGAAATATTTCGGATTGCACCAGTCTACGTGAGTAATGCTGAAATGATGATTAGTAGAATAATGAAAGGCGATGGAGACTAAAATCTCCATCGCCTTTCGTCTTATTTTTGAAATATAAATCGTACCTTTGTCATACACCAATCAGGTTATAATAATAACATGGAACAGATACGTAAACTGCCGATAGGCATACAGACTTTTGATAAACTACGTGAAGGCGGTTTTCTTTATGTAGATAAAACTGCTATGATTTATCAAATAGCATCTACTTCTACTCCTTATTTCCTAAGCCGTCCCCGTCGTTTTGGCAAGAGCCTGCTTCTTTCTACCTTTGAAGCCTATTTTCAAGGACGTAAGGATTTGTTTCAAGGTTTGGCCATCGAACAACTGGAACAGAAATGGGAAGAATATCCCGTTTTGCACTTGGATTTGAATGCCCGAAAATATGACGCTGCTGCTGACTTGACGGCTATGCTTAATCAGTATCTGGAGAAATGGGAGCTGCTCTATGGTCAGGAGAAGAAAGACCGTAGTCCGGAAGATCGTTTTGCTTACGTGATAGAGCAGGCATGCACGCTGACGGGAAAGCAGGTTGTTGTGCTGATTGATGAGTATGACAAGCCATTGCTTCAAGCGGTCTTGGATGAGAACTTGCTGGATGAGTATCGGAAAATATTGAAAGCGTTCTACGGTGTCTTGAAGAGCGCTGACCGTTATCTTCGTTTTGTTTTCCTGACCGGAGTGACCAAGTTTGCGCAAGTAAGTGTGTTCAGTGACTTGAACCAGCTGAATGATATAAGCATGGATAGAGCATACAATGCTTTGTGCGGCATTACACAAGATGAACTTATAAAAACATTTGGCCCGGAAATACAACGGTTAAGTGAGAATGAAGAACTGACTTTGGAGGAAACGATTTTTCGTTTGGCAAAGAAATATGACGGCTATCATTTTTGTGAAGATACTTCGGTGGGGCTTTTTAACCCTTTCAGCCTTCTGAATGTATTCCAGAAATTGAAGTTCGGCAACTTCTGGTTTCAGACGGGTACACCTACTTATTTGGTGGATTTATTAAAAAAGAGTGACTATGATCTTCGCCTTTTGCTGAATGGCGTAGAGGTTACTGCCTCTGCCTTCTCTGAATATCGTGCAGAAGCTAATAATCCTCTGCCTATGATTTATCAGAGCGGTTACTTGACTATAAAAGCTTATGATAAAGAGGTTTGCCTTTATACGCTTCAATTTCCGAATGATGAAGTTTGTTATGGTTTCCTCAATTTTCTGGTTCCTTTTTATACTAAAGTTACTGATGATGAAACTGGTTTCCACATCGCTAAATTCATGCGTGAATTGAAGAGTGGGGATGTGGAGGCGTTTATGGAGCGTCTTAAGATATTCTTCTCCGGTATTCCGTACGAGTTGAGTGATGATACGGAACGTCATTATCAGGTTATTTTTCATGTAGTGTTTACTTTGCTGGGACAGTTCATCCGGTCCGAGGTTCGCAGTAGCCGCGGCCGTGCGGACGCAGTCGTTCATACCCCTACCGCTATTTATGTTTTTGAGTTTAAACTGGACGGTACGGCCGACGCAGCTCTGAAACAAATAGATGAGAAGGGGTATCTGATTCCTTATACCTTGGATGGCAGAAAATTAGTGAAAGTAGGTGTGAACTTCAGTAAAGAAACACGGAATATTGATGAATATATTGTCGTAAAGGAATAGGAACGAACAATCATATATATGGAAAAGGCGATGGAGAATCAAATCTTCATCGCCTTTTCCATATATAGTATTTCATTTTATTTCTTCATCCTCAGTACCCGTATTCCCGTCCACTTATTATTGTCTTTCAGCATTTGGGACAAGGGGACTTTGGAGACGACCACTTTCTTGTCGGTAGAGGAAGCGTGTACCAGCAGGAGTTTGCTATCCGCATAGAAAGCGATTCCCATGTGGGCTACGTCCAGCCCCGGAGTGTTGGTGGTGATGGCTATGATATCGCCGTCTTTAATCCACGGGAGACCATCGGCGGGAAGTTTGGCTTTGGGAAGATAGTGAATTTCCTTGCCGGACAAGGATTGTTCAATCTTCTTCATTTTGGCTATGTTCTCCGGAGAATTTACCAGCTGCTTGTAGAGTTGGGGGTGGGAAGACATGTAGGAGATGGACAACCGTTCGGTGTCGGGACTCATGGCGCCCGTTACATCTTGAAGGAAGCCGTTGCGTACGCCATTGTTTATCCAGTCGGCAATATAATGCAGGCGGGAAGTGTACCCGTCGATTTTACCGTCACGGTAACGGATTTTTTGCAGGTTATCGGCGAAAGCGCTTTCCGAGATGTCTCCGTCGGCCAATTTGGGGGTGAGTGTCTCTGCCAGTACATATTCCACCAGCGTGGTACAGTCTACTTCATCGCAGTTGATGACGAGTTCTTCGGGACCATCAGCCTCCAGCGTATGGGCTACGTATGGCACATCCAGATACTTTATTCCATTGCTCAACATATCTTTCCCTCCCTGGGCAGAAACGGAAGTTACCATGGCTGCGGCGCAGAGGGCGCTGAACATAAATTTAGTCATTGTTTTCATTTTTCTTTCTTTTGATTATTATTGTTCTTGAACGTAAAAAGGATGCAGCAAATTTACTACATCCTTTTTATAAAAGCTTAATCCGGAGGGATTAAATTCAATATTGCCGGATTAAATATTTATAATCCTCCTTTTTATCGAACGGAACAAGGGAGAAACCGTATTCAATGGCGTTCTCTTTGCCCGGACGAATCAGATAGGGCTCATGGGCGGTTGCGCCCCAACTGTCGTCTCCACCGACACCCATCATGCGGTAATCAATGAACAAATCGACCATCTTTTCCGGCAGAGGGTCGGTGAGGTGGCGGTGATGGGTCTTTTCGGTACGCGGAGCGCTGTTGTCAATCGTATCGCCGCTGTCCATACTTTCCAGGGGATAGTTGGAGGCGTTCAGCTCAAAGGTGCGGTCGGCGATGAGCAGCAAACCACGTTGCGTCTTATCGGTAAGGGCGCACCAATAGATGTCCGTGCGATGGTTGTTCTCCTGTGGGCGGACATACGGCTCGTACATATCCTTGACCGGGATGGCGTACTCTCCGATGAACTGGGAGGTACGGCGGTCTCGGTAATTCTCTTTCGGACCGCGACCGTAGTAGGTCAAGTCTGTAAAGCTTTCCGGCAACTGCATCCGCAGGCCCACACGCGGTATCATCGGAGCTTGGTCTCCTTCGGCCACGAACCGGTTGTCTACCTTGATGACTCCGCTGGCATATATCTTATAGGTGATGTCCCAACGGGCATCTGTCTGTGGAAAACGGTAGGTCACCTTTATTGTCGTGGCATTGCTGCCCGGAGTCACTTGGAAACTTTCGGCTTTTGGTTCTTGATAGCTTGCCTCTTTCCAGGCTTTGAGGCGGACGGGGAGGTTGGCTCCATAATCATTGTCCGTCGGTGCACGCCAGAAGAATGGGCGGGGACCTTGACCGTTCAGTATGTACTCGTGCTTCTTGTATAAATAGGAGGTGAGCAGACCGCTTTGCTTGTCGAAGGTGGCTTTGAAGTCGGGACCGGAGAACGCCACCAAATTTCCCTCTTCCTTAGAAGTGGCGGGCTGCTGTGCCGTAGCCTCTTTCTTGTAGAAAGTATGGACGTAGGTCTGTTCGCGTGCGATGACCGTGCCGGCCGGGAGGAAAGGCTCTGCCGTCTTGATGGCTGCATAGAACTCGATACGCACATCTCCCGTTGTCTGTTTCTCTTTGGGTATGCCGTTCAGGAAGCCGGTGGTTACCGTCTTGCCCGGTGCGGCATGGATATTTTCAATCTTGCCACGGTAGACTTCCTTTCCGTGGTCGCGGATGATGTAGTAGAAGTCGTACTTGTCGAGATTGGTGAAGGAGAAATCATTGCGGATTTTCACGGTGGAAGTCTGCTTGTCGAAATCAAGGAACTTGATGTTCTGGTATACTTTTCCCATCTCTTCTGTCTGCGGCTTGACACTGCGGTCGGGGTATACCACGCCGTTGATGCAGAAATTGCCGTCGGAGGGCGTGCCGTTCTCGCCATAATCGCCGCCATAGGTCCAGTATTTACGGTCGTCGTCTGTCTTGGCGGCAAAGCCCTGGTCTACCCAGTCCCAGATACAGCCGCCCTGGAGGATGGGATATTTCTCGATGATGTCCCAGTAGTCCTGGAAGTTGCCGAGGCTGTTGCCCATGGCATGGGCATACTCGCAAAGAATGAGGGGACGCGTCATCTCCTTGTTCCGGGCATACTTTTCCAGATAGGAAGGGGAAGCGTACATCGGGCAGTAGATGTCCGTATTCCATTCCAACAGTGCGCGTTCATACTGGATGGGACGACTGTCGAGCGTCTTCAAGGTGTTGTAGGTAACGTAGAAATTCAATCCGTTTCCGGCTTCGTTGCCCAGCGACCAGATGATGACTGACGGATGGTTCTTGTCCCGTTCGTACATATTCATGGTACGGTCGAGGTGGGCATTCATGAAGAGCGGATTGTTTCCCAGCGTGCCGCCTACACGCAGGTCGTAACCCATGCCGTGGCTTTCTATATTGGCTTCGTCGATGACGTAGATACCATATTCGTCACAGAGTTCGTAGAAACGTTCCTGCTGGGGATAGTGACAGGTGCGGACGGTATTGACATTGTATCTCTTCCAAAGCTCGAAATCTTTCTTCATCAGTTCTTCGGAGACATAGTGACCGGTATTCTCGTTGTGTTCGTGATAGTTCACGCCTTTCACGAGGATAGGTTGTCCGTTTACCAACAGTTGCTTGTCCTTGATTTCCACTGTACGGAAACCTACTTTGCAGCTTGTCGCTTCAATCACATCTCCGTTCGGGCGCTTCAAGCTGACGACGAGGGTATAGAGGTTGGGCGTTTCGGCTGTCCATTGCAGGGGTTCCTGGATGGTCTTCTTGGTGAATTCCACTTCCGTTTGGTCACCGCTGACCTGAGTAGAGGACTGGGCTATCTGCTGGTCGTTCTTGTCCAGCAGGCGGTAACCAACGACAAATGGGGAATTTTGTCCGCTTTCATTGGTAAACTGCACCTTTACCTTGAGGATACCGTTCCGGTAGTTCTCATCCAAAGGAGACTCCACCTTGAAGTCCGTGAGATGGATTTGAGGCTGGGCATATAAGTAAATGTCCCGTTCGATACCACTGATGCGCCAGAAGTCCTGGCATTCCAGATAGTTGGCATCGGAAAAGCGGTGTATCTGAATGGCAATGACATTCTTCCCTTTCTTGGCAATGGCGCTGACGTTGAAACGCGCCGGAGTCTTTGCATCTTTACTCATGCCTACAAACTTGCCGTTGAGGTAGTAGAAGGCTGCCCCGCGTACGCCGTCGGCACTCAGGAAAATTTCCTTATCGTCCCAGTCTCCCGGAAGAGTGAACTCGCGGCGGTAGGTGCCGGTGGGATTCCATTCTTGGGGAACGTATGGAGGATTGGGCTTGTCCCAATAGGGAGGATAGCCCGAAGAACAGAACTCATAGGGATGGTTCACATAGATGGGCGTACCGAATCCCTGCAACTCCCAGTTTCCGGGTACATTGATGTCCGGCCAGCGGCTGGCGTCCACACGGTCCATCATGAAGTCCGTGGGGCGGTCGGCGAAGGTTTCCACATAATGGAATTTCCATTTCCCGTTAAGGGACAAGCGGAAGGTTCCGTTTTGGCGGTCATTGATGACGGCATCAGCCTCCGTGACGTAGGAGGTGAACGTGCTGCGGGCAGGCTCCCGGTTGATGCTTGTCAGCTTGGGGTTGGTAATCTCTTCGTAGCGATTGTTCTCCTGAGCAGTCAGGGCAAAGGGAAACGCTGCGAGGCAAGTGAGTAAAAAATACTTTTTATTCATAATTGCTTTTATTTCTTTGTGGTAGGTTCAGAGACCGGGAATACGAGCCCTTCACGCAACCACTTCTCCAGTTCTTCCGTCCATTGACGCTTGTAGGTGAAGTTGTCCCGGAATCCCCAGCCATGTCCGCCGGTGGGGTAGGCATGCAGGCTGGCAGGTACTTTATGGTCGCGCAGGGCAAGGAAGTAACCGATGCCGTTGATGGGCGGCACTGCGTCATCGTCCGAAGAAAGCATGATGAAAGCTTGCGGAGTGCGTGGGGACACTTGCCTTTCGAGGGAGTATTTTTGTTCCAGTTCCTGAGATGGATTTTCTCCGATAAGGTTCTTACGGGAACCTCCATGGGTAACGCCTTTCTGCATGGAAATCACCGGATAGAACAAGATCTGGAAGTCGGGACGGGTCTTGTCACTGCTGTATAGTGTGGCAAGCGAAGCTGCCAGATGGCCGCCGGCAGAAGCGCCCATGATGCCTACACGCTGAGGATTGACACCCCATTCGGCGGCATGTTCGCGTACCATGCGGATGGCTTGTTCGGCATCGGAAAGGGGCACTTCATGGTGCCCGTTGGGCATACGGTATTTCAGTACTGCATAGGTGATGCCTTGTGTGTTGAACCAGGGAGCCATGTCGTGTCCCTCGTGCTTCATGGCCAGCCCCCCGTAGCCGCCTCCCGGACACATGATGATGGCCATGCCGTTGGGGTGGGAGGCAGGGTACACCGTAAGGGTAGGGGTGGTGACATCGGACACCCATTCGTTGTTATGGTTCTGTCCGGAATTGGTCAGTTCGTTGTTATTGGGGGCACCGTTGGGCCATAGGGGCAGCTCAACGGGCTTTTGTGCAGATAACATGGTCGCTGCAAATAGAAAAGATAAAAGTAGAATCTTTTTCATGTTCTTGGTATTTAAAAGTTATTTGGTTTTCATGGAAGCTTTGATGAGGTAGAATATCAGAATGGCATAAGCACCCAGCGCCAGCACTTCGGACCAGGTGTTCTGCAACCATGCATCGTTTACGAGGTTGATTCCTCCGAAACGCATGGCAGCACTTGCCACGCCCATCAATGCACCGCCGGCAATGAAACCGGAGGCAAGCAGGGTACCTTTCTCCCCGCGTTCGGCATTGAGAGCGGCATCCTTGCTGCGGCTGGTCACGTACCAGTTGATGGCACCGCCCACTACCAACGGAACATTCAGTTCCAATGGGATGAACATACCCAATGCAAATGCCAGTGCGGGAATCTTGCAGAAGTTGAGGATGACGGCCAGCACTGCACCGATGCCGTAGAGCAGCCAGGGCGCACCCACACCGTTCATCAACGGTTCGATAACGGCCGCCATGGCATTGGCTTGCGGAGCGGCCAGCTGTCCGCTGGTGAAACCGTATGTCTTGTTTAGGATAATCATTACACCACCTACGGTAGCGGCAGAAACGATGGTTCCGAGGAACTTCCAGGTCTCCTGCTTGGCAGGCGTGCTACCCAGCCAGTAACCGATTTTCAAGTCTGTGATGAAGCCTCCCGCCATGGACAGTGCCGTACATACAACACCGCCCATCACCAGTGCCGCAACCATCCCTTCGGGACCTTTCAGCCCTACGGCTACCATGACTACGGATGCCAGGATTAATGTCATCAGCGTCATTCCGGATACGGGGTTTGTGCCCACAATCGCAATGGCATTGGCTGCCACGGTGGTGAACAGGAAAGCGATACCTGCAACAAGCAGGATAGCTACAATGGTATGTGTCAAGTTGCCCTGCATCACATCGAAGTAGAAGAAGAGAACAACCAGCAGCAGCGTGATGATGGAACCGATGGCGATAATCTTCATAGAGATGTCCCGCTGTGTGCGTTTCACACTGGCTTCCACGTTGGACTTACCTCCCATTTCCTTGGCAGCCAGTCCTACGGCACTCTTGATGATGCCCCAAGACTTGATAATGCCGATGATACCTGCCATGGCAATGCCACCGATACCGATGCTCTTGGCATAGTATTTGAAGATTTCTTCCGGAGCCATAGCGCCTATGGTTGCCGTGATTTCGGGGTTCCATTGGTTCAGTACGGAATCTCCCCAAATCATGGACATACCGGGGATGATAATCCACCATACGGCCAGTGAGCCGGCACAGATGATGGACGCGTATTTCAGTCCCACAATATAACCCAGACCGAGCACGGCAGCACCCGTATTAACCTTGAATACCAGCTTGGCTTTCTCGGCCAGCATTTCGCCGAAGCCGCATACGCGGGTAGTGAAATTCTCGTTCCACCAGCCGAAGGTTGCCACGATGAAGTCGTATAGACCTCCGATAATACCAGCCATGAGTAATGGTTTTGCCTGGCTGCCGCCCTTTTCACCGGAGACGAGCACTTGTGTGGTGGCTGTCGCCTCGGGGAAGGGATACTTGCCGTGCATGTCGCTCACGAAATATTTGCGGAAGGGGATAAGGAAGAGAATACCCAGCACACCTCCCAGCAGGGAACTGATAAAGACTTGTGCAAAGGTGACGGTGATTTCTTTCGGATAGGTCTCTTGGAGAATATAGAGTGCCGGAAGGGTGAAGATGGCACCTGCCACGATGACGCCCGAGCTGGCACCGATAGACTGGATAATGACGTTTTCGCCCAATGCGTTTTTGCGTTTGGCGGCACCCGATACGCCGACGGCAATGATGGCGATGGGGATGGCGGCTTCGAATACTTGTCCCACCTTCAGCCCCAGATAGGCGGCTGCGGCCGAAAAGAGGATGGCCATCAGAATACCCCATGTCACCGACCAGGCATTTACTTCTGAATACTTCTTATCCGGGCTCATCAGAGGGTTGTACACTTCTCCCGGTTTCAATTCACGGAACGCATTTTCCGGTAGTCCGGTAATAGGTTCTTCTTCTTGTTTCATAGGTTTTGTAGTTTTATGTTTTTCTTTAATAGACTTCAAAGAAAGCAAAAAAAAAGGAGATTTAAAAAAATCTCCTTAATTCTGTATGGTAAAATGCTTATTTGGCATCTTTAGCGGTCATGTCCCCTTCGATAAATAATCGCATGATTTCCGTTTTGGCATTGGTGCGCAGGGTAATGGATTTCTTGAAGTGTCCGGGGTATCTTCCGGTTCCATTATAAGTTACTTTCACTGTTCCAGTCTTTCCCGGTGCTATCGGTTCTTGTGAATATTCGGGAACGGTACATCCGCAGGAAGCTACAGCCTGATGGATGACAAGCGGAGCATCGCCTACGTTCGTAAACTTAAAGGTGTAGCTGACCACAGGACTGTTTTCGGAGAATGTGCCGAAGTTGTGGGTGGTCTGTTCGAATTTGATGTCTGCCTTTCCTTGTGCATAGGCATAACCGATGCTCATAACCAGCAGCATCATATAAAAAACGACTTTCTTCATGTTCTTATCTTTTTTATATTTCAACGGCGCAAAGGTAACCCATTTTCATTAAAATAATGCCTATGGCGTGCGAAATTGTATTAAATCGGGCTCAAAAGGTCTCTGTACGAATGATAAGCAGGGAAAAATAGGGGAAGCGGATGGTCGCTATCCGCTTACTGTCATTGATATACTTCTCTTCCGGAGTGCCTACATTCTCAAAATAGTGATACCGGTATTCGGGATGCAGGCGGATGCAGCGGTGAATCTCATCGGTGCATCTGGACAGCTTCATGATGACAACCGCACTGTTTTCGCTTGTCAGTTTCTCTATCTCTTCTGTCGTAGTAATGCCGGGTATCACCGTCAGCCGCTCTTCCTGGCTGGCCACATGGAGCCCGCCCAGTGCGCCGGCGGCAATGAAGGCGGGGATACCGGGGATGTGCTTCACGGGGATGCCGTCTGCCTGCAGTTTGTCATATACATAATGTATGGAAGAGTAGAATCCGGCATCTCCTTCGGCAACGATACAGACCTTCTTTCCTTGTTGCCGGAGGGTGGAGCTCTCCATATAGACCTCGTCGTAGGCGCTCAGGGCTTTTTCGCGCTGTTTGCTCATGGGGAGTGGAAAGCGGTGCACCGTGTTTTCCGGAATGTCGAGTTGCAATAGGATGTCGGCTGCGCGTGAAACTCTGTTTCCATCTTTGGCCAGTGTCTCGGGACAGAATATACAGTCGGCTGTCTGCAGGGCTTTCAAGCCTTTTACGGTAATCAGTTCCGGCTCGCCGGGACCGAGAGATACAAATATGACGGGGAACATTTGCATGAAGCATTAAAG
>ENA-OPYE01001650-OPYE01001650.1-human-gut-metagenome-genome-assembly--contig:-NODE-1650-length-11135-cov-5.970939_pt1 | contig 11135 bp, 5 predicted proteins | sample MGYA00241063_ERZ501442 | MGnify/ENA primary metagenome ERZ501442 (study PRJEB25962, sample SAMEA1967055) | human gut metagenome | biome: human gut; feature: human-associated habitat; material: faeces... | reverse complement strand
TCATCCGCGGCACGCTTGACGCGCAGGGTGTTGCAAAGCGTATGCAGGCTCGTTCCAAGTACGGCGCTAAGAGACCGAAGGCCGGCGCTGCAAAGAAGTAATTTCTTTAAAGAGCCAAATTTAATCGTTACACAATGAACTTTTGACCGGAAAAGCGAAATTCGCTTTAAGGGTATTTATAATAGATAAGCTACTGATTATCGTGCGTAAATACCTTTTCTTAGCCGGCGGGAGCTTGTGCTTTCGAGTACCGATGAATTCATACTATTATGTGAAGGAGGGAAGACTATGCCAAGAAGAGGCAATGTAGCAAAACGCGATGTTTTGCCGGATCCTATGTATAATTCCAAACTGGTCACACGCCTGATTAACAACATCATGTATGATGGTAAGAAGGGCGTAGCTCAGAAGATCGTTTACGAAGCATTCGAGATCGTCGAAGAGAAGACGGGCAAGAACGCTCTGGAGGTTTTCGAGCAGGCTATGGAGAACGTAATGCCGAGCCTGGAGGTTAAGGCACGCCGTGTTGGCGGTGCGAACTATCAGGTTCCTATTGAAGTTCGGCCCGAAAGACGTCAGACCCTTGGTCTGCGCTGGCTGACTAACTATAGTCGTGCAAGAAGTGAGAAGACCATGAGAGAGCGCCTCGCCGGCGAGATCATGGATGCCTGCAACAACACGGGTGCCGCCGTCAAGAAGCGCGAAGATACCCACAAGATGGCAGAAGCCAACAAGGCTTTCGCGCATTACCGTTATTGATCTGCTTACTGAGGAGGTTTAAGCCATGGCAACGCCGAGAGACGTATCCCTGCAAATGACCCGAAATATCGGTATCATGGCCCACATCGACGCAGGCAAGACCACCACCACCGAGCGCATTCTGTACTACACCGGTATTAACCATAAGATCGGCGAAGTTCATGACGGCGCTGCCACGATGGACTGGATGGAGCAGGAACAGGAACGTGGTATTACCATCACTTCCGCTGCAACCACCTGCTACTGGAGCCACACCGAGACCCAGCACGATCCGGCTCTGTTCAAAAAGAACCGTCATCGTATCAACATCATCGACACCCCGGGCCACGTTGACTTTACTGTTGAAGTTCAGCGTTCTCTGCGTGTTCTGGACGGTTCTGTTACCGTTCTGGCCGCAAAGGGTGGCGTTGAGCCTCAGTCTGAAACCGTTTGGCGCCAGGCTGACGAGTACAAGGTTCCCCGCATGGTTTACGTCAACAAGATGGATACCATGGGTGCTGACTTCTTCCGCTGCGTACAGATGATGCATGATCGTCTGCATGCCAACGGTGTGCCTATCCAGCTGCCTGTCGGCCAGGAAGACACTTTCCGCGGCATCATCGATCTGATCGACATGAAAGCCGATATCTACTATGATGATATGGGCAATGATGTGCGCGTTGAGGAAATTCCTGAAGACCTGAAAGAACAGGCTCAGGAATATCATGACAAGCTGATCGAAGCTGTTGCTGAGACCGACGAAGAGCTGATGATGAAGTACCTGGAAGGCGAAGAGCTGACCAAGGGAGAAATCAAGGCTGCTCTGCGTAAGGCTACTATTTCCAACGAGATCGTTCCTGTTGTCTGCGGCTCTTCTTACAAGAACCGTGGCGTTCAGAAACTGTTGGATGCAATCGTTGATTATATGCCTGCTCCGACCGACGTTGCGGCCATCAAGGGCACCAACCCGGAGACTGGCGAGGAAGAAGATCGCACTTCTTCCGATGATCAGCCGTTCTCTGCACTGGCATTCAAGATTATGACTGACCCGTATGTCGGTAAGCTGTGCTTCTTCCGCGTGTACTCTGGTACCGTTGAGGCTGGCACCACTGTTTACAACTCTGTTAAGGATCAGGACGAGCGTATCGGCCGTATCCTGCAGATGCATGCAAACAACCGTAAGGATATCGACATCTGCTACGCTGGCGATATCGCCGCTGCTGTTGGTCTGAAGAACACCACCACTGGTGATACCCTGTGCGATGAGAAGCATCCCATCATCCTCGAGTCCATGAACTTCCCCGAGCCGGTTATCCGCGTTGCCATCGAGCCCAAGACCAAGGCTGGCAGCGAGAAGATGGGTATTGCCCTGTCTAAGCTGGCTGAAGAGGACCCGACTTTCCGTACCTGGACCGATGAAGAAACCGGTCAGACCATCATCGCCGGCATGGGCGAGCTCCACCTGGAAATCATCGTGGACCGTCTGCTCCGCGAGTTTAAGGTCGAAGCTAACGTTGGCGCACCTCAGGTTGCCTACCGTGAAACCATCCGCAAGGATGCTAACCAGGAAACCAAGTACGCACGTCAGTCCGGTGGTAAGGGCCAGTATGGTCACGTTAAGATCAAGATTGAGCCCAACCCGGGTAAGGGTTATGAGTTTGTCAACGGTATTGTTGGCGGCGCTATCCCGAAGGAATACATCCCCGCTGTTGACAACGGTATCCAGGGCGCGATGAAGTCCGGCATTCTGGCTGGCTATCCCGTCGTGGATGTCAAGGTCACTCTGTGGGACGGCTCCTATCATGAAGTTGACTCCTCTGAAATGGCGTTCTCCATCGCCGGCTCCATGGCATTCAAGGATGCTATGAAGAAGGCTGATCCCGTCATTATGGAGCCCATCATGAAGGTTGACGTTGTTGTTCCTGACGAGTATATGGGCAACGTCATTGGCGACTTGAACAGCCGCCGCGGCGCGATCCAGAACCAGGAATCCACCGATGGCACTGCCCGTGTCACCGCTATGGTTCCTCTGTCCGAGATGTTCGGTTACGCTACTGACCTGCGTTCCAAGACCCAGGGCCGTGGCCAGTACTCCATGGAGCCGGCTGATTACCAGCAGGTTCCCAAGAGTGTTGCAGATAAGATCATGACCGAGCGCAATAAGGGCTGATTCTGCACAAATTCGCGCAAAATACTTGATTTTTCTTGAAAAATCTAGTATGATAGCCTTACAACAGGCTATTTTATCTGTTTGAATTAAAGGAGGATACTTCCAATGGCTGAAAAGGAAAAATTTGACCGCTCTTTGGAGCATGTCAACATCGGTACCATCGGTCACGTTGACCACGGCAAGACCACTCTGACTGCCGCTATCACCAAGGTTCTGGCTCTGAAGGGCGACGCCGATTTCATGGATTACTCCAGCATCGATAAGGCTCCTGAAGAGAAGGCTCGTGGTATCACGATCAATACCGCTCACGTTGAGTACCACACCGCGAAGCGTCACTATGCCCACGTTGACTGCCCGGGCCATGCTGACTACATCAAGAACATGATCACCGGTGCTGCTCAGATGGACGGCGCTATCCTGGTTGTTGCTGCAACCGATGGCCCGATGCCGCAGACCCGTGAGCACATCCTGCTGGCTCGTCAGGTTGGCGTGCCCAAGATCGTTGTGTTCCTGAACAAGTGCGATATGGTTGACGACGAAGAGCTGCTCGACCTGGTCGAAATGGAAGTTCGCGAACTGCTGGACAGCCAGGATTTCGACGGCGACAACACCCCGATCATCCGTGGCTCCGCTCTGAAGGCTCTGGAGAGCACTTCCAAGGATCCCGATGCTCCGGAATACAAGTGCATTTGGGAGCTGATGGACGCTGTTGACAGCTACATCCCGACTCCGGACCGTGCTGCTGATAAGCCGTTCCTGATGCCCGTTGAGGACGTTATGACCATCTCCGGCCGTGGCACCGTTGCTACCGGTCGTGTTGAGCGTGGTACTGCTCATGTCGGCGATCAGATGGAAATCGTTGGTCTGAAGGAAGAGAAGCTGACCACCACCATCACTGGTCTGGAAATGTTCCGCAAGAGCCTCGAGTTCGCTCAGGCTGGCGACAACATCGGCGCTCTGCTGCGTGGTATTGACCGTGACCAGATCGAGCGTGGCCAGGTTCTGGCTGTTCCCGGCTCTGTTCATCCCCACACCACTTTCGATGGCCATGTTTACGTCCTGAAGAAGGAAGAAGGCGGCCGTCATACCCCGTTCTTCAACAACTATCGTCCTCAGTTCTACTTCCGTACCACCGACGTTACCGGCATCATCACCCTGCCCGAAGGCACTGAGATGTGCATGCCCGGCGACAACGTTGATATGCACGTTGAGCTGATCACCCCGGTTGCCATGGAAGAAGGCATGCGTTTCGCTATCCGCGAAGGCGGCCACACTGTTGGTTCCGGCGTTGTTTCCAAGATCGAGAAGTAATTTTCGGCTTGTGATATAGCTTTCAAGGCTCCTGCTGTTAAGGCAGGGGCCTTTTTGTTGTGTACGACTTATGGGGACGGGGAGGGGGCAAAGGCCGGGTGTGGAAGAGCAAGGAAGGCATCATGAAAACATCAGGAATTGTAGATAGGGGAGAGGACACCATTCGGAACTTTGAAAAAGTGGGGCAGGAGGGGGCACTCACACCGCCCTACCTTGGGAAGTTGTATTTTAGGTCGCGGTTAAGGGGCAAGGGTTGATCTATCCCTAAGTTTTCGGAACGGTCAGGAAGGCTCTCTACAGTACAATTTATAATGGGCAATTCTCAACCTCCAATTTTCCCTTCAAGTTTCCTCCAATCTCTGCCAAATCTCTCAACAACAAGCCAAACCGAAATGGCAAAAAATGCGCGATCACAATACCGGGTGATTGTATTAAGAGATTGCAAAGAACATTATCGGGGTAAATGTTTAATCATTTGATAAAAACAGGAATAAACCATTCAAAAATGTTAATGAATACCGCCAAAGGGTCACCGCACCGCAACGCAAATAATGTGCGAAAAGCAGGTTTCAGTTGATTCAAGGACAAAAATTTACATAGAAACCGCTCTAATTAACTATGCAAATTCTGGCAACTGTGATATAATGTATATACCTGGATGTGTCGGAAAGGCTATCATTTGCGGGATCAAGGCATGCAGCCGGTACAACGTTTTGTCAGCCGCTGTGCCGGGGCCAAAAGCCCCAAAAGCAGGCCGCAGCCCGGCAAGGGATCGCCAGACCGAGGGGGCATAACCAGGCGTTTTGCAATCAACACCTGCAAAGTGCCGCACATCTGCCGTACCACTTTTCACACAAAAGGGGAAAGTAGTAACACTTAAGGGAGGATAAAACTATGAAGAAAAACCTTCAGCGTTTTGGTGCATCCGTGTTGGCAGCAGCCATGGTTGCCCAAAGCGTGGCGCTTCCCGCAGCAGCCGAAACTACCAAGATTGATTCTTCGGTAGCGCAGTCTGTTGCAGCTAGCGCAGCAAGCGCGGCCAGCGCTGTGCAGTCCCTGCCCAAGTTCACCAGCACCGCAGACCTGATCAAGCAGACAGCCCAAACGCTGGCTGCCCAGGGTGAAGTGCATGAACTGGAGCAGGACGATGCCAAGCTGGAAGCGACTGCACAGAGCAAGGCGGGCATGAGCCTTGCAGCGTTGGAAAATGCATTGGCCGATGCCATGTACGCCAACGCCGCAGCCGGCAAGATCAACACCGAAGCCTATGGCCTGAACAAGGACGAGATGGCATCGGTGATGGCTGCCACCATCAAAACGTATCATCTGTCCAGCGCCGTTACCGACCTGGGCTATGAGACGAACGCCGCAGGCGTTGTGACCGCCGTTACCTTTACCGGCAGCTCCGGCATGACCTCTGCGATGGAGTCCATGACCAACAGCGATGATGAAGTGATTGCGCAGCAGGCTGACAGCTACGCACAGGCTTACGTTGCTGAAAACTCCGATACCTTTGCGGCCAGCGCCGCTGCGGACGGCCATACCTATGGCGAGCCGAAATGGTACTGGAATGACACCAACCCGGAGCATGGCCACACCCACACCTGGAAGGAAACCCCCGATGGTTACTGGACCAAGACCGATGACGGCTGGGCTTACACCGCTGTGTATACCTGTGAAAAGGACGATGCCTACCAGAAGGTAGAAGGCACCGTAACCAAGGATACCACCGAGGCAAAGCCCGGCGCTGCCGGCAAGACCGTTTACTCTGCCAGCGTGCCCGCTGACAAGAGCCCGGTTAAGAAGGAATACAAGGAACCCACCACCCGCACCGACGACATTGCCGCCCTGCCCTGCCAGAGCCATGTTGTGTCCAAGGATGCAGATGGCAACTTTGTTGCTACCTTCAACTGGGAAATGAAGAAGGTCGAGGGCAAGCTGGAAGCTGACTACAGCAACGCCCAGCTGTTCTATGACAGCGAAACCGGCAAAATTTCTGCCGGCGCTCCCGTTACCATTGACTGGGAATGCACCAGCGTCACCTTCAAGTGCGCTGTCTGCGGCGAAGAAATCAAAACCCAGCCGGTAATGACCATGCCGGTCAGCGTTGTGGTAGACCAGAATAACAATTCCGTCTACATCAATGTGGGCGGCACCCCGACCCTGGATACCACCTCCGGCGGCACCGGCGTTACCCTGGTGTCCGCAATGAAGGACGGCAACTGGTACGATATGCAGAACAACCCGGTTGACGCAAGCAAGGTGAACTTCACCTATCAGAGCGGCGACAACAAGGGCAAGAACAGCCTGCTGCTGTACGACAGCCAGAAGACTGCCGTGTATGTGGACGACCAGGGCAACCAGGTCACCAATACTTACGATGTCTCGACTGCGCAGATGAACTACTACTACTTCCAGCTGTCGCAGTTCAACCAGGACGAAGCAGAGTACTTCGGCGTGGTTGCCCCGTTCTGGACCTCCAAGGGCGTTCAGAAGCAGGGCGAGGATGGCAGCATCACCGGCACCATGGGCGCAATCAAAGTGCTGTGCAACCTGGACCCCAACCAGGATGTGCCCCCGACGACCATGGCATATATGCTGCAGTTCCTGCCGCAGGGCTTTATGTCTTACGTTATGACCTATGGCGAAGCTCTGAAAGCCATCCGTGATGCAGGCTTGGCACAGGTTGCCAAGCTGGGTGACAGCGCTGACTATGTCACCAAACTGCTGATCCTGCACGACTGGATCTCCCAGGTTGCAGAATTCGATATGGGCTCCATGGGCGATATCACCGGCGGCGGCAACAACGACCCCATCCAGATGACTGCTTTCGGTGCCCTGCTGGGCGGCGGGATCGGCGCTTCCGGCGTTGAGTATGGCTGCATCTGCCTGGGCTATGCATCTGCATTTAACTACATGGTCCAGAATTTGCCTGACAACAAGAGCATCTATAAGAATGATGACGGCAGCTGGAAGACCCCCGATGAAGTAGGCGATAACGCTGTTGTTGACTTTGCCCAGATCCTGTATTACTGCGATACTTCTGATACCAGTGTTGCCGGTAATGCGTTCGGCGGCGGCATGTTCAACAACGTCCACTACTTCAACGCAGTCAAGGTCAACAAGCTGCAGGGCGACAGCAATTCTGCTACGATGACCACCGGCGAAGCCAACAAGAACTGGTACTATGTTGACGTCTGCTATGATGACGTGAACACCGAGTGCATGGCCCAGACCCGCGTTGAGAACGCAGGCGACCTGCGCCATGTCAACTTCCTGGTTTCTCCCTCCGGTCTGGAAGGCCGTTACAGCAAGTACTATGATTACATTGACTCGCTGTACGATGGCTACACCTACACCAAGAACAAGAATCCCGATGTGGATGATGACGGCAATGTTGTGTTGAACAACGGCAAGCCGCATTACTCTTACACCAAGGCGGAGAACAAGAACGAGACCCGTTACACCGATACCTGCTACGAGGATACTTGGTTCACCTCTATCTGCAGCCCCATCTACTTCGACAATAATTACTTCTATTACGTTGATACCACGACCAACCAGAACCTGTATAACAACATGCGCCGCCAGCAGTCCGAGAACGGCAACAGCGGCAACTCTGGTTCCGGCAGCTCTGGTAACAACTCCCAGATGCAGCAGTTCATGAAGAAGATGCAGAACCAGGGCCCCGATACTCTGGAAGCACGTCCGCGTAATGCGAACTACTATATCCGCAAAGAGGATTCCAGCAGCAGACCCGGCGGCTTCAGCATGAGCAGCTTTACCAAGACGGATGACCCGTTTGATATCATCCTGATGTACTACAACGATCTGAAGGAAACCAGCAGCAACTTCAATGATGACGACAGCAATGCCAAGGTCCTGGCCGAAGCTGGCACCATCTATAAGATCGATACCAGTGCAAAAGATAAGCATACCAAGGTTGAAAACAACCTGAACACCGAGTGCCTGGCAGACGCTGCTGCAAAGCGGATCTACCCCGCACTGGTACACTCTACCGCACTGTATGATGGCAAGCTGTACTTCAACGTCAACAACGCCATCTACCGTATGGACCCGACCACCGGCACAGTGGAAGAAGTGAAGGAATACAACACCGTCTATGGCGGCATTAAGCTGACCAAGGATAAGGACGGCAACATGGTTCCCGATACCCACTTTCCCGGCATGAGCATGGTTATCATGGATAGCGCCCAGGATACCAGCAGTGTGAAGTATCTGAACACCTTCAAGAACCATCCTCTGGCGGGCCTGACCCTGCGTGACAGCTACAGCTTTGCTACCACCACCCAGCAGGGCCAGACTGTGATCACCGGCATCAACACCACCAAGGATCAGCTGGTCGTTTCTGTCGGCACCAACCTGTCCAACACCTATAAGGAACTGGTGGACGGCAAGGCAGAAGTCAAGACCGATGCCGCCGGCACTTCTTATGCAAACCGTAAGAGCTACAAGACCGAGTCCTGGAACTACAACCCGAGTTACAACCAGAACATGGGCAGCTCTGACGAGAAGAACAAGAACGAAGAGTTCATGTGGTGCGCTAACCTGGTTGAAACCATGCCGATGTCCGACATGGTCAGCGACCTGAGCAGCGGCGCAACCACCGATGTTTCCGTTGAAGCATGGTGCGATACCCCCGCTTACACCCAGGCCCGCACCAACAAGTACGGCCTGACCAAGGGGGAAAAGAAGTACGCTGACGGCGCACTGCCCAAGGGCCATACCTGGAAGCTGGACGAGCTGGAAACCAAGTCCGTTGGCAACAATGTGTACCTGTGCTCTGATTGCCATACCGCAACCGAAAGCACCCCCCACACCGTTACCCTGCCCGATGCAGTTGCAGGCGTTACCCTGACCCTGGGCACCACCAGCAACACCTACATCAAGGACGATACCGTTACCCTGACCGTAGAAAAGGAAGGCACCGATATCGTTACCGTTACCGCAAAGAGCGGCGATACCGAAGTTGCTCTGAATGAAGTTCAGGAAGCAGCGCAGGACGAAGCCGCAGCCCAGGCTACCACCGAAAAGGCTAAGACGGTTTACACCTTCACCATGCCGGACGGCGATGTGACCATCAGCGTTACCAAAAACGCCAAGACCTATGCGGTCAATGTTGCTCCCCTGACCAATGGTGAGATCACTGCTTCCGCTAAAGAAGCAGCTGAGAAGGAAACCGTAACCCTGACTGCTAAGCCCGCAACCGGCTATGCCCTGAAGGCTGGCAGCGTGAAGGTTACCTACAAAGACGCTGACAACACCGATAAGCCCGTTGAAGTGAAGGCTGATACCGAAAAAGCCAACACCTACACCTTTGCAATGCCTGCTTACCCTGTCAACGTCAGCGCAGAGTTTGTTAAGGAATACAAGGTTACCGCAGCTCCTGCTGAGAACGGCACTGTTACCGTAGACCCGACCGCAGCTGTTGAGGGCACCGACGTTACCGTTACCGTTAAGGCAGCTGATAACTACCAGCTCAAGGCTGACAGCCTGACCTACAGCTATAAGAGCGGCGACGAAACCAAGACCCAAAAGCTGGCCGTGACCGAGGGCAAGGCTACCTTCAAGATGCCTGCCGCTGATGTTACCGTTAGCGCTGTGTTTGAAGCACTGACTGCAACTCCGACTGCAACTCCGACTGCAACTCCGACTGCAACTCCGACTGCAACTCCGACCGCAACTCCGACTGCAACTCCGACCGCAACTCCGACCGCAAAGCCGGCAGAGCCGACTGCTGTGCCGGAACCGACTGCTGTGCCGGAGCCGACTGCTGTGCCGGAGCCGACTGCTGTGCCGGAGCCGACTGAGGCACCGTCTACTGAACCCGAAACGCGCACCGCTCACGGCGCCGCTGAAAAGACCACCATTACCGCAATGGCTGTCTTTACCTGCACCGATAAGAACTGCGCAAGCGCACAGTTCGTGGATGCAACTGTAAAGCAGACCAGCGGCGTTACCACCGCTGCTGTCACCTTCAACGGCAAGGACTACACCGCCAAGTACGGCGAGAAGAACGGCTGGGTTGAAGAAAACGGCAAGAAGTACTGGTACGAAAAGGGCGTGAAGCAGGGTACCACCGGCCGCGGCAAAGAGATCTATGATCCCGATTCCGACGCTTGGTACTGGCTGGATGCTGTCCAGGGCGGCGCAATGACCGTCAGCAAGGACGTTTACCAGGAATCCGCCGCCGGCCAGTGGGCTGATAAGCCCGATGGCACCGGCAAGTGGGTCCGTTACGATGCACAGGGCCACATGATCAAGGGCTGGAGCGCTGACAAGCGTTACTATTTCGACCCGATCTATGGCACCATGGCTAAGGGCGATGCAGTCATCGATGGCCGCACTTATCACTTTGATAAGAACACCGGCGTTCTGCAGTAATCCCACAGCCGAACAATGAGCTGTAACCAGCCCATTAACCTCTAAATAAAAATGCCGCAGCAGATGTAACAGTCTGCTGCGGCATTTTTGTATTTTGGGGCATAGGTTCAGTGAAATATTTGCCGGGCCAGTAGGGCGGGGGACCCCACCCTGCCGAAATACTGGGAACAATACACAATTTAAAAATTGCAATATACCTTGCTATGCCGTAGGGGGCGGCGTCCCCGACGCCCCGGAGGAGCGTATAAATTACAGGCCTTTTGTTGGTAACTGTACGGTAGGGCGGCCAGCCCATTGGCCGCCGGATGAGCCCAGTCACAAATCTCATTTATCAGGCTCTGCGCGAGGAACCACCCCTCACCGGCTTTCGCCGGAGCTCCCCTCTAAGGGGAGCCAGTATCTTACCTTATGATTGCGGTGGCTCCCCTGGAGGGGAGCTGGACGCGAAGCGGCCTGAGGGGCGGTTTCCCGCTGCCAGGCTAAAAATTTGCAGGGAACGACACCTGCATCG
>ENA-OPYE01001647-OPYE01001647.1-human-gut-metagenome-genome-assembly--contig:-NODE-1647-length-11171-cov-4.122886_pt1 | contig 11171 bp, 7 predicted proteins | sample MGYA00241063_ERZ501442 | MGnify/ENA primary metagenome ERZ501442 (study PRJEB25962, sample SAMEA1967055) | human gut metagenome | biome: human gut; feature: human-associated habitat; material: faeces... | reverse complement strand
CGCAGCCGCCGGAGCGGTGCTTAAGCCGTAAGGCGGGAATTGTGCGGTGTTGCCTCAAATAAAACATAAAGGAGTACCATCATGAGCAAAGTTCTTGTTATCGGCTGCGGCGGCGTGGCCAGTGTAGCCATCTCCAAGTGCTGCCAGGTCAGCGATGTTTTTACCGAGCTGTGCATTGCCAGCCGCACCAAGTCCAAGTGCGATGCCCTGGCGGCAAAGCTGGCCCCCAACACCAAAACAAAAATCACCACCGCCCAGGTGGATGCCGATGATGTGCAGCAGCTGTGCGATCTTATCAACAGCTACAAGCCCGATCTGGTCATGAACATTGCCCTGCCCTATCAGGATCTGACCATCATGGATGCCTGCCTGGCCTGCGGCGTCAACTATATGGACACCGCCAACTATGAGCCGGAAAATACCGATGACCCGGAATGGCGCGCTATCTATGAAAAGCGCTGCAAGGAAGCAGGCTTTTCCGCCTACTTTGATTACAGCTGGCAGTGGGCCTATAAGAAAAAGTTTGAGGATGCAGGCCTGACGGCCCTGCTGGGCTGCGGCTTTGACCCGGGCGTTACCCAGGCTTACTGCGCTTACGCTGCCAAGCATGAGTTTGACACCATCGACACCATCGATATCCTGGACTGCAACGGCGGAGACCATGGCTATGCCTTCGCCACCAACTTTAACCCCGAAATCAACCTGCGCGAAGTTTCTGCCCCCGGCAGCTATATGGAAAACGGCAAGTGGGTCGAGATCCCGGCCATGAGCATCAAGCGGGAATATAACTTTGACCAGGTCGGTCAGAAGGATATGTACCTGCTGCACCACGAGGAAATTGAATCTTTGGGCAAGAACCTGCCAGACGTCAAGCGCATCCGCTTTTTTATGACCTTTGGCCAGAGCTACCTGGACCATATGCGCTGCCTGGAGGATGTGGGAATGCTCTCCACCACCCCCATCAACTTTAACGGTCAGGAAATCGTACCCATCCAGTTCCTCAAAGCCCTGTTGCCGGACCCCGCCAGCCTGGGCCCCCGCACCAAGGGCAAAACCAACATCGGCTGCATCTTTACCGGCAAAAAGGACGGCAAGGATAAAACCTACTATATCTATAACGTCTGCGACCATCAGGAATGCTACCGCGAAGTCGGCAGTCAGGCCATCAGCTACACCACCGGTGTGCCTGCCATGTGCGGCGCCTTGATGATGCTGACCGGCGAATGGACCAAGCCCGGCGTATATACCGTTGAGGAGTTCAACCCCGATCCGTTCCTGGATGCGCTGGACAAGTACGGCCTGCCCCGCAGCGAAAACCATAACCCCGTGCTGGTGGATTGATGAACCAGCGGGATATGCGGCCGCCTTTTGCGGCACTCGGCGGAACCATCCCGCCGGAACTGGAAAAACTGCCTACTCCCTGCTACCTGCTGGATGAAGACGCCCTGACCCGCAACGCGGAAATTCTGGGCGGCCTGGCCCAGCGCACCGGCTGCAAGGTGCTGCTGGCCCAAAAGGCGTTCAGCAATTATGACTGCTACCCCCTGCTGGCGCCACACCTGGCCGGTACCGAAGCCAGCGGCCTGTTTGAAGCCCGCCTGGGTGCGGAAGAGATGCCCGGCAAGGAAGTCCATGTGTTCTGCGCGGCCTACCGTGCGGACGAAATGGATGAACTGGTGCAATACGCGGACCATATCGTCTTTAACTCCCCCGCCCAGCTGGCAAAGTTCGGCCCTGCCGCAAAAGCGGCAGGCAAAAGCGTGGGGCTGCGCATCAACCCGGAATGCTCCACCCAGGACGGCCACGCTATTTATGACCCCTGCGCCCCCGGCAGCCGCCTTGGCACCACCCGCGCCCAGTGGAACGCCGCAGTAGCGGCGAACCCCGCGCTGCCCAATTTGCTGGATGGCCTGCACTTCCACACCCTGTGCGAGCAGGACTCCGATGCGCTGGCCACGACGCTGGATGCTGTGGCCCAAAAATTCGGTGACCTGCTGCCTCGGATGCAGTGGCTCAACTTTGGCGGTGGGCACCATATCACCCGCCCCGGTTACGATATCGCCATGCTGGAACGCTGCATCACCCGCGCCCAGCAGGACTGGGGCGTGACGGTCTATCTGGAACCTGGCGAAGCCTGCGCCCTGAACGCGGGCTTCCTGCTCAGCCGCGTGCTGGATGTGGTGCAGAACGGCGATACAACCATCGCCATTCTGGATGCCAGCGCCGCCTGCCATATGCCGGATGTGATCGAAATGCCCTACCGCCCGCCGCTGTTTGCCGCAGCCGAACCGGGAGAAAAGCCCTGCACCGTGCGCCTTGCCGGGCCGACCTGCCTGGCCGGGGATGTCATCGGAGATTACGGCGTGGACGCCGTTCCCAACGTGGGAGATCTGCTGGTGTTCGGCGATATGGCCATTTACACCACCTGCAAGAACAACACCTTCAACGGTATGCCCCTGCCCGGTATTTACGCCCGCAAGCCCGACGGCACTACGCGGAAAATCGTGACGTTCGGATATACAGATTTCAAATGTCGGCTGGGAAAATAAGCTGCGATAAATGCAAAGCGCCCACCGGCAGGCCGTTGCTGCGCCGTATTATCTCGCATTTTCGCATATTTTGCCACAAAAGAAGCTGCTCACTCCGTAGGGAATGAGCAGCTTCTCACTTTTAAGCCTGCCTTCAGGGCTTTTCTTTCATCATGCGTCGTCCGGCACCGGCATTGGCTGACAAGCAGGGCTATGCAGCGGTCACTTTTTTGCTTCACTTGGATGGGGGACAGGGGGCATTTTCGTGAACAGAGCTTTCAGCGCCAGCGGCGTGGCGACGCTGGAAACCACGATCAAAAGGATGACCGCCGTAAAATAAACAGGCTCGACAACGCCGACCTCAAGGCCCTTCTGGGCCACGATCAAGGCGACCTCGCCGCGGGTCATCATGCCGACACCGACTTTAAGAGAGTCTCCCCAGTTGAAACGGCAGGCTCTGGCCGCCAGTCCGCAGCCGATGATTTTTGCCAGCAAGGCAACGAGAACGAAGCAAACACTGAACAGCAGAATCTCCGGCGTCAGTCCGCTGATGTCGGTCTTTAAACCGATGCTGACAAAGAAAATCGGCGCAAAAATGACATAGTTGCTGATGTCGACCCGGCGCTCCACATAAGCGGCGTCGTGCAGCGTACAGAGAACGATACCGGCAATGTAAGCGCCGGTAATATCCGCAATGCCAAAGTATTTCTCGGCAATATAGGCCATTGCAAAGCAGAATGCAAGACTGGCAATCGTTATGCGCTGCGTATGGGGATTGCGGGAATCCAGCCACTTCATGGCGCAGTGGAACACATAGCCGATACCAACGGCAACCAGAAAGAACAGCGCGGTCTGGACCAGCACGCCGCCGATGCCGGTGCCCTCACCGGAGCTGGCACCCAGCACACAGGTCAGCACGATAATGCCGATGACATCATCAATGACGGCAGCGCTGACAATGGTAGTGCCAAGGAAGCTCTTTAAGTGGCCCAATTCCTGCAGCGTTGCCACCGTGATGGACACGCTGGTTGCGGTCATAATCGTGCCGATAAACAATGCGCGGAAGAATTCCGGGCTGCCGATTGCCGAAAAGCCGTAGAATGCGCTGTAGAGCAGCGTACCGCCCATCAACGGTACAAGCACACCGATGCAGGCAATCAGCGTGGCAATAGGCCCGGCCCGCATCAGTTCTTTCAGGTTGGTGCCAAGTCCTGTGGAAAACATCAGCAGCACAACACCGATTTCAGCAAAAACGGAGATCGTGTCGTTGATCTGCACCAGATTGAGCAGACAAGGCCCAATCAGCAGACCGGCGAGAATTTCACCGACCACCTGCGGGGCCTTGCACTTGCGGGCAGCCAGGCCAAAAAACTTGGCGCTCAGAATAATAATTGCCAATTCACGGAAGATGGAATACATACATGTCATCTCTCTCAATTTACTTTAACCCATCCTTGTTATAGCACTTCTGCCAGATTTTTTCAATAGCAGAAACCGCCTTTTGGAGTTATCGTCGGATATTGTATAAATGTGGTAAACTGTAAGCCAAAAACAAGGCAAAGCACTTGCAATAATGTCCGTAGTATGATAAAATTCCAACTTGGAAAAGTTATAATATAGTTTACTTCATGGCTTACTGCGTCCGACAGGGTTGGCGGCAAGCAGTATACAACCTATATAATAAGGAAGAGAATCGCATGTTCCATTTTTCAAACAGGCATCACCACACAGGAAAAACGTCAATGAGCAGGGCAAAAGTGTATGGTCTGCTTATGGCTTTGGCTATGCTTTTTATGGCAGGTCTGTGCGCCTGTTCCGCACAGCCGCACTCTGCGGCAGAGACTGCACCGCAGACGATTGTGGTCGGCATTGATGTGTTTGACCCTTACAGCTATCTGGACAGGAACGGGCAGTTTGCCGGCATCGACGTGGAACTGGCGACGGAAGCGTTTTCACGACTTGGCTATACGCCGGAATTCCGGACGATTTCATGGCCGGACAAAGACAACCTTCTCAGCGACGGAACGATCGACTGTATCTGGTCATGCTTCAGCATGAACGGGCGGGAAACCAAGTACCAATGGGCCGGTCCGTATATGTACAGCCGTCAGGTCGTGGCTGTTCGTGCGGACAGCGATATCCAGTCGCTGTCCGATCTGGCCGGTAAGCGCATCGGCGTACAGGCAACCACAAAGGCGGAGTCGCTGTTTCTCGGCGAAATTTCCTCTTTGCTGCCCGAGGTCAAGCAAGTCAACAGCTTTGAGACGACAGAGGATATGTTTGCGGCACTGCGCAAAGGCTATGTAGATGCCGTCGCGGGCCATGAAGCACTGGTAGCCAAGTGGACAAATCTGGATGAAAGCAGTTACCGTGTGCTGGCAGAGAGTCCTTACAGTTCCGAACTTGGCGTTGCCTTCGCAAGGGACACCCATGAGGATTTGGCTGTGCAGCTGACCCAAACTCTGGAAGATATGAAGCAGGACGGAACGATTGGCCGCGTTGCAGAAAAATTCGGACTTGATGCAGAGAAAACTGTGTGGGGGGAACAGGGAAAATGAATGAGAAAAAGCAGTCCGGCAAAAAAAGACTGTTTTTGCTTGTGTTAGTTGCGTTCGGCATTGTACTTTGGATCACATTCACGAATCTGAACCGAATTGCACTGCGTCATACATTGGATGAAACGATTGGTTTTGTAAAGATCCGCTTAGAGCAGTACGAGACTGATGCGGCCAACGACCGCGTGAAAAGCCTTGTCCGCCTGCTGGATAAAACGGTAAGCCTTGGCAACGAAATGACGCTGAAGGAAGGTTTCGGCACGCAGGACCTGGACTCTTTTGCAGAGGAACAGCGTCTGACCGGTGCGCTTGTATTAGATGAAAACCTGAATGTTGTCATGCAGACCACAAAGGGCGGCAGCGCCATGCCGCTGTGGGAGAAGCTGATCGACAGCCCCTATGTACACAATATCGTTGACTATCCAAAAAAGACATACTCGACCCGTCTGGAAGAAAATGGGATACTCTATGATTTTGCCGCGGTGGCACGCGCGGATGCACCAGGTATCCTGATTACCTATATACAGAAGGACAATGAGGATATTGGAGATTTGACGGTGGATTCCCTGTTGAAAGATTTTCCGTTGGAGCTTGGCGGCATCGCTACGATCACGGAGAACGGCAGGGTCATCAGCAGCAACAGCAGCAAACAGGTAAACAAGGCAATAGAGGACTGCCAGGAATTATATAACGGAACCTTCGATGCTGCGGAGGATGGCATTGTGCGCCTGAACGGCAATCAGGGCGTCTGGTACGGCAGCCGGGAAAATACCGAGAACTATGCGCTCTTTGTGTTTTTCCCGGCATCTCAGGTGTTCATGACGCGCAACATTGTCTGTGCATCCTATCTGGCCATAGCCGTAATGGTCTTTTTAATGGCACTGCTGTGGCAGACCAAAATGGAAAAAGACGCGCTGCGGCAGCACCAGAAACGTACCGGAATCATCATAGCGCTTGGCACGGCGTATACGTCCATTTCACTGGTGGACTTGAAGAAAAACACCGTTGAAATCGTCAAGAACGCGTCCGATACGGTCAAGAAGCAGAAGCACTTTGCACTGAAACGATCCGTGCAGCAGGAGCAAATCGAGAAAATTATCGCGGAGCCATACCGTGAGGAGTATCTCGCCTTTGCGGACATGACGACAGTGGCCGAACGTCTGAAGGGTCACACCTCTTTGGCTCTTGCGTCTCAGACTGTCGACAGAAAATGGATCCTTACGCTGATCACACCGCAGCGAAAAGACGCGGACGGCAACGTAACAGCCGTATTGGTTGCTACCCGCGACGCTACCGAAGAAAAGCGGCGGGAGCAAAAGCAGGAGGATGCCCTGCGCGATGCACTGGCGGCGGCGGAACACGCCAATAAGGCCAAGACGGTGTTCCTGAACAGTATGTCGCACGATATTCGCACCCCGATGAATGCCATTATCGGGTTTACGGCCCTTGCCACGGCGCATATTGATAACATTGACCTTGTCAAAGAGTATCTGAAGAAAATCAGCGTATCGGGCCAGCATCTGCTCAGTCTGATCAACGATATTCTGGATATGAGCCGTATCGAAAGCGGCACGGTCAAACTGGACAACACAGAAGTCCACCTGCCCGATGTGCTGCACGACCTGCGCACGATCATCCAAGGCAATATCAGCGCCAAACAGCTTGACCTTTACATCGACACGCAGGATGTGCACCACGAGGATATTATCACCGATAAGCTGCGCCTGAATCAGGTTCTGCTCAACATCGTGGGCAACGCTGTCAAGTTTACACCGGCGGGCGGCACCATCAATATCCGCGTTGAAGAAAAGCCGTCTGCCCGCAGTGGGTATGCGACCTTTGTTTTCAGCGTGAAAGATAACGGTATCGGTATGTCGAAGGACTTCCAGGCGCACGTTTTTGACTCTTTTTCACGGGAACAGACTGCGACAAGAAGCGGCATTCAGGGTACGGGCCTTGGCATGGCCATCTCGAAAAACATCGTAGATATGATGGGCGGAACCATCGCCGTCAAGAGCGAGCAGGGAAAGGGCAGCGAGTTTACGGTCACCCTGGACTGCAAGGTTTGTACGGAATCGGTGAAATATCCGCCGATTCCGGGCCTGAAAGGCACCCGTGCACTGGTTGTGGATGATGATGCACAGACCTGCATGAGCGTAAGCAAAATGCTGCGGGAAATTGAGATGGAAGCCGACTGGACGACCTCCGGCAAGGAAGCCATCCTGCGCGCGGTGGAGGCACACAATCAGGGTGCGGAGTTCAAGGTTTACATCATTGACTGGCTGATGCCGGATATGAACGGCATTGAGACGGTGCGCAGGATCCGCAAAGTAATCGAACCCGGCACGCCGATCATCATATTGACGGCCTACGATTGGGCCGACATTGAGGACGAGGCCCGGCAGGCCGGTGTCACGGCGTTTGTTTCCAAACCGCTGTTTATGTCGGAACTGCGCGATGCACTGACACACAAAGTGGTGTCGGGCAGGCAGCCCCTTCTGCCCAAGCACGGCGACTATACGGGCAAAAAGGTGCTGTTGGTCGAGGATAACGAACTGAACCGCGAGATTGCAACGGCCATTCTGGAGGAAGCCGGACTGAAAGTGGACGCCGTTGAGGACGGCACGGATGCCGTGGTCAGAATGAACGAGGCTGCGGAGGATGAGTATGATCTGATCCTGATGGATATTCAGATGCCCAAAATGGACGGATACACCGCCACCCGGGAGATCCGTACATTGAGCAGCAATAAAAAGGCAACCATTCCCATTGTGGCCATGACAGCCAACGCTTTTGAGGAAGACCGCCAAAAAGCATTCAAAGCAGGGATGAATGCACATATTGCAAAACCGATTGATGTGAACATCCTGATGGGAACACTGGATAAAGTTTTCAAACAGAATTCGTGATCGCGTTTAAATAGCGTACAAAGGATCTGTACGGCAAAGTAAAAAGCATATACAGCTGCGTTTATGACGAACGGCCTCTCGGCGGTTCGCAACGCGATGCTGTATATGCTTTTTTTCATGCGCAATCTGTCAGCCGCCCATCTCCACCATGCGGCGGATGCAGCGCCCGGCTCCCTGCATGACGTCCTGCGGCAGGGTGATTTCCTCGCCGCCGCTGCCCTGCAGGCAATGGTAAACGTCCATCAGGGTGGTCAGTTTCATGTTCATGCAGGTAAGCTGCACGGCCAGCGGATAGAACCGCTTTTCCGGGCAAGCATAGGAGAGGTGCTCCACGATGCTGTTTTCCGTGCCGATGATGAACTCTTTGGCATCGGACTTTTCTGCATAAGCCATAATGCCGGTGGTAGAGCCAACATAATCAGCCTGCTCCACGACCTCGGGGCGGCATTCGGGATGAACCAGAAGGAGCGCCTCCGGGTGGGCAGCGCGGGCTTTGGCTACATCTGCTGCCGAACATACGATATGGCGCGGGCAGCCGCCGTGGTAAAAGGCAAACTGCTTTTCCGGCAGCTGCTTTGCTACATAGCTGCCCAAATTGGGATCGGGGATGAACAGAATCTTATCGTTTTCCAGCGCACTGCAAATTTTCAGCGCGCTGGAGGACGTCACACAGACATCGCAGGCCGTTTTCAGCTCCGAAGTTGTATTGATGTACGCCACCACGGCGTAGCCGGGGTACTGCTTTTTCAATTCCTGCAAGGTCGGCAGATCAAGCTGCTCGGCCATAGGGCAGCCCGCCATGGGGTTGGCCAGCCAGACAGTTTTCTCCGGGCTTAAAATTTTGCAGGTCTCGGCCATGAAGCGCACACCGCACATGATGACCCCGTCAGCGTTGGTTTTGGCCGCCTGCACGCTCAACCCGTAGGAATCGCCGGTGTAATCGGCGACTTCCTGCACAGGCTGGCTCTGGTAGGCATGGGCCAGGATGCAGATATTCTTTTCCCGTTTCAGGCGCAGGATCTCCTGCTGCAGCTCATGGACAGTCATAATTATGCCTCGTTTTCTTTCTTCAATGCTCCCACGGTTGCAGCGGAGCCAGAAAACCGTGCTCTTTCAGTTCTTTTTCGATCAGGCTCAGCCTGTCCGGAGTGGCTGCCTCCACCAGATGATAGTGGTAGCCGTCGGTGGCGGTGGACAGCACCGTGGAGGAACTGTCCTCAAACGATTGCAGAAATTCCCGCACGTCCTGCCGGGAACGGATGTCCATCTCGGCGGTGATACGGCCATAGACCCGGTGGCTGATGCTGATATTCTTGACCCGGCCGCCACAGTCCACAATCAGGTTCAGCTCCTGCCCGGTTCGGTCAGGTGTGTGGCGCACCTTGAACTCCCGTGTGCAGCCGGCGGGCTGATCAGGCTGTTCAAGCCCATAGCCGCGTGCAGTGGAAATGATCCCGGGGTGTGATGCCCGTATGACCGCCAGATCCTGCACGATGACCTGACGGCTGACGCCGTAATGGGTAGCCAGCGTGCGGGCGGCAATAGGCGCTCCGGCATGGGCAAGCTGCTGCAAAATGGCGGCGCGGCGCTCTGCGGTGGTCATATCAGGCCTCCTCCGCGGTCAGGGGGCGCAGATGCTTCATGGAAAGATCCAGAATGGGGGCCGAATGGGTCAGGGCGCCGCTGGACACATAGTCAATGCCAATGTCCCGCAGACGGGCAATGTTTTCCCGCGTGACATTGCCGGAGCACTCGGTCTTGGCGCGGCCTGCAATCAAAGTCACAGCCTTGCGCATATCCTCGTCGCTCATGTTATCCAGCATGATGATGTCCGCACCGGCTTCCACGGCCTTCAGGTAGGTCATGAAGGCAAGACCGGTGGTGGAGTGGGTGTGCAGGTCGATGGGCAGCTCGGGAGCGGCGTCCTTGATGGCGGAAACCAGATCGTAAGCTTCCTTGGGGCCCATGATACCGGCCATATCCTTGATGCAGATGGTGGAAGCGCCCATTTCCTTCAGTTCCTTCACCATTTCCACGTACTTCTTCTGGGTGTGGACGGGGGAGGTGGTGTAGGACAGGGTGCCGGAGGCGATGGCGCCGGCCTTTACGGTGGCTTCCATGGCGACCTTCAGGTTGTTCGTATCGTTGAGGGCGTCGAAGATACGGATGATGTCAATGCCGTTTTCCACGGACTTCTGCACGAAAAGCTTGACAAAGTCATCGGGGTAGTGGGAGTAACCCAGAACATTCTGACCGCGCAGCAGCATCTGCAGCTTGGTGTTGGGCACGGCGGCGCGGATCTTGCGCAGACGCTCCCAGGGATCTTCGTTCAGGTAGCGCAGGCAGACGTCAAAGGTAGCGCCGCCCCAGCACTCGACTGCGTAGTAGCCGGTCTTATCGATGGTCTCCAACATGGGAGCAAACTTGTCGTAAGGCAGGCGGGTTGCGATGAGAGACTGATTTGCGTCACGCAGCACGGTCTCCACAAACTGAACTTTTTGAGCCATTTGTATGTAACCTCCGTAGATGGAATTTGAGTGGACGCATCGGGGGGCCGACTTGTCCGTATATTTTTAGACCAGGAGCCGAAACACGGATCATGGTTAAAAACACGAGGGGAAACGGGGAAGTCCCAACCTCCACCGACATATATATTAACACAAGGGGGAAAGGTTGTAAATACATTTTTTTGCTTTTTCGGTACATTTATATCGTTTCTTTGCCGAAGTTTAGGGAAGCGGGGCGCCACTTTGCGCCCCCGATCCTCCTCTGCCCCGGCTGTTTTCGACAATGATGGCAAAAAATTCACACTTTTTATATTGATTTTTTTATATCGATAGTGTATGATACACTCGAAAAGTATGGGGTGCCGAGCCAGAGAGCAGAAAACGGTTTGGCCTGACTCCCATATCTATATTATAATGAAAGAGGTTACTGTATTATGGCAATCGACTTGAAGCATTATGGTATCTCCGGTACGACTGAGATCGTCCACAATCCCTCTTATAAGGCGCTGTTCGACGCCGAGATGGATCCCACTCTCACCGGCTATGAAAAGGGTCAGCTGACCGAGCTGGGCGCTGTGAACGTCATGACCGGCGTTTACACCGGCCGTTCCCCCAAAGACAAGTACATCGTTATGGACGCCAACTCCAAGGACACCGTGTGGTGGACCACCG
>ENA-OPYE01001644-OPYE01001644.1-human-gut-metagenome-genome-assembly--contig:-NODE-1644-length-11176-cov-2.269760_pt1 | contig 11176 bp, 8 predicted proteins | sample MGYA00241063_ERZ501442 | MGnify/ENA primary metagenome ERZ501442 (study PRJEB25962, sample SAMEA1967055) | human gut metagenome | biome: human gut; feature: human-associated habitat; material: faeces... | reverse complement strand
TCGCAAAGGCGGCGACGCTTCTCGGTTCTCCGTATACATTTGGGAATAAGGGATACTGGTACGCATACAATCAGGGTCAGTATACTCCGCTGTCGGTACGGACGATAAACAATCTCGGTATCGACTGTTCGGGACTTGTGTATTATACGCTGACACAGCTTGGATACAAAACATCGGGTTTTTCATGGAATAATCCTGTTCCCGTTGATACCGATCACTGGCTGTCGGTAAACGACAACTGCACTATCAGCTACGGCGGTAAAACTTCTAAGATCGATGTTGAAAAGAAAAACATCAAGACCACAGACCGTCCATACTGGGAGTGTTCCGACGGTTCGACGATTACTCCCGGTTCGGTAGTGGTGGCTCAGAATCCATATGGCGAAGATCATGCGTGGATTTACATGGGTGAATTCAATTCAAGAAACGAGGTAGTAAGCTATCTTAAGTCTATCGGCGTTTCAGAAAGTCTTATCAATTCCAAAACAGTCGGTGACGGAAAAGGTGCAGGCGGCAGGCATTGGAGAATCGAGGCTAACGGCTCTGAGGGAGTTGTTATCAATAACAAGACCGACGGTAAAACTGCGACTGTCATGAATATGTCGGCGTTCAGGATCACATCCAAAGATGTGAAATTTACTATTACAAAAGTCTATAAAGCTGATAATACCGTAAAGATCAATGGTATCAGTCCTATTGACGGTTCACAGGCTATTTACGGCGTATACACTGATAAAGCTTGCAAAAACAAAGCAGGAGAAATCAAAATCGATAAAAACGGAAGCGGCTCGATTGAACTTCCGAATAAGCAGTATTATGTTAAAGAAATCAAAGCACCTACAGGCTACAGCCTATCAACTGAAGTATTTGCACTTAATGCAAATGAAAACGTAAATGTTACCGAGGATTATCTTAAAGGAAACATCATAATCAATAAAACTGCCGAGGATGGTATAATCGGTCAGCGTGAATTTAGAGTAACATGGACTCAGAACGGAAAATCTCACTCCAAGACGGCAAAGACAAATTCAAGCGGAATTGCGGAGTTTAAAGGTCTTAACGTATACGATCTTACAAGTAAAAAAGCAATTTCATATACCATATCCGAAATCAACGTAGATACGAGATATGAAACTCCCAAGGCGAAGAATGTCAAGCTTACCGACGGCGACGTTGATCTGACTGTCAATGTAAAGTTCAACAACGAACTCAAAACAGGTTCTATTAAGATCAACAAGCAGTCTGAGGATAATCAGAACGGAGGCAGAGAATTTACTGTCACAGGTAACGGCAAGACTTACAGCATAAAAACCGGTTCTGACGGTGTTGCAATTCTTTCCGATATCCCCGTATACGACAGTAACAATCAGAAAATTGTTTACACGATTTCTGAAAAAAACGTTCCCATAAAGTATGTTGTTCCTGCCAGTCAGACGGTTACTTTGACAGCTGATGAAACTACCTCTGTAACGTTTGAAAATGTGCTTAAAAAATTCACTTTGGAAGTTACAAAAAAAGACTCGGAAAAGGCTGAAAAACAAGGCGATGCAAGCCTTGCGGGAGCGGTTTACGGCGTGTTTAAAGACAGTGTTTTGATAGACGAATACACCACAGATGAAAACGGATATTTCAAGACAAAAGAGTATGTCTGCGGAAACTACACGGTTCAGGAAATTTCACCAAGCGAGGGCTATCTGCTTGACAAAACTGTGTACTCGGTTGGTGCAGAAGCTGAGAATTATTCCATTGAGCATAACCCCATTTCTATGACAGTGACCGAGGACGTGATCAAGGGGAATATTGCTATCATCAAGCATTCCGATGACGGCTCAACGCAGATCGAAACTCCCGAAGTCGGTGCAGAGTTTGAGGTTTATCTCAAGTCATCAGACTCTTATGAAGCTGCAAAAGACAGCGAAAAAGACTATCTCGTATGCGATGAAAACGGCTATGCTGCGACAAAAAAGCTCCCCTACGGAATCTATGTCGTTCATCAGACCAAGGGCTGGGAAAGCACCGAATATATGGAGGATTTTGAGGTTGTAATCAGCGAAAACGAAAAAGAATATTTCTATTTGCTCAATGACGCAGTGAAAAAATCCTTTGTTAAAATCGTGAAAAAGGACGCTGAAACAGGCAATGTAATTCCCGTTTCAGGAATCGGCTTCAAGGTTTGGGATTGTGCAAATTCCGAATATGTTTCGCAGAAAATTTACTATCCGTCTGAGATGATTCTTGATGAATTTTATACAGACGAAAGCGGCTCTCTTATGCTCCCGAACGAGCTTGCTTACGGCGATTACGAGCTTCACGAAGTGCAGTCGGCGGAGGGTTATGTGCTTGATAAAAATCCTGTTCCATTTACAATTGACGGTTCAGTGGAAACCGTAGTTGTGGAGAAAACAAATACCGCACAGAAGGGCAGAATTTCTGTTCAGAAAACAGGTGATATTTTTACAACGGTCGCTACAGCATCATCTGCTTACACGGACGAAAACTGCGAAACTATTGTAAATCCGACAACTTACACTCCCGTTTTTGCAAGCGGAAATCTGTCCGGTGCAGTATTTCAGATTATCGCAGTAGAAGATATTGTGACGCTTGACGGCACGATCAGAGCAAATGCCGGCGATGTTGTAGCTGAGATCACGACCGATGAAAACGGATATGCAGAAACAGACCTTTTGTATCTTGGCAAGTATGAAGTCAGAGAAATTACTGCCCCTGACGGCTATGCTCTTAACGCAGAATCTCAGTTTGTTGAACTGACCTATGCAGGACAGGAAATTGCTGTTCGTGATACCGTAAATACGTCATTTGTCAACGATTATCAGGGTGTAGAAATTTCACTTTCTAAGGTCATGGAAAAGGACGAGTTATTTAACATCGGTAACTCCGATGAATATACCCGAGTTCGTTTCGGACTGTTCGCAGCCGAGAATATTACCGCCGCTGACGGCTCGGTAATTCCTGCTGACGGACTGATTTCTGAAATAAGTCTTGCTGAAAATATGTCCGCAAAGTTTGATACTGCTCTGCCTTTCGGCAAGTATTACGTTCAGGAAATTGCAACCGATGAGCATTATGTTCTGAACGGTAAAAAGTACCTTGTAAACTTCGAGTATATGGGACAGGAAGTAACTACTGTTACTGTTGATTGCGGCGAGTTTAAGAATGCTTTAAAACGTGGAAAAATCAGCGGTAAAAAGGTTGATGAAAACGAGAAATCTCTTGAAAATGCTTTGTTCGGACTGTTTGCTGTTGATACTGCTGAGTTTACTGCTGACAACGCATATATGACCGCTGTTTCCGATGAAAACGGACACTTTGAATTTGACAAGATCCCATACGGCGAGTATATCGTCAGGGAAATCGAAGCTCCCACAGGATATATTCTCAGCGATGAAAGCTACCCTGTGACAATTTCTGAGGACGGCGAAGTCATAGAAATTAAAGCTGTGAATAAATCTACAAAAGTCAGAATTTCCAAGCAGGATATTACTACAGGTGAGGAGCTCCCCGGCGCAACGCTTCAGATTATTGACGAGGACGGAAATGTTGCCACGGAATGGGTATCAACAGACGAGGCTCACTTTATCGAGGGCAAGCTGATTGCAGGCAAGGAGTACACGCTCCGTGAAACGATCGCTCCCGACGGTTATGAGATTGCAAGCGAGATAAAGTTTACTGTGAATACTGACGGAAGTGTAACGGAGGTCGTTATGTACGATGAGCATACGCCTGATCTTGAAATTCCTCCTACAGTCACAATAGATACTCCTAATACAGGTGTATCCGCAGACAATAGTGCTGAGCTTTATCTAGTAGCCGCAGCGGTTATTATGGCTTTCGGTATGGTCATATGCAAGAGGAACGATAAGGAACAGAGAAAGGATGATGTGAAATGAGATCTAAAAAGAAACTGATCGCAGCAGCAAGTTCGGTGTGCTTTGCAGCTATGATGTCGCTAACTGCTTATGCTTCAGGCGATGTTGCGGGAGCTGTGCAAAGCACTTGGACCACTGCAAGATCGCAGGTGGTTTCGGTTGTAAACAACGTTGTGTTTCCTGTGATTGACGTAATATTGGCGGTTTTGTTGTTTGTCAAGATAGGTATGCTTTACTTGGATTACCGCAAACACGGGCAGTTGGAGTGGACGCCGATTGCTATCATTTTCGGCTGTCTTATCTTTGCTTTGACTGCTCCGTTGTATATCTGGTCGATCGTTTAAAAAGGAGAATTTGTGTATGAAAAAAATATATTCAGCTATGGTTTCAGCGGCAATCGCAATGACAATGACCGCCTGCGGAACGATCAGTCCGCCAATACAGAATGCAGCAGAAACTACCGCAACCACGCCGAGTCCGTATTGGATTCGGCTGTCTCTTCGGAGGTCGAAAGTACCGTCAACAATGAACAGGTAAAGTCCGATACCTTTATCGCTGAGTTTTTCGATTCAAATATCAGCTTTGCAGATACAAGCGAATTGGTTACTGAGTCGATGAAAGACTGTGCCTTTGAGAACGAAACCGATAATTTCAATGGAGTGAATAAGGTCACTTTAAAAGGTAAAAACGGCGGCGGTATGTTGAATGTGATGTGTACAGATCTGTCTCAGTCACAGCTTGATTACGACATGGAATATATCCTTGAAAACTTCGGGGATTACTATTTTGGACAAACCTCCGCACAGATGAGCGGTGTCACTGAGGACGATTTTGTGTCAAATTATCGTATGACAACAAATGTATATTCAAATGGTAAATATCAGCGTTACAGTTCCGTTCAGAAAACCGATGGTATGGCGACGCAGTTTGGGTACACGGAAACCTATGCTGTGCTTTCTGAGAACAAGCTGACAGTAGTATCAGGAGCATATCTTGGTACGGATATGATGGAAAGGCAGAGCTTTTCGCAGCTTATGGGTAAGCTTGCGGAAAATGTCAAGTATTAAAGGCTGGTGTAGTTATGCCATATATCCCATTTACAGACGAACAAAAAGTAATGGCAAACTCCGTAGATTTAGCGGAGTTTTTGCGTATGCGGGGCGAAAAACTGGAACGTGTCGGCAGAGAGCATAAACTCATTTACTACGACGGTTCGGGCAAGCATGATAGCATCACAATGTCGGGTTCAAGGTGGTTTGACCACAAAAATCAGGTTGGCGGCGGAGCAATAAAATTTATGCAGGAATTCTATGATATGGATTTTCAGACGGCGGTGCAGGAATTGTTAGGACAGACGATAACTTTCCTCTCTCACGCTCCTCCAAAAGCTGTTGTGCATGAAGAAAAAACGAAAGAATTCAAGCTTCCCAAATCCAATGAAAATATGCACAGAGTGTTTGCCTACCTCATAAAGCAGCGGTTCATTAAACCCGAAATTATCAGCTATTTTGCAAAGCAGCATACGCTTTATGAGGACAAACAGCACCACAATGCAGTGTTTGTAGGGCTTGATGAAAACGGAGTTCCAAGACAGGCAAGCAAGCGTTCAACCAATTCTTTCGGGAAAACTTTTCGCATTACCTGCGAGGGTTCAGACACTCGTTACAGCTTTGCACATTTCGGAGAAAATGAACGACTTTATGTCTTTGAAGCTCCCATTGATATGATGAGTTTTCTTACACTGTACCCGAAAGATTGGCAGAAAAACAGCTACATTGCCATGAACGGTGTTTATGAAAATGCCGTTTTAACAGCGTTAAAGAATCACTCAAACATCAATGAAATTGTGCTTTGCGTGGATAATGATGAGGGCGGAATCGAGGCTGTTGACAGACTTCGGGATATACTCACAGAAAACGGATATCCAAACGTTAAATGGCTTGCACCTAAATTCAAAGATTGGAACGAAATTTTAAAGGCAAAAAACGGAGCGGAATTTTTGCCTGCTGTTCCTCATAAGCGAAAGGAAGAATATCTGAAAGAAGTGAGTGAACTTGGGTATCTGAAATGCCGTCCCGATAAGCTGACCTCGCAGATCTATGCAACGTTAAAAAACAGACAATACAAATATCTGGCTGAGTATGCTTTGGCAGGCTCTGCATTTTTTATGCCCAAAACCGAACAAATAAACAGCGAATATCAAGCGTTTGAAAGGCTTCAAGGCAAGCTTGGGAGTAGTTACAAGCCTTACACCGACAAGGGCAAAAAGGCGCAAAAACAAAGGAATTTGCAGGATTGTGTGCATGAGGTTTTGCGTGATCTTAAACAGACAGCCCGTACCCGTGAACAGTCAGTACAGACTGCCAAATTGCTGTATCGGCTTGCGGATAGTGCTGTCAGATTGTCGGTTGAGAAAGCTTTAAGTGTACCGATTCAGGAGCAGTGCGAGGATATAGATATCATTTCTGAACCCGAACCGTGTATGGAGTTCGGGTAATGCGATACCCTCCGCCTCACAGCGCAATACCTTGAAGATAACAAACTAACTATGTTATTTAAATACAGAAGAAAGAGTATTTTATGGTGATTGGAAGTGAAATTTTGAGTGAAAAACAAATGATTTTAATTGGAATTTTGGTTGTGATTTTTGTTGTTTTTGCAGTATTGGTAAATTTACTTGACAATAAGTCACTTAACGGAATAAAGGCTAAAAAGATCGGTGACGGTCAGCATGGAACTGCGAGGTGGGCGACTAAATCGGAGATAAAGCAGACTTTTATCCCTTTGCCATTTGAGCCTGAGAAATGGCGTAAAGGCGTGGCTCTTCCGACTGTTCAAGGAACGGTGGTTGGGTGCAGAGGTTCGGGCAAAAAGACTGTTGCGCTTGTAGACACGGGCGATGTTCATACTCTTATGGTAGGCGCCGCAGGCGTGGAAAAAACAGCCTACTTCTTGTATCCAAATATAGAGCTTGCCTGTGCAAGCGGAATGTCCTTTGTCAGCACAGATACAAAGGGCGACATAGCACGAAATTATGGCACTATCGCAAGCAAGCACTATGGCTACAATGTTTCTGTGCTTGATCTGAGAAATCCGACACGAAGTGATGAGAACAACATTCTGCATCTTGTCAACAAGTATATGGACGAATATCTGGCGGATAAAAGCAATTTATCTGCGAAAGCAAAAGCGGAAAAGTATGCAAAGATAACAGCAAAGACAATTATCAATATCGGCGGAGGTGACAGCTCAAGCTACGGTCAGAACGCATTTTTCTATGACGCAGCGGAAGGACTTCTTGCCTCGGTTATCCTGCTTTTAGCGGAGTTTGGCGACAAAAACGAAAGGCTTATTGTCTCAGTTTTTAAGCTGATCCAAGACTTGCTTGCAAAGTATCAGCCTGCGCCGAAAGCAAAGCCTAAGATGTATTTTACAAAGCTTATGGACAAGCTCCCAAGCGAACACAAAGCCAAATGGCTTGCAGGAGCGGCTCTGAATGCGTCCGACCAGTCTATGCTGTCGGTAATGTCGACTGCACTTTCAAGGCTCAACAGTTTTCTTGATTCTGAACTTGAACAAATGCTGTGCTTTGGAACGGCGATAGACGCCGAGAAGTTCTGCAATGAAAAGTCTGCTATCTTTATTGTTCTGCCCGAAGAAGATACAAGCAAGTACTTTATGGTCAGTCTGCTTATCCAACAGCTATACCGTGAGATATTAGTCATTGCAGATGAAAACGGCGGAAAGCTTAAAAACAGAGTTATGTTTTACTGCGACGAGTTCGGAACTTTTCCTAAGATAGAGGGTGCTGAAGCAATGTTCTCGGCAGGACGTTCAAGAAAAATATCCATTGTGGCGATAATACAGTCCTTTGCACAGCTTGAACAGAACTACGGAAAACAGGGTATGGAGATAATCACCGACAACACTCAGCTTACTGTGTTCGGCGGATTTGCACCAAACAGCCAAAGTGCAGAGGTGCTTTCAAAAGCTTTGGGCGAACAAACGGTATTGAGCGGTTCTATATCAAACGGCAGGGACAGATCTCAGTCATTGCAGATGATAGGCAGACCGCTTATGACTGTGGACGAACTCAAATCTATGCCAAAAGGTCAATTTATCGTAATGAAAACAGGAACACACCCGATGATTTCAAAGCTGAAATTGTTCTTTAAATGGGGGATTAAATTTGAGGAAGAATACTGTCTCCCTGATAAAACAGCAAGGCAGGTTTGTTACAAAAATCGTGATGAATTAATCAGAGATGTGGAGGTTAAATATCCGCAGAAAAAAGCTGTTGCTGCGGAAATTGAAGTGTCTGTCGATGATGAAGAATTTGATGAATTTCCGATGAGAAAAGCGAAAATTAAAACGTGAGGAGGCTGATGCAAATTGATATTACCGAGAAGAATTTACGATTTAGGTCTGAGCCACAAGGCTGTGGCTGTGTACTGTTATCTTGCAAACCGTGCGGATAAAAACGGAGAATGTTTTCCCTCTGTGCGCAGGATAGCAGAAGATTTGAGTATACACAAAAGCACGGTGTATCGTGCATTTACGGAACTTGAAAACCGTGGATTGTTAGAACGGATACCTCGCTATCATATCCAAGGAGGACGCCGCAGCTCGCTGTACAGAGTAAAGGGCGAGATAACAAAGGCAGGAGGTGGTGCGGATGTTTGATTGGATCGGCGACGCCATTGACTGGATAGGCGACGGAATATCAAGCCTTTGGGATAACACGGTAGGTTCTGCGGTAGACGCAATTACCGACGAGATATGGAATATTATGTTTGAGTGGCTTTTCAACCTCATTTACGGCGCAGTAGCCGATCTTTTTGAATTTATCAATGCAAGCACAAGCAGTATTTTCGCTCTGTCGTGGGTGCAGTCGTTCATAGCATTGTTCCACAGTCTCGCATGGATGCTGTTTGTCTGCGGACTTATCGTAGCGGTATTTGACACGGCGATAGCCTATGAATCTGGTCAGGCGAACATCAAAAACACTTGTCTGAACGTGCTGAAAGGCTTTATGGCGGCAAGTTTGGTTACTGTTGTTCCGCAAAGACTTTACTCGTTTTGCGTTAATTTGCAGGGTACATTTTCAAGCGATTTGCTTGGAAATTTCATATCGGGAACAACAACGACAGTAGCTGATTCGGGGCTGACCGTGATTATGGCACTGGCGATGGACGTAAGTCTGTTCAGCCTGTTTTTTATCATACTTTTCGGCTATTGTACAGTGAAAGTTGTGTTTTCAAACATCAAGCGTGGCGGCATCATGCTGTGTCAGATTGCTGTGGGAAGTCTGTATCTTTTTGGCATTCCGAGAGGTTACACGGACGGTTTTTACAGCTGGTGCAAACAAGTTATTGCCACCTGTCTGACGGCGTTTTTGCAGACAACTATCCTCTATCTCGGACTGCTGACCTACACTCAACACGCTCTGCTTGCGGTTGGTATTTGCTTGTCGGCAACGGAAGTTCCGAGGATTGCGCAGATGTATGGGTTGGACACTTCCGTAAGAGTCAATATGATGTCTGTCAGCCATACTGTTTCTATGGGGGCGAGGGCTGTCGGTATGATTAAGGGGAAAACGTAAATAAATATTGGTTTGACAGACAGCGAAGTTTGTGATATACTTTTATTAGTTTACTTTTTAAAATTGAGCGACAAATCGGAATTTGCGGAGGATAAATGATGCAATTCACAAAGATTGATATAAATAATTGGACACGAAAAGAGTATTTCGACCACTATTTTGACAATACGCCCTGCACATATAGTATGACGGTAAAACTCGATATTTCTAAGTTGAAAAAGGATGGAAAAAAATTATATCCGACTCTCTTATATGGGGTTACAACAATCCTCAATCGACACGAAGAGTTCAGGACGGCATTAGATAAAAACGGACAGGTAGGTGTTTTTTCAGAAATGCTGCCTTGCTACACAATCTTTCATAAGGAAACTGAAACCTTTTCGAGTATTTGGACTGAGTTTACAGCAGACTATACTGAGTTTCTTCAGAACTATCAAAAGGATATAGACGCTTATGGTGAACGAAAGGGAATGTTCGCAAAGCCTAATCCTCCGGTAAACACTTTCCCTGTTTCGATGATACCGTGGACAAGCTTTGAAGGCTTTAACTTAAATCTAAAAAAAGGATATGACTATCTACTGCCGATATTTACGTTTGGGAAGTATTATGAGGATGGCGGAAAATACTATATTCCCTTATCGATTCAAGTGCATCATGCCGTTTGTGATGGCTTTCATGTTTGCCGTTTTTTGGATGAATTACAAGACTTGCTGAATGAATAAAATCCCAGTTTGTCTATGTAATATAATTAAATATTTTTGTGCAGTCAAGCAAAAGCTTGGCTGTTTTTTTATGTGAAGAAATGGAGTGTGATAACTTGAAAACCTACATCTACCCCGAAAACCTGAGAGCAAGCGTAAAGCTGTGGTTCTGGAGCGTTCGGGATTTTATCATAATCTGCGGCGGAATAATTCTGTCGGTTGTGATTCTGGTGAACTTCTGGAACGTCCTGCCCTTTGCTGCGACCGCCTGCTTTGCGTTTCTCTCTCTTCGGGTCGACGAAACTGCAATTATGGACTATATTTTTAATGCTGTGAGGTTTTTTCTGACTTCACAGCAATTGTATTTATGGAGGAAAGATTAAATGACAAAGAACAAAAACAGCGTTCAGGGTCTTATCGGCTTTGAACGTTTTTCACGTTTCGGAGTGAAAACCGACAAGGCCGAAATAGCATTTTTCAGCGTAGAACCCACCAATATTTCAGTGCTTTCAGCGGCTAATATTGACGTGAAGATACATCATCTGATGATGCTGTTAAGCACCATACCCGACCTTGAAATTCTTGCTCTGGATTCCTGTGAGTGTTTCGATACCAACAAGGTGTACGTCAAAAAGCGTTTGCAGACCGAGCAGAACGAAGATGTGCGAAAACTTTTGCAGGCGGACTATGATTTTCTTGACGAGATCCAGGTGGAGATGTCCTCGGCAAGACAGTTTATGTTTGCGGTACGGTTCAGGCGTGAAAAGGACGAGCAGATATTCAGCACGCTGAATCGTGTAGATAAGGCAATATCGGAGCACGGCTTTGCGGCTAGGAGAATGAGTAAGCCGGAGATCAAGCGTATGCTGGCTTTGTACTTCGGGACAAGCATATCCGGAGATGATATCCCCGATATTGAGGGCGAAACGGAATTTGATTTAGAAAAACCGGGGGTGACTGTTAATGAGAATTAAAAAGCAAAAGAA
>ENA-OPYE01001635-OPYE01001635.1-human-gut-metagenome-genome-assembly--contig:-NODE-1635-length-11215-cov-6.657437_pt1 | contig 11215 bp, 6 predicted proteins | sample MGYA00241063_ERZ501442 | MGnify/ENA primary metagenome ERZ501442 (study PRJEB25962, sample SAMEA1967055) | human gut metagenome | biome: human gut; feature: human-associated habitat; material: faeces... | reverse complement strand
CCTGATGCGCCCGCGGGCGGGGGATTTCCTGTACACCCGCGACGAGCTCGAGCTGCTCTGCCGCCAGATCGAGACGCTGCGCAGTGCCGGGGCGGATGGCTTCGTCATCGGCGCACTGACGCCGGAGGGTGCGCTTGATCTGCCCGCCATGCGCACGCTGCTGGACGCCTGCGGCGGTGCGCCCGTCACGCTGCATCGCTGCATCGACGTTTCCCGCGACCTGTGCGCCACCTACCGCGCCGCGGCGGCACTCGGCATCGACACGGTGCTGACGAGCGGCGGTGCCGAGAGCTGCCGCAAGGGCATTTCCCAGCTGGCCGCGCTGCTGCGCCTGCGGGACGAGCTGGACGGCCCTGAGGTGCTGATCGGTGCCGGTGTGAACGCCGCTGTCATCGACGAGCTGCGCGCGGCCCTGCCCGGGGCGCGGGCGTTCCATGCCAGCTGCAAAACGCTGCTGGAAAGCGGTATGACCTTCCGCCGCGAGGGTGTCCCCATGGGCCTGCCCGGGTTGGACGAATGGCATATCCAGCAGACCGACGCCGACGCCGTGTGCGCTGCCAAGGCCGCCGTAATGCGGTAAGCGCGGGCAGACAGAATATTCGCCCTGCATCTCTGCATAACAGCAAAACAAAAGTGCCTGCCGTTTTTTGAACCGGCAGGCACTTTTTCATTTGTCGTCATAGGGGTCATCAAACAGACCAAACATCGATGTTTTTTCCAAATCCGATTCCGGGTAGGCGCGCACCGGGCGGATGGGCCGGAATTCGTCGGTTGTCTCTGGCCGTTCTCGCCCGTGGCGGCTGCGGGGGCGGCTTTCTGCGGCCACCGCGGTCTGTAGTTCCTCGTAAGGCAGCTCATCTTCTTCCGGTTCCTGTCCGGGCGTCAGCTCCATCTCCTCCAGCAGGCTCTGGATGGCCGCGCAGTCCTCGGGTACGTCCGTCAGGCTCGCGCCGTAATGGCAAAACAGCACCGTGCCGTCCCGGTCCAGGATCAGCGTCAGCGGCAGCTGCTGCGGAGCATTGCTGTTGTAGCGGTAGCCCTGCTCTTTGGCCGCTTTGTAGATGCGCTGGGCCGCAAAGCTCCAGCTCAGGATGCCGCGGGCCTGTTCTACGCCAAGGTAGCCGTACAGAACCCCCGGCGCGTCGCAGATGAGGGTGAAGGGAAACTCGGCCCCCTGCGTGGCCTTTGCCACCATGCGGGGCGAGGAACGCACCACGCAGGCCAGCCGCACGCCGCGCAGTCTGGGCAGGGTCTGCAGGTAGCGGGTCAGATATTCCCGTGTGACAGGGTGGTCAAAGGCAGGCAGGAAGATCATGACCAGAGGGTGCTCCCCTTCGCACAGCTTGTAAAAATCATTGCCCGGTGTGGTGGGGGTATCAAAGGTAAAGCGGGGGATGGAGGTGCCCACCAGATGTTCTGACTTCATGCCGCAATGCACATCCTTTCAAGATAATAAAAAATCCACACACTGCATCTCTGCAGAAAGTGCAGAGGACAGAGGTGGATGGATTGCTATAAAAAGATCCCGCCCGGTCGTCTGCGGTCAATCAAACCTACCCTTACGGACAGGTGGGTGCCCTGTCTCCGGGTTCGCGCTTCCTCATCGAGCCTTCATGGTCGCCCCATGACGGGGAGGTCTGCAATCCACCGGGGAACTCCAAGCTCCCGTTGAATGATTAGTAGGATCATATAAACCGCAACAAATCGAGCCGGGCAGGAAGTTTTGCCGGGTAATTTGTCTGGAATTATTCTTCGATGTCGTACTCGTCGCTCAGGCGCTCTTCAAACAGCTTGCCCAGCTCCAGCAGCAGCTCGTCGTCGTCCACGACATCCAGATATTCGCCTTCATCATCCTCGCCAACGCTCAGAATGACCAGCTGAGCATTCTCAGCTTCCTCTTCGGTCTCGGCGTATTCCACAGCAGCCAGATAATGCACGCCCTTGTGGTCCAGCGCATCGATCACCTCAAATGTGATCTCGTTGCCGTCCTCATCCTCCAGGGTCATCAGATCGGGCTGATCTTCTTCGGTATTAGGGTTCTTGATTTCGTCAGACATAGATATTGTCTCCTGTATCGTGTCATAAAACGGGCTGTTTGTGTGCCGCCCGCTTGGCCTGCATATAGTGTAGCGTTTTTTTGCCTGCTCGTCAAGATGCTTTTTCGCACAGAAATTGTGCAGCAAATTTTCACGCATTTGCTCTCGCACTCTGCGGCAGAATATGATATACTATCCTCTGAATCTTCTGTGCACGGTGTGCCGTGCAGGTTACTATAGAGTATGGAGCGTGGGCGGAAATGATGCATAAAAAAAGATGGGCGGCGTTTGTGCTGGCAGCGGCGCTGGTGCTGACGGGCTGCAGTGCCGGGAGCTTTCTGCACTTTGGCAAAGGCAGCGGCGGCAGTACAGTCCAGAAAATCGACCGCCCGGCAGTGGAATCGGCAGAGCTGCAGTTTGCCCACCCTGCGGCGGGGGACACCATTGCGGTGTTCGATACCTCGGCAGGCGTGTTCAAGGCGGTGCTTTTCCCGGACAAGGCCCCGCAGGCCTATGATAACTTTGCAGGCCTTGTGCAGGCAGGCTACTACAACGGCCTGACCTTCTCCCGCGTGGAGAGCGGCTTTGTGGTGGAAGCCGGGCAGGGGGCCGACGGCAGGGGCAGTACCATCTGGAACGGCAGCCGCTACCCGGCTGAGACCACCGACAGCCTGCACCACTACTCTGGCGCGCTGTGTATGGGCACCGATGCTTCCGGCGAGTGCGCCAGCATTTTTTACGTGATGCAGACGCTGCCGGGAGACCAGTCGGTGACGCAGGAGCTTGTGGACCAGATGAACAGCGCGGGCTACCGCGCGGAGGTGGTTTCGGCCTATCAGACTGTCGGCGGCGCGCCTTATCTTGACTACACCGATACCGTGCTGGGGCAGGTGTACGAGGGTATGGACGTGGTGGATGCCATCGGCCAGACCGCCGTGGACGAAAACCAGAAGCCCCGTGAGGACATCACCATCAACAGCGTGAGCATTACGCAGTACGAATAAGAAAAAGGACACCGTCAGGTGTCCTTTTTCTTATATTTCCCCCGGGTGTTCCTTCCGCCATGCAAGATAATCGTCCAGAATGACGGTGGCGCTGACCGAATCCAGGATCTCCTTGCGCTTTGTGCCAAAGGTGCCGCTTTCGTCCAGAATGTCGGCGGCGGCGCAGGTGGTCTGCCGCTCGTCCCACATGCGTACCGGCAGGCCGCTCCAGATCTCGACCGTCTTTGCCAGCTTGCGGCTCTTGATGGCGCGTTCGCCCTCGGTACCATCCATGTTCAGCGGCAGGCCGATCACGATCAGCTCGGCTCCGATCTCCTTGGCCACTTCGCACACCCGTGCCGCCACCTTGTTGCGGGCTTTCAGGGTGATCTGCGGGGTGATGGCCGTTGTAAGGAACTCGGTGCGGTCACAGGTGGCAAGGCCGGTGCGGCTGTCGCCGTAGTCAACAGCTAAAATTTTCATACAGGCTTCCTCTCTTGTGTGGAAAAGTTTGTCGGTTCAAGTGTACCACAGCTGCAGGCTAAAGGGTAGATAATAACACTTCTTTTGAGAGGATTTTCGTGTTACAATAAACACAGATCGTTTTTTAGGAGGAAATGCCCCATGCTCAAACTGGTTTTAGGCGGCTCCGGCAGCGGCAAAACGACGCTGCTCTATTCCCGCATCAAGGCCCGGGCCGAACAGGGCCGGCGCAGCATCCTTCTGGTGCCGGAACAGTTCACTTCCAGCACGGAGGGCCGCATCTACCGGGAACTGGGCGATGCTCTTTCCGGCATGGTGGAAAGCTTTTCCTTTACCAGTCTGGCCGAGCGCATCCTCTCTGCCGAGGGCGGCGCGGCGGTGCAGACCCTTTCGGACGCGGGCCGCGCCGTGCTGGTGCGCCGCGCGCTGGAAGAGCTGCAGGATCATGTGCATTACTACTACCGCCACCGCCGCAGTGCGGCTTTCTGCCAGATGGCGGCCCAGACCATCGACGAGCTGAAAAGTGCCGGCCTTTCCGGCGCACAGCTGGCAGAGCTTGCGCCGGACTGCGGGCCGGAAAGCGGCAAGCTGAGCGAGCTGGCACTGATCTTTCAGGGGTACGAAACGCTGCTGGCGGGCACCGGCATGGACCCCGCCGACCGGCTGGAGCTGGCGGCTGACCGGCTGGAAGCCGCTCTTGCCCGGGGCGAGCTGCCGGACTTTCTGCGGGAGCGGGAGGTATTCATTGACGAATTTGATACCTTCAATGCCCCCAAAAAGCGGCTGATGGGCGCGATGCTGGCGGCGCTGCCCACCGTCACGGTGGCCCTGTGCGACGACGGTGCGCCCATGGTGCCGGGGGATATGGGGCTTTTTTCCGGCGCAAAGCAGGTGGCCGCACAGCTGCGGCAGCTGGCCCGCAAAAACGGTGCTGATGCGGCAGTGCCGGAGCTGCTGCGCCGCGACCTGCGTCATAAGGATGCGCCCGGCCTTGCGGCTGTGACAGAGCTTTTGGAGACTGGCACCTGTGAGGTGCCGCCCGCTGCGCCGGAGGTGCGGCTGTTTGCCGCTGCCAGCCGGGAAGAGGAAGCCCGCTGCACCGCTGCGGCCATCCGCCGCCTGATGCGGCAGGGCGTACGCTGCGGCAAAATGGCCGTGGTCTGCCGCAATATCCCGGATTACCGTGCGGCCATCCGGTACGAGTTCCGCATGGCAGATATCCCGCTTTACTGCGATGAACCCACCACCCCGGAGTTCAGCGCTCCGGCTACGGCGGTGCGTGCACTGCTGGCCCTTGTGCGCGGTGCGGATATGACCGAAAACCTGACCATTCTTGCCAAGACCGGCCTGTGCGCTCTGACCGAGCCGCAGGTCTGCGCGCTGGAAAACTATGCCTATACCTGGTCACCCAATGCGGCGGCATGGCGCACAAAATTTGAGAAAAGCCCCAAGGGCTTCGGCGAAAATGAACTGTCCGATGAGGATGCAAAAACGCTGGAGGATGCCGAGACTGCCCGCCAGCTGCTGGTAACAGCCGTGGACGAACTGCGCAGCAAGGTGCGGGGCGGCAGCGCCGAACAGGTCAGCCGGGAACTGTATTTCTGCCTGAAAAAGCTGGGTGCAGAAGAGCAGCAGGCAGCGCTGGTGGAAGCCGTCCGCACTGCCCGGGGCATCCCGGCGGCAGAGGAAGCGGCCCGCGAGTGGAACGTGGTGATGCAGCTGCTCAACGAGATGGCCCACCTGCTGGGCGGGCAGGGTGTGACCTTTGCAGAATATGAGGACCTGTTCAGCCTGCTGCTGCGCTCTTCGGACCTTGGGCACATCCCACAGACGCTGGATGCCGTGGTGCTGGCAAGCGCGGGCAAAATGCGTCTGGACGCGCCGGACTATGTGTTCGTGCTGGGCCTTGCGGAGGGCGAATTTCCCTGTGCACCGTCCGAGACGGGCCTTCTGACCCACGCCGACCGCGATGTTCTGATGGCAAAGCAGATCGATCTGCCGGACTGCTTTGAGAACCGCGTGGTGCGCGAGCAGGTGTGCGTTTACAAAGCCCTCACCGCACCGGCAAAGGGGTTGTGGCTCAGCTGGCCCAAGGGGCAGGGCAAGACCCTGTGCGCAGCGCTGGAACCCATCGTGGAAGCCCTGCACCCGGCGGCACCGGAGCTGGAGCTTCCCGACCTTGCAGCCACCCCCGCCGATGCACTGGATACGCTGGGCGGCTGGCCGCTGACCGACATGGAACGCGCCAGCCTGACTGAGGCGCTGCGTCTGCCGCAGACGGATGCACCCCGGGGCCTTGCGCTGCTGCAGCGCATGGAGGAGGACCCGCCCCGGCAGGTGAACGACCTGTCCGCGCTGAGCGGCCTGCTGGGGCAGCGGCTGCGCATCTCGCCCAGCCAGCTGGAAAAATACTATACCTGCCGTTACGGCTATTTTTTGCAGTATGTGCTGGGCCTGAAGCCCCGCAGACGGGCCGAGCTTTCTGCCGACCAGAGCGGCACCCTGATGCACTGGGTGCTGCAGATGGCGCTGGACCCGCACCCGGATGCGGATAATCCCTGCGCCGGGCTGGCCCCATTTCTGGAGCTGGACGATGATGCCATGGCAGGCCTTGCCAGCCTGCTGGTGGACGAATATGCAAAGCGTTATCTGCCGGAGGATACGGCCCGGTTCGCCTATCTGCTCTCGCGGCTCAAAAAAAGCATGACAAGCCTTTTGTGCTACCTGCGGGACGAACAGAAGCAGTCCTGCTTCCACCCGGCAGCCTGTGAGCTGCGCATCGGCTCCGGGGAGGACGCCGTGCCCGGGCAGGTGTATCATCTCTCGGACGGGCGCACCGTGCAGCTGGTGGGCACGGTGGATCGTGCCGACGAGTGGGTGGAGGAAGACGGCACCCGCTGGGTGCGGGTGGTGGACTATAAGACCGGCACCAAAAAACTGAACCTGAAAGAGGTATACTGCGGGCTGGACTGTCAGATGCTTTTGTATCTGTTCAGCCTGACGCGGGATAAGAGCGGCCGCTTTACCGGTGCGGAACCGGCAGGCGTGCTGTACCTGCTGGCAGACCCGGCCCCCAAGACCACCAACCGCCAGCAGGCACAGCAGGACGTGCAGTACGAGCTGGACGGCCTTGTGAGGGACGAGCAGAAGGTGTTCGATGCCATGGATGCGGATGAGACGGGCCGCTACCTGCCCTTTGGCTACCGCAACGGTGTACCCAGCCCCGGCCAGAAGGATAAGCGTGCCGATATTGCAAAGCTCAACCGCATCCAGCTGCATCTGGATGATCTTGTCACCCAGATGGGCCAGCAGCTTTACGATGGGCAGATCGCTGCAGAACCGCTGGTGGCCGGGGCGGGCAGGAACCCCTGCGTCTGGTGCGACTACAGCTTTATCTGCTGTCACGAGACCGGCATCGGCGAGCGGGCACTGGAAGCCCCGGCCAAACCCTTTGAGCCGGAAGAGACTGAGAACGAGAAGGAAGGTGAGCAGGCATGAGTGAGCCCAAATGGACTCCGGCCCAGCGCGCTGCTATTGAGGACCGGGGTGGTGCGCTGCTGGTGAGCGCAGCGGCGGGCAGCGGCAAAACAGCCGTGCTGACCGAACGCGCCGTGCGGCTCGTCACCGATCCGGACCACCCGGTGGATGCGGACAAACTGCTCATCGTCACCTTTACCAATGCGGCGGCGGCAGAGCTGCGGGCACGCATCGGGCAGGCACTGCTGCGGCTCAGCCAGCAGCAGCCCCACAACACGAGCCTGCGCCGCCAGCGGATGCTTTTGCAGCGAGCACCCATCTGCACCATTGACGCGTTCTGTCTGGACCTGCTGCACAAGCACTTTCAGGCACTGGACATCCCGCCGGACTTTGCCCCGGCAGACCCAGGCAGCGTGGAGGTGCTGCGGGCTTCGGCGCTGGCCGAAACGCTGGAAAATGCCTACCGCGACCCGGACTTCTGTGCCTTTGCAGACCTTTACGGCAAGGGCCGCACCGATCAGGCCGCAGGCAATACCATCCTGCATGTGTACGATTTTCTGCGTGCTCTGCCGGACTACGACCGCAGGCTGGACGAATATCTGACACCATGGCAGCGGGAAAACGGCTTTGCTTTTACCTGCTGGCATGACCTGCTGCTGGCGGAAGCGGCCCGCTGCGCAAAGGCCGCGCGGGAACTGCTGACGGCAGCACTGGCAGACTGTAAGGAAGATTTTGTCCTTGCACAGGTACAGGCCGAGGAAAAAGGCAAGACCGCTGCTTCCAAGGCAAAGGCCGTGGCCGGTGTCAACGATAAATTTGCAGAGCCGCTCTCCCGGCTGGAAAGCGCCGCCGCCCTGCTGGGCGAGGTGGAACGGCTGGCTGCGGCAGGGCAGTGGACACCGCTGTACGATAAGCTGACACCCTATGTGCTGGGCATGGAGGAGATGCCCGGCTTCAAGGGCATGAAAAAACGGCTGACCGGCGATCATAAGGCGGCGGTCAGGACCCGCGCAGACGAAGCCGCCAAGCTGTTTGAGCACATTACGGAGCTTGTCTCCTGCAGCGAGGAGGAAGCCGAAGCGGACCGCAGAGCGGCCCTGCCCCGGCTGCGGGCGCTGTTTGCCGCCGTGCGGGATTTTGATGCCCGCTTCTCGGCAAAGAAAAAGGAACGCAAGCTGCTGGAATTCAGCGATTTTGAGCATCAGGCCCTGCGGCTGCTGCGCACACCGGATGGCGTGTGCACCCCGCTGTGCCAGAGCATCCGGCACAGCTATGCCGCCGTGATGGTGGACGAATATCAGGACACGAACGCTTTGCAGGATGCCATTTACCGCTGCCTTGCTTCCCCGGCGGGGGATGACCTGTTCCTTGTGGGCGACCTGAAGCAGAGCATCTACCGCTTCCGTCAGGCCGACCCCAGCATCTTCCGGGCTAAGCTGAACGCATGGGCACCGTTGCCCAGCGGCACTGCCCGCCCCCGCCCGGAGGAGGGTACGGCAGGCGGAAACGCTCTGCTGGCGCTGGATGCGAACTTCCGCTCCGCCCCGCAGGTGGTGGCAGGCATCAACTTTATCTTTGAACAGCTCATGACTCCCCAGCTGGGAGATACGGCTTACGGCGACGGCCAGCGGCTGGTGTGCGGTGCACCCGGCGAATACGCCGGCAGCGTGGAAGCGCACTTCCTGCCCGACGACACCGCTGAGACCGACGCGGCGTGGATCGCCCAGCGCGTTGAAGAACTGGTGAAAAACGGCGAACCAGTGCGGGACGGCAGCTCCACCCGCCCGGTGCAGTACGAGGATTGCTGCATCCTGCTGGCGGCGCGCGGCGACTTCCTCGCTTATGAGGAAGCGCTCACGGCCCGGGGCATCCCGGTGTATGCGGATGCGCGCGAAAACTTGATGGAAGCAGCGCACATCCGGCCGCTGATCTCGCTTTTGAAGGTCATCGACAACCCGGCGCAGGATATCTACCTTGCCGCCGCCATGCTGGGGCCGATGTTCGGCTTTACGGACGACGACCTTGTACGCCTGCGTGCCCAGAGCGCCGCAATGCAGAAAAAGGCGCAGGAGGAACAGGGCGCGAAGGAAACGGGCAAAAGGGCTTCCCGCATGAGTCTGTACGGCGCAGTGCTGCAGGTGGTGCAGAATGATGATGAAACACCGTTCACCCGAAAGGTGAAAGACTTTTATGACCGACTCGCCGCACTGCGGCGCATGGCCCGCAGTGCCCCGGCAGAACAGCTGCTGGAAGAGATCTTTGTTTCCACCGGCTATCTTGCTGCGCTGGGCGTACTGGAAAACGGTGCGCACCGCCGGGAAGATGCCCGGCGTTTTGCGGCTTTCTGTGCACAGACCGGTGCAAACGGCATCTCGGCGCTGGTGCGTGCCATCGACGCGGCGGCGCAGGCCGGTTCTACCGGGCAGGACACTGTGCCCGGCGGTGCGCGGCCTGGCTGTGTGACCATCATGACCATCCACCGCTCCAAGGGTCTGCAGTTCCCAGTGGTGTTCGTGGGCGACACGGCCCGGCACTTTAACCTGAGCGACACTTACCAGCCGGTGCTGCTGCACCGGGAATACGGCGCGGGCCTGCGCCTGCGCCCGGAACAGGGCGAGAGCATGTACAAGACTGCAGCCTACGCTGCTCTTGCCAGCGTCCATGCGCAGGAAACGCGCAGCGAGCAGATGCGCCTTTTATATGTGGCGCTCACCCGTGCACAGGATAAGCTGATCCTCACGGTGCCGCTGGGCATGACCAAGACCGGCAATCCCTTTGCCAAGGCGGCAGCATTCCTTGCTGCGGGCGCGGGAGAAACGCTGAACCAGCAGGCGGGCAGCTTTGCCGACTGGCTGCGTGCAGCGCTGCTGGTGCATCCCTTCGGCGGGCCGCTGCGGCGGCTGGCAGGAGATCTGGAACTGCCCTTTGTGTTTACGGAAAGCGAGATCATGGTCACGGTGCAGGAAGCTCAGCCGGAGCCGGAAACACCGGGACAGGAACCGGAAGCGGCAGAGCCTGTCCCGGCAGACCCGGCATTGGTGGCTCAGCTGCAGGAGGGCTTTGCATGGCGGTATCCGGCAGCAAAACTGGCTGCGGTGCCCGCCAAGGTCAGCGTGACCAGCATCGTGCACAAGGCCGAGCAGACCACGCTGGAACGCCCTGCCTTTCTCTCCAAGGACGGACTGACCGCCGCCGAGATGGGCACGGCTCTGCACGCTTTTCTGGAACATGCGGACTTTGCCTCCCTTGCTGCTGCCAAAGCGGCGGGCACGCTGGAGGAAGCCATCCTTGCAGAGCGCCAGCGGCAGGTGGACACCCGGCTGGTGGCCCCGGAAATTGCGGAAAAACTCAATGCAGGCCGCATCCGCCGCTTTGCCGAGAGCGAAGCCTTTGCAAAGATCTGCGCAGCCGAAAAGGTGCTGCGGGAGCTGGCCTTCATCACGGCGCTGCCCGCGTCGGCCGTGCTGACGGCACAGGGAGCTTCCGCGCAGGAAGCCGCCGCCGTGCAGGATGAGCAGGTGCTGGTGCAGGGCATTGCAGACCTTGTGCTGGTGTTCCCGGATCATCTGGAACTGCTGGATTACAAGACCGACCGCCGCAAGACCGAAGCGGACTTCCTGAGCGCCTACCGCCCGCAGCTGAACCTCTATGCCCTTGCCATCGATAAGCGCTTTGCGCCGAAGAAGGTAACGTATAAGGGCATCTACTCGCTGGAGCTGGGGAGGCTGATCGAAGCGTAGGAGAACGTCGGTGCCGCCCACTCCGTCCTGCTTCCGCTCGCCAGTCCATCCAGCGTGAGAAGCCCTCGCACTTCCCGTTAAGGCTTTTTGGTCGATTTTAATTGCAGCCTACACTTTAGACCATGGCTTCGCGTCATCCTGCCGGAGTGGGCGGCACCGATGCCCGGGCAGATGCTGCTCCCTGATGGCCTGCTTTTCGGAAAAGTCATATTTTTCCCGCAAAACGCATAAAAAGTGCTTGACAGCGCTTTCTGCCTGTGGTAAAATAACCGGGTAAAGAAAGCAGCTACGGCCTGTGCCGCGCTCGCCTTGCGAGGGAAAGATCCCCCGGGCTATACCTGAAGGCAGTTCATTATGAGTGGACTGCGGCTTTGAGTGAATTTTTGCGCGGCTGTCCTGAAAATGGGCGGCCGCGTTTTCTATGCCAAATATTGCAACAAAATGGATTTTGTTTGGAGGTGCATTCATTATCGCTACCGCTGGAAAGTCGAAGGAA
>ENA-OPYE01001623-OPYE01001623.1-human-gut-metagenome-genome-assembly--contig:-NODE-1623-length-11286-cov-5.482771_pt1 | contig 11286 bp, 6 predicted proteins | sample MGYA00241063_ERZ501442 | MGnify/ENA primary metagenome ERZ501442 (study PRJEB25962, sample SAMEA1967055) | human gut metagenome | biome: human gut; feature: human-associated habitat; material: faeces... | reverse complement strand
ACTTTTTCAAAACTGTGCTGCACGTGAAAAGCGGCAAGGGCATGAGCCTGTTTACTGCCGCCGTGCTGCTGGGCATCATGATCCTGCCCACTATCATCACGGTCAGCAAGGCGAGCCTCGACGCCGTGCCCGACAGCTACTACGAGGGCAGCCTTGCCCTTGGCGCGACGCATGAGCGCAGCGTGTTCTACGCCGTGCTGCCCGCCGCAAAATCCGGCGTGCTGTCGGCAGTCATCCTCGGCATTGGCCGCGCCATCGGTGAGACGATGGCCGTCGTCATGGTCGCGGGCAACCAGACCTGGATGCCCAGGGGCTTGTTCCAGGGGCTGCGCACGATGACCTCCAACATCGTCATCGAGATGGGTTACGCTGCAGACCTGCACCGCGAAGCGCTGATCGCAACCGGCGTTGTGTTGTTCGTTTTCATTCTGCTGATCAATCTCTGCTTTAGTTTGGTAAAGGGGGGCGAAAAGAATGGCTGATTTTGCTGCAACCGCCGGTAAAACCGATGATATGACCCACGCAAATGCGAAAATCGTTCCCCCCGCCCGCCACGAAAACCGCATGGCGGCCCGCGCGTATGCCCTTGTCATGCGCTGGCTGGTGCGGCTGGCGGCCCTGATTACTGTGGCGATCCTTGTGTTCCTGATCGGCTATATCCTGGTCAACGGTATTCCCAACCTCAAGCCGTCCCTGTTTGAGTGGACCTATAATTCCGACAACGTATCCCTGATGCCCGCGCTTATCAATACCATTCTGATGACGGCGTTCTCGCTGGCCATTGCCACACCGCTGGGCATTTTTGCTGCGGTCTGGCTGGTGGAATACGCCAAGCGCGGCAGCAAGCTGGTCAAGGTGGTGCGCATCACCACCGAAACGCTGCAGGGCATCCCCTCCATCGTATACGGTCTGTTCGGTATGCTGTTCTTTGTCATGCAGCTCAAATGGGGCTACAGCCTGATCGCCGGTGCCTTCACGCTGGCCATCATGGTGCTGCCGGTCATCATGCGCACCACCGAGGAAGCGCTGCTTGCAGTGCCGGATTCTTACCGCGAGGGCAGCTTTGGCCTGGGGGCCGGCAAGCTGCGCACCGTATTCACCATTGTGCTGCCCAGCGCCATGCCGGGCATCCTGTCCGGCGTGATTTTGGCAACGGGCCGCATTGTAGGCGAAACCGCGGCCCTGATCTACACGGCCAGCACCGTTGCCGCCGTGCCCGCCAGCGTGTTCAGCTCCACCCGTACCCTTGCCACCCATATGTATCTGCTTTCCAACGAGGGCCTGCATATCAATGAAACCTACGGCACTGCCGTGGTGCTGTTGATCCTGGTGCTGCTCATCAACAGCCTGTCCAGCTTTATTGCCGGCCGCCTTGCCAAAAAGTAATGCCGAAAGGAACTGCATGATGAATAAATTCGAAGTTAAAAACATGGACCTGTATTACGGCAGCTTCCATGCACTGAAAAATATCAATATTGCCATCCCTGAAAAAGAGATCACGGCGTTCATCGGTCCTTCCGGCTGCGGCAAGTCTACTTTCCTGAAGAGCCTGAACCGCATGAACGACCTGGTGGAAGGCTGCCGCATTTCCGGCGATATCCTGCTGGACGGTGTGGATATCTATAAGGATAAGATGGATGTCAATGTGCTGCGCAAGCGGGTTGGCATGGTGTTCCAGAAGCCCAACCCCTTCCCGATGAGCATTTACGATAATATCGCCTACGGTCCCCGCACCCACGGTGTGCGCAGTAAGGCGCAGCTGGATGAAATTGTGGAAAAAAGCCTGCGCGGCGCTGCCATCTGGGACGAAGTGAAGGACCGCCTGAACAAAAGCGCGCTGGGCATGTCCGGCGGCCAGCAGCAGCGTTTGTGCATTGCCCGCGCCCTGGCGGTGGAGCCGGAAGTTCTGCTGATGGACGAACCGACCTCCGCCCTGGACCCCATCTCCACCTCCAAGGTGGAAGAGCTGGCTCTGGAATTAAAGGACCGCTACACCATCGTAATCGTGACCCATAACATGCAGCAGGCCGCCCGTATTTCAGATAAGACGGCGTTCTTCCTGCTGGGTGAGCTGGTGGAAATGGGCGATACGGAACGCCTGTTCTCCACCCCTGTGGACAAGCGCACGGAAGATTATATTTCCGGCCGTTTTGGTTGATCGGAGGAGCAATACCATGCCTAGTGTGCGTAAATCTTATGATGAAGAGCTTTTGCAGCTGGATACCTTGCTGGCCCGCATGGGTCACGAAGCCGGTGCCGCCATTGAAAGCGCACTGACTGCCCTGCGCAATGATGATATTGAACTGGCCCGCAGCGTGGTTGCGCGGGACAGCCAGATCGACGCAAGCGAACACGAGATTGAACACCGCTGCCTGCAGCTGCTGCTGCGCCAGCAGCCGGTGGCTTCGGATCTGCGCAAGGTCAGTACAGCCCTGAAAATGGTAACGGATGTGGAGCGCATCGGCGACCAGGCCAGCGATATTGCGGAGCTGGTGCTGCACCTGCACGCCAAATCCACCGATGCCGTGGGCGTGCTGGAAGATATCCTGAAAATGGGCGATGATGTGCTGAAGATGGTCAAACGCTCCATTGCCGCCTATGTGCAGGTGGACCTTGCCGCCGCCGCGGAAGTGATCGCCCATGATGATGTCATCGACGCCGCGTTCAGGCGCATCAGCAGCGAAATTGCCCAGTACATTGCCGCCCACCCCACCGAAGCAGAGACCGCGCTGGATCTGTTTATGGTGACCAAATATCTGGAACGCCTTGGTGACCACGCCGTGAACGTGGCCGAATGGGTCGAATTCTTAAAGACCGGCGTTCACAAATCCCGCAAGATCGTGTGATCTTGCCCGGCGGCGTGTGAGGCCGCTCCAAGGTGAACCTGAAGCCAACTGCTTGGATTTTGAATTTTCAGGTACACCCAATAACATTGCCATTCTCTTTTTTATGTTTTCCTATACCGCACCAAAGGGCCAGCACTGCACGCTGGCCCTTTGGTGTTTTTATGTGTAGACTGCTGGGAATGAAACCTGGCAGAAAAGTGGAAGAAGCAATGCAGAGTGTACATGTATTGAAAAATTCTATTTTATAACCCAAAAGCCCAAAGCGGCACGGTTCACTTAACCGGCAGCTTTGGGCTTTTGCTGTTTTATCAGAGAAAAAATTACGCGCTTACATCTTCAAACTGGCTGTTGTACAAATCGGCGTAGAACCCGCCAGCGGCCAACAGGTCGTCGTGGGTGCCCTGCTCCACAATGTCACCATCCCGCATGACTAAAATCAGGTCGGCGTCCTTGATGGTGGAAAGCCGGTGGGCAATCACAAAGCTGGTGCGGCCGCGCATCAGGTTGTCCATGGCGGTCTGGATGCGCTGTTCGGTGCGGGTGTCCACACTGCTGGTGGCTTCGTCCAAAATCAAAATTTTGTTGTCCGCCAGAATGGCGCGGGCAATCGTCAGCAGCTGTTTCTGGCCCTGGCTCACGTTGGAGGCATCCTCGTTCAACTCCATCTGGTAGCCGCCGGGCAGTGTGCGGATAAAGTGGTCGGCACAGGCGGCCTTGGCGGCGGCGATGACTTCCTCATCGGTGGCATCCAGGCGGCCATAGCGGATGTTTTCCATAATGGTGCCCTGGAACAGCCAGGTATCCTGCAATACCATGCCAAAGCCTTCGCGCAGGGCGCTGCGGTCAAAGTCCTTTACGTTGTGGCCGTCCAGCGTAATGGCGCCGGAGTTGACATCGTAAAAGCGCATCAGCAGCTTGACCATGGTGGTTTTGCCTGCGCCGGTGGGGCCGACAATGGCAACTTTCTGGCCGGGTTTTACATCGCAGCTGAAATCCCGGATAACAGTCTTTTCCGGCGTGTAGCCAAACTTGACATGCTCAAAGGTGACCTGGCCGTCAATGCAGGCGGGGTCTGCCCGGCGGGCGGGGTCAGCGTTCTGTTCTTCTTCCGGCTCACCCAAAAATTCAAACACGCGCTCCGAAGCCGCCGCCATACTTTGCAGCATGTTGCTGACCTGGGCCAGCTGCTGGATGGGCTGGGTGAAGTTGCGCACATACTGGATGAACGCCTGGATGTCACCAATGGTGATGATGCCGCGCGCGGCAAAAATGCTGCCGGAAACGGCCACTGCTACATAGCCCAGGTTGCCCACAAAGGTCATGATAGGCTGCATCAGGCCGGAAAGAAACTGGCTTTTCCAGGCGGATTCAAACAGGCGGTTGTTGGCTTCGTCAAAATCATTCAGAACGGCATCTTCGCGGTTGAACGCTTTGACCACATTGTGGCCGGAATATACTTCCTCCACCTGGCCGTTCACGGAGCCCAGAACTTTTTGCTGGGCGCGGAAATATTTCTGGCTGAACCTGACCACCAACAGCACCAGCGCCATCGAGACCGGCAGGATCAAAATGGCAATCAGCGTCATCGTGGGGCTGATGGTCAGCATCATGATGAGCACGCCGATCATGGTGGTAATGCTGGTGATCAGCTGGGTAATGCTCTGGTTCAGGCTCTGGCCCAGGGTGTCCACATCGTTGGTAATGCGGGAAAGTACCTCGCCCACGGTGCGCTTTTCAAAATAGGCAAGGGGCAGGCGGTTGATCTTTTCGCTGATCTGGCGGCGGAAGTCATAACACATCTTCTGCGAAAGCCCGCTCATGATCCAGCTCTGGCAGAAACTGAACGCAGCGGAAACCAGATACATGGCCAGCAGGATCAGCAGGATTTTGCCGATATAGCCAAAGTCAATGCTGCCGGTGCCCCGCAGCTTGGCCACCCAGCCGGTGGCCAGGGCAGTGGTGGCTTTGGCCAGCACCTTGGGGCCTGCAATATTAAAAATCGTGGAAAGAACGGCAAAAACAATCACGGCAATCAGGCGGAACTTGTAGTGCCCCAGCTCTGCCAGCAGGCTGCGCATGGTGCCCTTAAAGTCTTTTGCCTTTTGGGTCGTCATTCGTCCGGGATGCGGCATCAGGCTTCCCCTCCTTTCAGGTCCAGCTCTTTGTTGCTCAGCTGGCTGCGGGCAATTTCCTGGTAAGCCGGGCAGCTTTCCATCAGCTGGGCGTGGGTGCCCTTGCCCACAATGCGGCCATCTTCCAGAACCAGAATCTGGTTGGCGTGCAGCACAGTGGAAATGCGCTGTGCCACAATAATCACGGTGGCGTCGCCGGTTTCGGCTTTCAGCGCGCGGCGCAGGGCAACATCAGTCTTGTAGTCCAGCGCGGAGAAGCTGTCATCAAACAGGTAGATCTTCGGGTGTTTGGCAATGGCGCGGGCGATGGAAAGCCGCTGCTTCTGCCCGCCGGAAACGTTGGTGCCGCCCTGGGCAATGGGGCTTTCGTACCCCTCCGGCTTGGCGGAGATGAACTCTTCCGCCTGGGCAATGCGGGCGGCGGTGCGCACATCGGCATCGGTGATATTCTCGCCGCCGAATTTCAGGTTGGAATCAATCGTGCCGCTGAACAGTACGCCCTTTTGCGGCACATAACCCAAAAGGCCGCGCAGGGTGCTCTGTGGCATCTGGCGCACATCCACGCCGTCTACCGTCACGCTGCCGCCGGTCACATCATAAAAACGGGTGATCAAATGCAGCAAACTGGTTTTGCCGCAGCCAGTGGAGCCGATAATGGCCGTGGTCTGGCCGGGTTTGGCGACAAAATCAATATCGTGCAGGGCGTCCTCGCTGGAGCCGGGGTAGGTAAAGTTGACATGATGGAATGCGACTTCGCCGTTCCAGTGGTGCTGATTGAGGTCAGCGGGGATGGCTTCCGGCACCGGGTCATGGATGGCCGGCTCGGTGGTCAGCACTTCGTCAATGCGGTCCGCGGCAACGCCGGCACGGGGCAGCATCACGGCAACCATCGTCAGCATCAGGAAGGACATCACGATCTGCATCGTGTAGGTGATAAAGGCGATCATGCTGCCCACCTGCATGGTGCCGGCATCAATCTGTTTGCCGCCGAACCAGACGATCAGCAGGGAAGTGCCGTTCATAATCAGGGTCATAAAGGGCATCATGGCGGCCATTACCCGGTTGGTGAACAGCTGGGTGCGCATCAGGTCGGTGTTGGCGGCGTCAAAGCGTGCTTCCTCGTGCTGTTCGCGGCTGAATGCGCGGATGGGCATAATGCCGGTCAAAATCTCGCGGGATACCAGGTTCAGCCGGTCCACCAGCTTTTGCATGATCCTGAACTTGGGCATGGCAAACTGCATCAATACCGTAATCAGCGCCAGCAGCAAAGCGACGGCCAGCACAATGATCCAGGTCAGGCTGGAACCCGCCTGCGCCACATGGATGATGCCGCCAATGCCAAGGATGGGGGCATACGCCACCATGCGCAGCAAAATTACGCAGGTCATCTGGATCTGCTGTACATCGTTGGTGGTGCGGGTGATGAGGGATGCGGTGGAAAACTTGTCCGTTTCAGAAGCAGAAAAGCTGACCACCCGGCGGAACACACCGCGGCGCAGATCCCGCGCAATGGCAGCCGCCCCCCGGGGAGCCAGCAGCCCCACCAGAACCGCGGCGGCAACCATCAACAGGGTCAGCCCCAGCATCCGGCCGCCGGTCTGCATCAGGTAGTTCATCTGTACCGCATCGCTGATGCCAAGGGCCTGATATTCCAGCCCCACCAGCAGCACTGCCTGGGCTGAAAGCCCGCTCAGCTCACTTTCGCCGGTCTGACCCATGGCTGCGGCCAGCTGGGCCTGTACGGCATCCCGGCTGAAACCGGGCATCTGGGTCATGGCCGCAAACTGGGCGGTAACGGTATCCAGCGCGGCGGCATCCGGGGCGTTGCCCTCCCCGGCTGCCTGAGCGGAAGCCAGATAGAGCACAATATCCGGGGTGGAAAATACCTCCGCCAGCGTATCCCGGTCCGCATCGGCCCGCAGCAGGCGGACCGTATAGGGGGATGCGAGCTTTTTCTGTAAGCTGGTAGCGGAGGAGAGTGCGTTGTCGGTGCCGCCCGGCTGGGTGTAAGCGGCTTCCACCGCGGCGGCGTCCGCGTCCGTCATCAGCAGCTCCAGCACCTGCAGGGTGGAATCCCGCACTACTTCTGGCACAGCGTCCGCAATGCCGGACTGTTGGATGCCGGTATCCACAATTTTGCTGGTGTAGTCCGGCAGGGTCAAATCGCCGTATGCCTGCACCAACAGCAGGGCAATAATAACAAGGCAGGCCGCCCAGTGTTTGGCCAGATGTTTGAAAATTTTTGTCATGGCATCTTCTCCTTTTCGGCCAGCAGCTTTTCGTTCTGGCGCTCAATGGCCTGCAGCAGGGTTTCGGCATCCTTTGCAAACTGCTGGCAAAATTCTTCGCCCAGGTCATCCATAATGCCGGTGATGTAATCATTCAGACGGCTTTCGCAGATCAGGCGGGATTCCTCCCCTTTTGGGGTGATGCGCACCAGAGTGCGGCGGCGGTCATTGGGATCGGTCTGGCGCTGGGCCAGGCCATCCTGCTCCAGTGTGCGCAGTCCGCGGGAAATCGCCGGCAGCGGCTGCTTGAAAATCTCCGCCAGGTCCGAAACATACACGGCACCATCCTGGCCGCGCACCTCAATGGCGTGGTTTAGCCCTTCCAGAATGCCAAGATGCAGCTTGGGGGCGTTGGCAAGGCTTAAAGACGCCCCGCGGTGCACAGACTTTTTCAGCCGGTCAAAATAGCGCATCACGGCTTTGCTGCGCTGGGCACCAATATGTCCCTCCATAAAGGTTCTCCTTTCTGTTGCTATATGTAAATAGTTGGCATATGTTAAGCATGTGGAAACAGTATAGCCCCGCAGCCGAAAAAATGCAACGGCTGCGGGGCTGTGTTTTAAATTTGTTTACAAACTGCTTACCAGTCAAAGTCACCGGTAAACAGCTGCACCCAGTAGGGGTGGCCGTCCACCATGGTGTAGCCAACGCCGATGTAGTCAAAGTTTTCGCTCAGAATGTTGGCGCGGTGGCCGGAGCTGTTCATCCAGTCGTTCATCACGATCTCCGGGGTTCTCTGGCCCATGGCAATGTTTTCGCCGGCATAGCCATAGTCAATGCCCAGGTGCCACAAAATGGTAAAGCATTCAGAACCGTTGGGGCGGGTGTGGCTGTATCGCTGGGAAAGCTCCCTGGCGCGGGCTGCTGCGGCAACCATCAGGCCATCGTGCTTGAGCAGGGGCTGCAGCCCGCGGGAGGTGCGTTCCTGGTTGACCAGCTCGATCACGCGGTCTGCCATGGCTTCCTCGCTGGCTGTAATGCTGGCCTGCATCACGCCGGTATCAACATCAAAAAGGTACAGATTGCCGTCGATCGTCACAATGCCTTTGGCCATGGTGCCGTACACCTGGTCAAAGTAATAGGTGCCGTCATTGTTGGTATCCCAGCCTTTTACCATGTGGCCGTTGGCGTCATACCGCACCCACTTGCCGGTGCCGTCTGCGTTTTCGGCCCAGTCGCCGGCTTCGGATTCCTGGTATACATCCTTGCTGACGGTTTTAGCACCCTGCTGCACGTTATCCAGCCAGTACCAGGCATCGGAGGCCGGATCATAGATTTCTTTGCCGCGGTAGGCTGCATTATTGGGATCATAACCCTGGCGCTTGCCAGCCTCGTACCAGTAATCTTTGCCGTCCATGCTGTGCCACATCAGGTTGCAGCCAATGCCGGTGGTGGTATCAAAGCTGCAGGGCAGGTTGTCCACCACAATATCGCCCTTGGCCATGGCGCCGGTGATCAGGTCAAAGTAATAGGTGCCGTCATCGTTGGTATCCCACCCTTTGATCATATGGCCGTTGGCATCATAGCGCACCCATTTGCCGCCGTTGGATTCCTGGTAAACATCCTTATTGACGGCTTTTGCGCCGCCCTGCTTGGCGTCCAGCCAGTACCAGGCGTCGGAATCGGGGTCATAAATTTCCTTGCCGCGGCCGGTGGTACCCTGTTTCACGCCGTTCTCGTACCAGTAATCCTTGCCGTTCACGGTTTTCCAACCGGTGTAGGTGCTGGCAGGGGTTGCGGTGGGGACTGGGATATCCCTTGTCTTGATATACTGGCGCACATCCTGGTGGTATTCCTGCTGGCTTACGGCATAATAAATGCCATCCCACTGGGCCGCAATGCCGATGCTTTGGAGACTTTCCTTCTTTTTCTCGGTCACTTCATGGCTGGCCGGATCCAGTTCATATTGTTTAATCCAGCTGCTCTGCTCGCACGCTTGTTTGTCCGTGGCGACCAGCAGCGTTCCGTCCAGCGCAATACTGCCGGCAACCACACCCGAATCATCTTCAAGCGCCAGGTTGGAATCACAGTCGCCCAGGTCATCACGCCAGAAAAGGCGTTCGCCGGACGCATAGTACCAGTCGCCCCCACACGGGAAGATTGCACTCTTTTTGTCTTTCCACCAGGTGTTTTCATAGGTATCGTCCGTGGCCAGGTTCACGATGTTCTGCGTGCCAAGGTTTTCAAGGTCAAAGGCAACGCTGTCATCGCCGTCATCGTTATGGTTGGTGTTCATCTCCTCTGTGGTACACAGCAGGTGTTTATGCATGCAATATCCCAGCTGATCCGAACCGTCCACCGGGTCATCCCAGGTGCAGTCCACCTGGTACCAGTTCCCGTCCAGCTCGACCATGTTCCACGCATGGCCGATATCTTTACTGGTTACCAGCACACCAGTGATACCCAGCTTGCGCAGGGTAAGGGCATACGTTTTGGCGTAACCGTCACAGACGGCAGTCCCTTCCAGCAGGGCGCCGCGCAGGTTGTGGTCGTCCTGCACATCATCACTAAGGTGTTCCCGGTCATAGGCAATGTTCTGCACCAGCCATTCATGCACATAGAACACCTTTTCCAGATCCGTCTGGCACAGGGTGTTGGCCTGGTCCACCAGCTGGTCCAGCTTTACCTGCATGGCGGCAACATCCTGCGCCGTGCAGTATTCAAGGCCGATTGCCACCGCCAGCCCGGTATCTCTGCTATAATAGCAGGACAATTTGCTGATGGCCTCGCCGCCTTCCACACGCGCATTCAGGTCAGCCAGGGTGGAAAGCACCAGATCTTTATCCAAGTTCAGGTCTTTGATATTTACTTTCTCTGCTGTTTCCGTATGGTTCTTTACGGCATTGGCCACGCGCTCCACGATCGTCTGCGCCGCCTGAATGTTGTTGTCATCCTCCGCCAGCGTTGCCGGCTGCGCAGCCAGTGCTTCACGGGCAGCTATGATGTTTTCCAGCGTGCCTTCTACTTCCACCACGCTGCTGTCCGCCGTTTCCGGGGTCTGGGCCCAAACCGGAAGCGCAGTGGTACCCATCATGGCCGCTGCCAAAACAAGGGCCAAAATCCGTTTATCTTTTTTCATTTTTCCTCCCTGGAATACAGCCAAAAAAACGTTTTTGCCGCTGTATATCCTAATTTTAAATTTTACACGAAACAGAGGAGAAATACAATGCCAGACGCACCAACATCCTGCACAGAAAAAGTTTTCAGACTTTACATTTTTTAATAAAAAGGCTATCTTTTCGCGTGCAAAGTGGTGTATAATGATACAAAATATGGGGGTGTGTGTCCATTTTGGCACACCCCGGAGGCAGCGTGGGCGGAACGGTGTATCCGGCACGTTTCCACTGCCCGAACAACCGCCACCTGCCCTTGCCCCCACCCGCAGCTGGTGGACAAAAGGAGGATGACTTTTTGATGGAACACAACATTCCCGAACTGGTTGCCCAGCTCACGCTGGAAGAAAAGGCCGGGCTTTGCTCCGGCGCGGATTTCTGGCACACCAAAACCGTGGAACGCCTGGGCATTCCCACCCTGATGGTCTCGGACGGCCCGCACGGCCTGCGCACCCAGGACCCGGAACGGGACGACCCCAACCACAGCCGCAAGGCGGTCTGCTTCCCCGCCGGGTGCTCCGCTGCCGCCAGCTTTGACCCCGACCTGGCCCGCCGGGAGGGTGCGGCCATCGGACGGGAAGCCCGCGCGTTCGGCGTTGGCGTTGTGCTGGGGCCTGCCATAAACATCAAGCGCAGCCCGCTGTGCGGCCGCAACTTTGAATATTACTCCGAAGACCCGATGCTGGCCGGTGAGCTGGCCGCCGGGTACATCAATGGCGTACAGAGCCAGGGGGTTGGTACCTCCATCAAGCACTTTGCCGCCAACAGCCAGGAGTACCGCCGCATGAGCGCATCGTCCGACATGACGGAGCGTACGCTGCGCGAAATTTACCTGCCTGCATTTGAAACCGCCGTCAAGAAATCCCAGCCCTGGACGGTGATGTGCAGCTACAACAAGATCAACGGC
>ENA-OPYE01001621-OPYE01001621.1-human-gut-metagenome-genome-assembly--contig:-NODE-1621-length-11292-cov-3.877547_pt1 | contig 11292 bp, 7 predicted proteins | sample MGYA00241063_ERZ501442 | MGnify/ENA primary metagenome ERZ501442 (study PRJEB25962, sample SAMEA1967055) | human gut metagenome | biome: human gut; feature: human-associated habitat; material: faeces... | reverse complement strand
CCGCCGATGCAGCCGCCGGGGCATGCCATAACTTCCACAAAGTGGTAATCTGCTTCGCCTGCTTTAATTTTTTCAATAAGTTTGCGGGCGTTGGCAGTGCCGTAAACAACAGCCACTTTAACTTTTGTGCCTTCAATGTCAACTTCAGCCTCGCGGATGCCGTCCATACCGCGCACAGGCTGCAAATCGTACAAGGTCTGCGGTGCGTCCTTGCCGGTTGCATAGCAGTAAGCCGTGCGAATTGCCGCTTCCATAACGCCGCCGGTGTTGCCGAAAATAACACCTGCGCCGCTCGCCTGCCCCATTAAATCATCATAGGCAGAATCCTCCAGCGCGGCAAAATCAATGTCTTCGTCTTTGGCAAGCATTGCCAGTTCGCGCGTGGTAATAACGTAGTCCATATCGCGCATATCTTCAATGCCAAGGTAACGCCCGGCCGCATTCATCTCGCCGCGGCGGATTTCAAACTTTTTGGCGGTGCAGGGCGTAACTGCCACGTTAACAATTTTGCGCGGGTCAATACCCATCTTTTTGGCAAAATAGGTTTTAATGGTTGGTCCCTGCATGCCGATAGGGCTTTTGGCACTGGAAATATGCGGCAGCATTTCGGGATAATAGGTTTCTGCAAATTTAACCCACGCCGGGCAGCAGCTGGTAAACTGCGGCAACGGCTTATTGCCTTCGGTAATGCGCTGTAAAAGCTCGCTTGCTTCCTCCACAATCGTCATATCGGCGGCAAAATTGGTATCAAGCACATAATCTGCGCCAAGCCTGCGCAAAAGCGCAACCATTTTGCCTTCAACAAAGCTGCCGTCGGGCATGCCGAATTCTTCGCCCAAAGCAATACGCACGGAAGGCGAAGTGCTGAAAATAACAATTTTATCCTCATCACGGATTTCTGCCATTACCTGATACGCTTCTATTTTTTCGGTAATGCTGTCTGCCGGGCAAACATTGGCGCATTGCCCGCAGTTAATGCAGATAGGCTTATCACCCGTTGCCTTAAGGTCATAAGTTCCGCATACGCCGATATAATCGGTGCAGACGGTTTTACAGTTTCCGCATTTAATGCACTTAAACTCCAGACGCTGGATGGAAGGATTATCCGGCTCGATGGCAACGCGGATATCCGTAAATTGGTGTTTGCTCATAGCTGCCTCCTTTTGAATCTTCTTTAAAATAACTGCTGGTTTAATTATACCTTACAGCCAAAGAAAACACAACAGAGTGCTAAAAGAAAACAATTATTTTTTGTAGTAATATTTGTAAGCGGCAAAAATAAGTATTGCCACCGTTACCAGCACGGCAAGGCGTTCGCTGTGCTGCTGAAAATTAACAATATCATGCCCTATAACAACCTCCAGCGCCGTTGAAGGGAATTTGCCTATAAGGTTGGCAATAATGTAATCGCGCGTGGAAATTTTGCTTACCGCGCCAATCGCCGTTAAAATTCCGGACGGAAAATACGGCAGCATTCTTGCAGCAGCCATCCATTGCAGCCCTTTGCGCCCGCTCAAATCGTCAATTTTCATCAGCATCGGGCTTTTGGCAATCATTTTCTCTGCAGCGCCGCGGAACAGATAACGCATCAGCCAGAAGCTGATAACAACGCCGGTTGTTTCTGCCAGCCACGAAATTAAAATGCCCAGCGGCAAACCGAAAATAAGCCCGTTGGCAGTAGAAATAAAGATGGACGGAAAAATGCTGCCCGCATTGATTAATACATCAAGCAGGAAGCTTATAAGCATTGCCCACGCCCCAAAAGAGCGGAAATACGCTGCCAGCGCTTCCACATCGCCGCTGACGGCCAGGGCAAACATTTTTTTTACTTCTTCACCGGCAAACAGCCACGTTAACAAAGCGGCAAGGGCTAAAATAACTACCGCAGCCGCCTGTGATGCTTTTTCCGGGTTTTGATACCATTTTTCTTCCGGCATTGGGGCCTCCGTTACGAATTGAATATACGTTTAAAACGTTCGTCAAACTGCGCGTCCAGAACTTTGGTAATTTCTGCCGTCTGTCCTGCGTCTGCCAGCGTTTTTTTGGCAAGGGCGCGCGCTTCTATCAAAACATCTGTATCTTGAAGTATATCAGCAATATATAAATCAGGCAAGCCATGCTGCCGCAGGCCAAAAAGCTGGCCCGCACCGCGCAGTTTTAAATCCTGCTCGGCAAGGTAAAAACCGTCGTTTGACGTATGCAGCACGTTAAGCCGCGCCAGTGTTTCCGGGCTGTCCGAATCAGTAAGCAGCACGCAGAAAGACTGCGCCTCGCCGCGCCCTACACGCCCGCGCAGCTGGTGCAGCTGTGCAAGGCCGAAACGGTCGGCGTTTTCAATAATCATCAGTGTGGCGTTGGGCACGTTAACGCCAACTTCTATAACCGTGGTGCTGATAAGCGCTTTTATTTTACCGGCTGCAAAATCTTCCATCACCGCTTCCTTTTCGGCAGGTTTCATTTTGCCGTGCAGCAGTGCGCATGGTATGCCCTTTAAAAAAGTGCGCTGCAATTCTTCATAAACTTCCGCTGCCGCACGTACGCCCGGCATTTCACCCGGCTCTATCACCGCGCAGACAATATACGCCTGATGCCCGGCTTTAATCTGCCGCACCATGCCGGCGTAAACCTCACGCCGCTTGTCGCCGGTGTAGCACAGTGTTTTTATGCTCTTGCGTCCCGGCGGCATGCCCTTCATAACGGAAACATCCAAATCGCCATACACCGTAAGTGCCAGCGTGCGCGGTATCGGCGTTGCCGTCATAACCAAAACATCCGGCTCATAAGCCGATTTATTTGCCAGCTTGGCGCGCTGCTCAACGCCGAAGCGGTGCTGTTCATCCGTAACGACGAGCGCGAGTTTATCGAAGATAACATCATCCTGTATTAAAGCATGCGTGCCTACAAGCACCTGTAAACTGCCTGCTGCAAGGTTTTCCAAAAGTTCGCGGCGGCGCACACCTTTAACGCTGCTGGTTAACAGCCCGCAGCTGATACCGGCAGGCTCCAGAAACGCCTGCAAAGTTTCGTAATGCTGCTGGGCCAGAATTTCCGTCGGCACCATAATGCAGGCCTGATACCCGTTTTCCGCAGCTTTGGCAAGCGCCAGCGCCGATACAACGGTTTTGCCGCTGCCGACGTCGCCCTGCAAAAGCCTGTGCATGGGCTTTTTATCCTGCATGTCAAGGCTTATATCCTGCCACGCTTTTTGCTGCGCTTCCGTAAGTTTAAAAGGCAGCTGCGCCAGCACTTTTTGCAAAAGCGTGCCGTCAGGCGCCATTTTTATGCCGCTGCGCGTGCTTTTTACCCTGCTGCGGTAATATAAAAGCCCGCACTGCAATAAAAACAGTTCTTCAAAAACAAAACGGCTGCGTGCCCGGGCAAGTTCCGCAAAACTTGCAGGAAAATGAATGTTTTTAACGGCTTCAAAACGCGGAGGCAGTTTCTTGGCGTTAATTATCTCCTGCGGCAGCGATTCCGGCAGGTAGTCTTCTGCCATGGCCAGAGCCGTTTTAACGGCTGTACGCACATTCTGCTGCGTCAGAGAACCGCTTAAAGCATATACCGGCAAAATGCCGGGTGCAGAAGCGCTTTCGCCGTCTTTTAAAATCTGCACGTAGGCATCCGTTACCATTTTTGCGCCGCGCCCAGGCTGTACCTTGCCGTCCACCAAAAGCTGTGTGCCCGGCTTAAAATTGCGCGTCTGAAAACGCTGATGCGCGAACATATAAAGCTCCGCAAAGCCGGTAGCGTCTTTAAGCGTTACCAGCGTATAACGCATGCGCCTTGCCGATATTCTGTCCGCCACACGGTAAACCTCAGCGCAAAACAGCTGCTTTTCTCCGTCTGTTGTAAGTTCCGCTATTGTTTTAACTTTGCTCTGGTCTACATAAGTACGGGGGTAACGGTTCAGCAAATCGCCAATGGTAAAAATGTTTAAATTGGCAAAATCTGCCGTTTTTTTAGGCCCGATACCCTTTAATTTTGTAATTGGCTCCTGCCACCACATAAAATCACACTGCCAATCTAAAAATAACTTGCTTTTAATTTCATTCTATGGTATGATACTTCTGTTAAATTTGTAACTGATGCTGGAATTACGTTAAGGAGGTGGGACTCATGGCATCCATTTGCGAAGTTTGCGGCAAAGGTATTCAAGCTGGTTGTAACGTCAGCCATTCCAATAGACATTCTAAACGCGCTTGGAAACCGAACATTCAGCAAGTAAGAGCCGTTGTAAACGGTTCTGTAAAACGTATTAACGTTTGCACCCGTTGCTTGCGTTCCGGTAAAGTTAACCGCGCTATCTGATTGTTACGGATTATAAAAGAAGCCTGATACCTTGGTATTCGGCTTCTTTTTTATTTAGCTGAGCGCCAATTAGTGCCGAGTAATAACGATGGCAATAATTGTGCCAGCGAAGCTACGCAAATTTTGCGATTGAATAATGAGCAAAATTTACGGACCTGAATGCTGCAACTACATCTAAATTTTAATAAAAGTATCTTAAATAAAACTATAATACAGAAAACGGTATAACAAAATGTTATACCGTTTTATTTTTTATCTTCTTGAGCGGGCAACTTCCGCAGGTTCCCAACCGCGGCACTGCATAAAATCAAGCAGGCTGCCTGTAAAATACAGCGGCTTTGCCCTCAGGCTTTTGATATCGGAAGAACCCGTTAACAGCATCAGCATACGCAGTTCTTCTTCGGCCTGCAAAATTATTTCTGCCGCCGCGTCCTCGCCTTTGTTTACAGCCGCTTCCAGCACATTGCCGGCCATGCCGGCTATATCCGCGCCAAGCGCCAGTGCCTTTGCCGCGTCCAAACCGCTGCGTATGCCGCCGCAGGCTGCAATATAACCTTCGCTGCCGCATACTCCGCCCGCTTCCAAAAGCGATTGGGCTGTATTAAGCCCCCAGCCGTTTAAAAGCGCCGTGCCGCCGTAGCGTTCCGCCTCAATAGCCGGAAAATTGGTACCACCCGCGCCGCCGACATCAAAACAGGTAAAGCCAGCTTTTAAAAGCTGCTTAACCTGCCGCGCTGCCATGCCGCAGCCGGTTTCCTTAACTATTACGGGCACACGGCATTTATCAAGTATGCGCTGCATATTGGCAAACAGGCCTTTAAAATCCCTGTCGCCTTCTGGCATAATCAGTTCCTGTGCGGGGTTTAAATGTATCTGCAAGGCATCGGCGTCAAGCATGCGCACAGCCTCCAGCGCTTCTTCCGGCGTAGCCAGCGCGCTGGTATTAGCAAAAACAATGCCGTCCAGGTATTCCTCGCGCACAACTTCGTAGCTTTGGTAGTTGGTTTTATTTTTAACAGAACCGTACTGCGAGCCTACCGCTATTGCCGCACCCGCTTTTTTTGCCGCACGCGCAAGCCGCCTGTTAATTTCCGTAACGGCGTCTGCCCCGCCCGTAACGGCGTTGATTAAAAACGGAGATAAAAAGAAAATGCCGCCGAACTGTGAGGAAAGGACTATATCCTGCGGGTTAAGCTCCGGCAGGCAGTTATGTACAAAATGTACATTCTCCAAACCGTTGGTGAGCGGTCCGTCACCAAGCTTCAGCGCATATTTGATATGGTCAAGTTTCCTCTGTTCACGCGACATTAATTACCACCGTAAAATTATTTTAAAGTTTCAAGCTGTTCGGAAAGGTCAAGAGTCAGTTCCGGTTTGTTGTTAAGGTAAGCACTGTATTCTGCTTTTTCTTTTTCTTTGGCAGCTTTGGCAATGCTCAGGCCGATTTTTTTGTGTTCCATATCTTTTTTGATAACTTTAACAACAACTTCTTGGCCAACTTCAAGAACGTCTTCCGGTTTTTCAACGCGGGTATCGGCAATTTCGGATACGTGTACAAGGCCTTCTACCCTGTCGGTTACTTTAACGATAGCGCCGAAAGGCAGGAAACGGGTTACAATGCCTTTAACGATAGCGCCTTCCGGAAGTGCGTTTGCTTCGGTTACCCAGGGATCTTCCTGAGTAGCTTTAATGCTGAGTGCAACGCGTTTGTTTTCGCGGTCAATTTTCTTAATGAGAACGGTAACTTCGGTTTCAGGTTCGAAATCGCTTGCTTTTACATTGCGGTCCCAGGAAAGTTCGGTATTGTGAACAAGACCAACAAGGCCTTTGCCTACTTCAACAAACAGGCCGAAATCAGCAATGCGCAGAACTTTGCCCGGTACAACCTGGCCTTCTTCAACGCTGTTGTATGCTTCTTCTTCAGCAGCTTCACGTGCTGCTGCGCGTTCTGCAGCTCTGGCAGCTTTAGCTTCACGCCATGCCTGTGCTTTTGCTTCGCGTTCAGCGCGCAGTAAATCGCGGCGGGAAACTACCAGGCGTTTTTTAGCAGTATCAACTTCAATAATTTCTGCTTCCAGTTCCTGGCCGATATACGGAGTGAAGTCCTCAACGCGTTTCAGTTCAACATGGGATGCGGGCATAAAGCCTTCAACGCCTTCAACTGCAACTGCAAGGCCTACAATGTTTTTCTGGCGGTTTTTAATTACGCGCAGAACTTTAACGGTTGCCGGGCGTTTTTCGCCTTCAGCAAGTTCGGGAACGTTTTTCCATGCTGCGTCCTGCTCAGCACGGATTTTGGAAAGGCGTACAAAATCATCTTTGGAAGTGCCGGGAATAACCTTAGCTTCAACTTCGTCGCCTACATTAATTGTTTTTGCTACTTCTTCAGGATCTCCGGCAGCCCATTCGCTGTAAGCGATGGCGCCTTCTTTCATATAGCCAAAGTCTACATAAACTTCATCCTTATCTTTTTGAATAACAGTAGCCTTCACGATTTTGCCGGGATAAATATCGTTGTTTTCCCAACTCTGCTCCAGCATACTTTCAAAAGATTCCATGTTTTCCATGTTTTCCATTACAAATAAAGCCTCCTTGATTAATCGGTCCGGCGTCGAAGCACCGGCCGTTATGCCAATTTTGGTGCAACCACGAAACATTTCCGGTTTTAATTCCGCAGCCGTTTCGATGTGGTATGCAATTTTACAGCGTGCAGACACAATATCATATAAATGCCTTGTGTTGGCGCTGTTTTTACCGCCGATAACAATAAATGCATCAACTTTTTCCGCAAGTTCCCTCGCGGCATTCTGACGCTCGCTTGTTGCCGTACAGATAGTTTTTTCTATTTTGTACTCTCCCGGCCTTTCTTTTTGAATTCCGGCAAGCAGTTCTTCAAATTTTGCCAGCTCAAAAGTAGTCTGAATCGTAACTCCATATTTATCTGCAACGGGTATACCGGCAATATCTTTATTATATTCTACTATTATAGCATTTTTTCCTGCCCATGCCGAGATACTTTTTACTTCAGGATGATTTTTTTCTCCGATAATTATAACAAAATATCCTTCGTCGGCCAATTTTTTTGCTTTTAACTGTGCTGCGCGCACATGCGGGCAGGTTGCATCAATAATATTCAGCCCTTTTTCTTCCGCAGCGGCGTAAACTTCAGGCCCAACTCCGTGCGAACGGAAAATAACCGTATCGCCTTTTGCAAAGCTGTCAAGGCTGTCGCAGCAGCTTACTCCTCCTGCTGCCAGTTCCGCCGTAAGCTGCGGGTTATGTATAAGCGGCCCCAAAGTTGCCGCGTGCGTTTCTTTGCCGCACTCGCCGCGCGCCATATCCACTGCGCGCTTAACTCCATAGCAAAAGCCGCAAGGCTCTGCCACAAACACCTGCATGTTACTTCACTCCCTGCAGAGCTTTTATGTCTGCCGTTAATTTATCTGTCAAATCCTGCAAAACCTCTTTATTTAAGCCAACCGGCGGAAAAGGCACCGGCGTGCCGAATTTTACCACAACCTTGGGCCACAGCCTGCCGCAGCGCTTGATATCCGTACCGCTTACTGCCGTCGGCACAATAACGGCGCCGGTTTTTCCGGCCATCATCAGCGCGCCCGGCTCAAGTTTGCCAAGCTGACCGGTTTTACTGCGCGTCCCTTCCGGGAATATCGCCAGCACCTCGCCGCTTTGCAGAATTTCAATGCCGTGCTTGATTGCCGCCCTGTCCGCGCCGCCGCGGTTAACGGGAAACGCGCCCAGAGTTTTATAAATATAGCCGAGCACCGGCACGAAAAGTTCGCGCTTGGCCATAAAATGCACCTTGCGCGGTGCCGCAACGCCTATAACCGGCGGGTCGAGCAGGCTTAAATGGTTGCTTGCTATAACAAGCGGGCCTGTTTTGGGAATGTTTTCCGCGCCGTGTACTTCAAGCCGCAGAAAAATTTTAAACAAAATTCCCAGTACAACATCCAAAAATGAATACAGCATCTTATTTCTCCTGTACTGCTTTTAAAATATGCTCTGCCACTTCGTCTATTGTCATGTCGGAAGTATCAAGAAACTCGGCGTCGTCAGCCTGTTTAAGCGGAGCAATTTCGCGTTCGCTGTCCTGTTTGTCGCGGAAAGCGATTTGTTTTTCAAGTTCTGCCAAATCAACTTTTTCGCCTTTGGCAAGCATTTCTTTATAGCGGCGCATAGCGCGTTCCTTAACGCTGGCCGTTAAAAATATTTTTACCTGTGCATGAGGAAATACCACGGTGCCAATGTCGCGCCCGTCCATAACAACGCCGCCGGCTTCGCCCATACGGCGCTGCTGGTTTACCATTTCCGCACGTACTCCGCCCACGGCGGATACTTTGGAAACAACGGCCGTTACTTCCGGAGAACGGATTGCTTCCGTAACTTCCGTGCCGTCAACAAAAACGCGGTTGGTGTTTGCTTCGGGCTTAAAAGTAATTACCATTTCCTGCGCCAGTTTTTCTACAAGCTCCGGGCTGAACGGTTTGCCCGTTTGCAGAAACTTCCACGCTACGGAGCGGTACATGGCCCCGGTATCAATATAAATGTAACCAAGTTTGCCTGCGACCAGTTTGGCTATGGTGCTTTTTCCGGCACCGGCCGGGCCGTCGATGGCAATTACCGGTTTTTGTGCATTCATTTTATCCCCACCTGTTTTTATATTTGTGCAGCAAAGGTGCCTGCGGCATAACCAGTGGAAAACGCCGCCTGCAAATTGTAGCCGCCCGTATAACCGTCGATATCCATTACTTCGCCCGCAAAAAACAGCCCTTTTATTAATTTTGATTCCATTGTTTTAGGGTCTATTTCCTTCAGGCTTACGCCGCCTGCCGTTACAATAGCTTCTGCAATCGGCCTTGTGCCGGTAACGGGCACCGTAAATGCTTTCAATACATCTACAAGGCGGCGGCGTTCTGCGCGCGAAAGCTGGTTGACAAATTTTTCTTCATCAATAAACGCCTGGTCAAGCACCGGCGCAATAAGCCTCTGCGGCAGCAAATCCTTCATGCCGTTGGGCATTTGCTTGCGGCTGTACTGCGTAAAATCGCGCTGCAAACGCGCGTCCAGCTTGTCTTTATCAAGCGCAGGCTTTAAATCAATGGCAAGTTCAACCTCCTGCGCGCCTCTGGCAAAGGCTTCCGCCACGCATTTACTCAGCGAAAGTATTATCGGGCCCGATACGCCGAAATGCGTAAAGAGCATTTCACCGAACTCCGAGCCTATTTTTTTGCCGTCCGCATAAACGGTGCCTTCTATATTGCGCAGACTTAAACCCTGCAGGTCTGCAATGTAGGGCGAATCGCTTTCAAGCGGAACCAGGCTTGGCGCCAGCGGCACAATGGCATGCCCAAGCGCTTTAGCAAGCTTTACGCCGCTGCCGTCGCTGCCGGTGGCCGGATAGCTGATGCCGCCCGTGGCGATCAGCGTGTTTTCTGCCCGCAGCGTCTCGCCGCGGTCCGTCACAGCACCCTTGCAGACGCCGTCCTCGATGACCAGCTTTTTTGCGCTGCCGCGCACAAATTCCGCATCGCGTGCATAATCACGCAGCGCAGCCAGCACGTCGGCGGCGCGGTCACTCCGGGGAAATACCCGCCGCCCGCGCTCGGCCTTCAGCTCCCCCCCGAGCGACTCGAACAGCTCCATGGCCGCCGACGGCGGGAAAGCGTAAAGGCTCGAATACAAAAACCGCCCGTTATGCCGCACATAGGGCAGAAACTCCCGCACGTCGCTGTCGCTTGTGACGTTGCAGCGTCCCTTTCCGGTGATAAGCAGCTTTTGGCCCGGTCCCTTGGGGTTGTGCTCCAGCACGGTCACGGTCAGCCCGCGGGCACAGGCGGCCCCGGCTGCCATCAGGCCCGCCGCGCCGCCGCCGATGACCAGTAGATCTGTCATGCGTTCTCCCTTCGTTTGTCAGTTTTTCTCGGTCTGCCGTACAAAAGCAGCCCGGCAAATGCGTACAGGACCAGCAGCGGATGCACCGTTGCCAGGTACATCGTGCTGGTGCCGATGCCGAAGCTGGACACCTCGACAAAGGCGATCATGGCACAGCGCAGCAGCGCAATGCCGAAGATGCCGAACAGCAGCAGCCACGGCACAACGGTCTGTGCCGTGCATTTTTGACGCCGCTGCGGCAAAAGCTCTGCCAGCTGGCACAGCACGGCGCAGAGCACGCCCACCGTAAGCAGAATACTGCAGACCCGCGTCCAGCCCTGCATGACGGCAAAAACCGTCTTTTGGTACGGGCTGTAGTAGGGCGTGTCCTCCCCCGCGTTGGCGGCGCTGTTGAAGCCGCAGTGCAGGTAGCCGGACCAGGCGGCAAAGTCGTCCTCGGTTCCGATGGACCGCAGCATCTCATAGGGCGCACAGTCCCGCAGGCCCAGCACATGCCAAAAGCCGTTCCAGGTCTCGGCCAGCGTCGAAGGGCCGTAAGCCGCCGAGATCGGCTGGCTCGTCGCCACGCGCCTGCCGGTGCGGCTGGGCAGTGTGCCCGCGTCACAGGCGGCGTTGATCTTATCGGCCACGGTCTGCCAGTAGGCGTCGGCGGTCTTAGCGTCGGCGTAGATGCCCTCAAACTGCGCGGCGCGGCGGATGGCCCAATAGAAGCTGCCCGCGCGGTAGTCGTCGAGATTTGAATCGCGGAAATCATTCTGCAGCTGGGCGTCCTCCTCCAGCCAGTAGGCCAGCGGTTTCAATTCCGGCACAGCGTCGTAAATTTTCTCGCGGGCGTCGGCAGGCACGGAGAGGTACGGCGCGGTGCTGTCGGTGTCCACGCGCATCATCGCGCCCATGGCCGCGGCAAAGGAGCCTTCCGAAAAGTCGGACAGCGCAAACACGCCGTAGTGTGTGTAATTGAGGGTGCAGAAGGTCAGCACGCCGACGCCGAGCATGACATACGGGATGACCTGCGCGGCCAGAGCCTTCCAGCGGCGCTTGCCCGCCAGCACCACGGCCACAATGACGGTGGCC
>ENA-OPYE01001617-OPYE01001617.1-human-gut-metagenome-genome-assembly--contig:-NODE-1617-length-11347-cov-2.247963_pt1 | contig 11347 bp, 5 predicted proteins | sample MGYA00241063_ERZ501442 | MGnify/ENA primary metagenome ERZ501442 (study PRJEB25962, sample SAMEA1967055) | human gut metagenome | biome: human gut; feature: human-associated habitat; material: faeces... | reverse complement strand
TGAATGACAGAGGCTTACTGGATGTGATAGGAGCATGTGATGGAGTTGTGATTAAAAAGAATTTTGTGGAATATGTTACTGTTCCCAAAATATTGAATGCTAAAGAGGCTGTTGCCGGTATATTGTGGGCGGCTGTTATAATGGAAACAGAACAACTGAAAAAATAAACAGGAATGAGAATTTTGCGTAATCTGATTATAATTAGTGTATTACTTGTATCTGTTACTGTACAGGCAAGTGGTGTGGATGAGTTGGTGCGTATCAAGCAAAATTATGCCCGAATGTTGGTTCCTTCCGGTAAAGATCCGTTTGGTTTATTGTCCATCCTTTCGTCTATTCAGCCGGAAACAGAGATTTCGGATCAGGTTGTGGTAGAGTTGCATCAGCGATATCCTTTTGATTTAAAGAAAGTAGAAACTTATCTGTCTTCTTTCACGGAAGCCGGAACATGGCCGGATATTAATTACGATGACAAAAAGCGTTCCGGCTGGGAGCCTAAAATTCATGCGGAACGTATTCTGGAGCTGGTAAAGCTCTATAACTCCGATCAGACTTCCTACTATCGTTCTTCGGAGGTGGAAGCGGTTATTCATAAAGCTTTGAATTATTGGTTTACTGCTAAACCGGTATGTTTGAACTGGTGGTATAATCAAATAGGTATTCCTAAAACATTGGGTACGGTTTTTATCTTGTTTGAGAAGCAATTGACCCCTGTGGAGAAACAGAACGCTATAACTGTAATGGAGAATGCTAAGTTTGGGATGACCGGACAGAATAAGGTATGGCTTGCCGGAAATGTGATGATGCGTGCATTATTACAGAATGATTATGAGTTGGTAAAGATGGCACGTGATACCATTGCATCTGAAATAGTCACGGGTGGGGTAGAAGGTATAAAAGACGATTGGTGTTTTCACCAGCATGGTGCTCAGCAGCAGTTTGGTAATTATGGGCTTTCGTTCGTATCCGGAATGAGTTTCTTCTCTGGGTTATTTTCAGGGACGTCGTTAGCATTTGATGATAAACAGTTGAGTATTCTGAGTACGCTGATTGATAAGGGATATCGTTGGGTAATCTGGAAAGGAATGATGGATGTGAATGCTTTGGGACGTCAACTGTTTCATCATGCTCCCGTACATAAAGCACTGAGTCTTGCATTTGCAGCCTCGGAGTTAGGTGGAGGTGAATCAGATGAGTGCGTGGCTGTGGCAACAGCTCTGCTTCGTGATAATTATCCTGCACCTGCGGTGAATGTACTTACAGGACATAAGCATTTCTGGCAGTCGGATTATACAATTCATCGCCGTCCATCCTGGATGGCGTCTATAAAAATGGCTTCTGACCGTATTATCGGTACGGAAATGATGAATGGCGATAATATGAAAGGGTATTATATGGCAGATGGAGCTACTTATATTTATAAAGATGGTAAGGAGTATCTGGATATTTTTCCTCTTTGGGACTGGCGGAAGTTACCGGGAGTAACAGCTTTTGAAGATAATGCACCTATGCCCTTGATTAAAAGTTATCAGCCTCGTAATAAAGGAACTTTTGTAGGAGCTGTTTCGGATGAGAAACAAGGTATGACTGTTATGGAGTTGGATCGTGCCGGAGTGAAGGCTCATAAGGCATGGGTTTGTACGGATGACTTTATTCTTTGTTTGGGAGCTGGTATACAAGCAGATAGTAATCTTGTTGTTACCACTTCTATAGAGCAATGCCATAAAAATGGGGAACTGCTTTCCTGGGAAAATGCACGATGGAATGTTGTGAATACAAAGCAATCTGCTAAGGGAAAGGAACAACGCTATTTTCATAATAATACGGGATATATTGTATGGGGCAATACTCATGAAGTTGTAGCTGAAACAGCAGAACGTACGGGATCATGGTATGATGTGATGCAAATGTATCACCCGGAAGAAACACATGGAGAGGTGACTGCCATCTATTTGACGCATGGTGTTGCACCTAAACAAGGTACATATCAATATTTGATACTACCCGGAATGGACAAGGAAAATGTGGCTGCTTTTAATTTATCAGATATACAAATACTCCGTAATGATGCTACTGCTCAGGCTATCTATAGTGAAGGAAATACTACTTGTTGGGTGGCCGCTTATCAGCCGGTACAATTAACTGTAAGTACGGATTTGATATTGAATATTCAAACTCCCGGAATTTATATGATACGGAAAAATGAATCCGGTCGGTACATAATAAACTATGCCGATCCGACTCAACAGAGAAATGTTGCAGAACTTGAGTTGAATCATAAAAAGGTGCGTCTTTCTCTTCCCGAAGGAAAAGAGAAAGGGAAAACAACTTCTATAGTGGGTTAATTCGTTAAAAAACGCATTTTGAACCATTTCTCCAAACGATTGAAATAATATTGCAAGCCTTGTTGGTAAGATACGTCTATTTTTGTTTTTAGATAAATGATTATAGACTATGAATACACACAAGGCTTTTATTTTGGGCGTAGCATTGCTGAGCACTATTGGGGTGAAAGCTCAGTTTGCCATTGATAATTATAAAGCTGTCTTTACTTCATCCCCACAGCACGTTCCCACTACCAAAACTCCGGATGCTCCTTTAGCCGGTAATGGAGATATCGGTATCACAATGGGAGGCACTCCTGATAAACTCTGTTTTTATATTGGTAAAAATGATTTTTGGAGGGCTTATCCTGTTTATCCGGGAGGTATTGCGCTTCCGGGCGGACTGGATATTGAGATAAAAGAACTGCAAGGAGCTACTTACTATGCGGAACAATTGCCCGGATCTGCTGAAATCAGAACTAAATTCACAACTCCTCATTGTCAGTTGAATTTGTCTGCATGGGTTGCTGCAACGGATAATAAGATTATCATAGAATTGCAATCGGACAAAGCTGTTACTGCCCATTTGCGTTTATGGGCTGCGGAAGGTAATACTTCGACTATTGCGGGAGGCAAAGATAAAGTAATGTGGGTAAGTCGTTCATTTGAAAATACGGAATTGCTGCGTTGGCCTACTCATGTGGCATTGGCTTTAAACTCAAATTCTGATGAATTCTCCTTGATTCCCGGAAAGAAAGTACAATTGGTTATATCTGTTTATACGAATCATGATACACCGGATTGGAAAAACAAAGCTATTACAGAAGCAGAGAAAGTAACGGAAGCGGGTGTTGAGCAATTACGGAAAGAACATCATTCCTGGTGGAATCATTTTTGGAAACAGTCTCATATTAATATAGGTGATAGTTATTTTGAAAAGTATTACTATCAGTCGCAATATTTGTTTGCTTGTTCTTCCCGTGAGGGCAAGTTTGCGCCAGGTATCTGGGGACCATTTGTTACGCGTGACGAAGCGGCATGGGGAGGTGATTATCATCTGAATTATAATTATCAGGCACCTTACTGGGCGTCATTTTCTTCCAATCATATTAGTCTGACAGATAATTTTGATCAGCCTATATTAGATTATATGGAGGCTGGACGGAAGCATGCACAGGAATTGCTGAATTGCAAGGGGATCTATTATCCGGTGGGTATCGGTCCTAAAGGTTTATGTACAGCTATGTGGCCGTTAACTCCTGAAGAAATGCAGGAAAAGTATTCGACCCGTGAAAATACAATTGATGGTGGTTATAAGTTTCTGGGACAGAAAATCAATGCAGTGTTTAGTGTTGGAAATATGTTGATGCGATATTACAGTACGTATGATGAGGCGTATGCCCGTAAAGTATATCCGTATCTTCTGGCCTGTGCAGATTTTTGGGAAGATTATCTCTCTTTAGAGAATGGACGTTATGTCATTCGTATGGATCATTTCAATGAGGTGATGCCCAATAAACGTAATGGAGGTGTCTGGCGTAATCGGTTAGGTGATTTTAATTCAACTCTTTCGTTGGGGTTGGTTCGTATGTTGTTTCAGGGTGTGATGGATATGAGTGATTTCCTTTCCATTGATAAGACACGGCAATCCCGTTGGCAGGATATTTTGGAGAAATTGAGTGAATACCCATTAGGTATTACAGAAGACGGACGTCAAAGTTTGAAGAATATGGAGAAGGGACCTCAGGATAAAGAAGTGCGTCCATCGGGGCTGAACAGGGTCTCTATTCATGGTTTGATTCTCCCTGCTGGTGTTGTGGGGCCCATGACAGATGCGGCTTTCAATACTATCTTGCTGGAAGATGTGGCACATTGGTCGGAAAAGCAACGTGATCCGAATGATTGGGGAAATACATCTAATAATGGAATTGAAACCTGTTATCCCGGAGCTGTACGTGTGGGGTATCCCTCGGATAAGATTCTATCTTATTTGAAGAAACGGATTGAGATGGATGTATATCCCAATTCCTGGATTGTGCAAGGTGGGGGAGGTATCGAAACTTTAGCCGCTGTTCCTCTTACTATTAATGAGATGCTGCTACAAAGTTATGAAGGTGTTATTCGTGTTTTCCCCAATTGGAATCATAAGAAGGATGCATCTTTTGAAAATCTGAGAGCTTATGGTGCGTTTTTGGTTACTTCTACTTTGAAAGAAGGACTAATTCAGGGAGTAACTCTGGTTAGTGAGAAAGGACGTGTCTGTAAAATAGAGAACCCATGGAAAGGACATCCTGTGCAAGTTATCCGGAAAAATGGAAAATCGGACATACTTTATGGAGAATATCTGCAGATACCGACTGTGGCGGGTGAGAAGGTTGAACTGAATTTATATACAAACTAATAATTGAGAATAGAATGAATCGTGTAAAGAAACTTGTGGGAGGTATATTGGCGATAACACTTTGTGTGAGTGTATCTGCTCAGACCAAATTACCTTCGGGCTGGCAATCCAGCTATGTGAAAATTACTCCGGAAGGGGAGCTAGCTTATTATCCCGATAAACAGGGAAATACGATACCGGATTTTAGTCGGGTTGGTTATCATCATGGTGATAAATCAATCCCTGAGTATCCGGTAACAAAAACTGTATATCCTGTGGAAAAAGGGGATAGTCGTCAGAGAATTCAGGATGCAATAGATGAAGTGTCTCGTATGCAACCGGATAAAGACGGACACCGTGGAACGGTTCTGCTAAAACGGGGAGTATATCATGTTCATGGAACGATTCATATAAATGCAAGTGGAGTTATTTTGACCGGAGAAGGAGATAATGTGAATGAAACCCGTTTGTTGGCTATCGGTAAGCAGCGTTTTTCATTGATAGAAGTATCTGGTAATGGTAGAATGGAGGAAGTATCCGGAACAAGGGTGAAGATTACGGATGCTTTTGTACCGGTGGGAACACACTCTTTTCAGGTTTCTTCTGCTGCAAATTTTAAAGTGGGTGATCGTATCATTGTTTATCGTCCGGGAACAGAGAATTGGATACATGATATTAAGATGGATCAAATCGTTGAACGTCAGGGAACTCGCCAATGGACCGCACGGGAATATAACCTTTCTTTCGAACGTGAAATTGTAAAAGTAGAAGGTAACCGTATTTATATTGATAATCCGGTAGTAATGCAGATGGAAGAGAAATATGGCGGTGGTGAAGTATTTAAGTATACATTTGACGGTCGTATCAGTGAAGTCGGGGTGACTAATATGTGTTTGGAATCAGAATTTGAACATTATGAGGATAACGAGCATGGTTGGATTGGCGTTCAGTTCGATAAAGTGGAAAACTGCTGGGCGCGTAATCTGACTTGTCGCTATTTCGGGTATTCAGCGGTAAGTTGTGAACGCAATGCGAAGAATGTAACTGTGACGGATTGCCGTTGCCTGGAAACAAAATCTCTGATAACCGGTGGACTGCGATATTCTTTTAATAATTGGGGACAGCAAAATCTGTTTATGAACTGTCAGAGTACAGAGGGGCGTCATGACTATGTGACGGGTGCACGTGTATGTGGTCCCAATGTATTTTATAATTGTACGGCTTCGCAAACTTATGCAGATATAGGTCCTCACCATCGCTGGGCAGTTGGAACCCTTTATGATAATGTGATTACCGATGGAGAAATCAATGTGCAGGATCGTGGTAAAATGGGAAGTGGACATGGCTGGGCCGGAGTAACTCAGGTGCTTTGGAACTGTCGTGTGAAACGTGCTGCTGTACAGAGTCCTTGGACATCAGGATATAATTATAACTTTGGTATGAAGGGTGAAAAATATCCGGGAGTTTTTATCGATCGTCCGGATGGTGTTTGGGAAGGACAGAATGAAAAGAATGTTTTCCCCCGTTCACTTTATATAGCACAACTGATGGCTCGTCATAAGAATATGGACTTGCGAATACTGACTAAATAAGTCAGAATTAGCTTGTAATTTGGTGTTGTAAAATCGTAGTGCATTGGTAATGCATTGTATAATAGGATATTATCCAATTTTACCGTTTACAGTCTATAACACTTTGAGATATAATTGATAGTATTTGATACAATCTTTAAATCTCATTTGGGAAAATTGTTGTTTGTTTGCGATATGGAAAACAACAATGTATAACTTTAAAAATGATGTATTGATATTATGTAAAAACAATCTATTATGAACAACTCAAAAAGAATTCTAGGTGAAATCCCTTGTTAATTTAAGTCTAATTAAAAAAAGTAGTTTAATGAAAAAGAAAGAACACAAATCGAAATCGCTGTTATGGCGGTTTTTCCTCGTTCTGTTTGCATTTTCTATGAGTTTTAATCTATATGCTCAGGAAATAACAACAACTGGTACGGTTGTCGATCAAAATGGGGAACCTCTAATTGGAGTAACGGTTTCCGTTATGAAAGGTAGTAATGGGACAATTACTGATATTGATGGTAACTTCTCTATTAAATGTAACAAAGGTGCTACATTGAAATTTAGCTATATTGGATATAAGGATGCAACGCAGGTAGCAATGGGTACTAAAATGAATATAGTACTAACGGAAGACGCCCAGGCATTGGATGAAGTTGTAGTCATAGGTTACGGTACGGTAAAGAAGAGAGATTTGACAGGTGCTATCTCCACTGTAAATGCCAAAACGATTGAAGAACGTCAACCGACTGATATCTTTCAAGCATTACAGGGGGAAGTGTCCGGTCTGCAGATTTCCAATAACTCAGGTGCTCCTGGGGATACAGGTACTATGCTGATTCGTGGTGCTTCTACTATGGGATCAGGTGTTACTCCGTTATACATTGTAGACGGTGTGGCAGTAGATAATATTTCTACTATCAATCCTGCCGACATTGAAAGCATGGAAATTTTGAAAGATGCTGCTTCAGCCGCTATTTATGGTTCCCGTTCGGCTGCTGGTGTAATTATCATCAGTACTAAACGTGGCAAAGAAGGTGCTCCTGCCAGAATTTCAGTGAAGTACAACCACTCAATGAAGAAGCTAGGACATAAGATTGATCAGGCAAATGCATTTGAACGTTATTTGAAAGAAAGAGCCGGTAATGCAGGAACTTCTTTATGGAAAACCAGTAATGACTCTTTGCATCCCAACTTCATGGCTGATAATGACTATCAGGATTTGATTACCCGTATGGCTCATTCCAACCAGGTTGATATTAATATCAGTGGTGCAAAGAATAAAATGAGTTATTATACAAGTATTGGCTATTTGAACGAGCAAGGTATTGTACTAAATAGTTATTTGAATCGTGTAACTTCCAGAACCAACGTTGATTTCGCTGTGTCGGATCGTTTCAAATTAATGAGCCGTTTCAATGTGGCTTATACTGATAAGAATAACATCAATACCGGTGGTGTAATCAATCAGGCATTACGTCGTCCGCCACAAATGGCACTTTACTTTCCTGATGGATCTTATGTATATAATAATGGCGGTCAGTTCAATCCGATAGCTGATGCTTATGAACGTGTTAATAAAAGTGTTTCTTACTCAGTTTCTTTGTATCAGGGAGCGGAATTTCAGCTTATGAAAGGCTTGATCTGGTCTGCCAATGTACAGGGTGAATTGAAAGTTAACCGTAATGACCAGTTGATCCGTGGAGATTTAGTTTCTTCAGGCATCAGTTCCGGTTCTAATGATGCAAAAATCCCTCGCAAATTATCTGCGGAAACTTACATTAACTTTGCCAGAGATTTCAAAGATCATTCAGTAGGCGCTATGTTCGGTACCAGTGTCGAGGATTGGCGTGATGAAACATTTCACTTAGAAGGTAGCGATTATGTATCAGAATCGATCCTTACTTCTAACGCTCAGCAGGTGAAAGACCTGACAAAAACTAAGACTACTTATGAAAGTCATGCTATGGCATCTTTTTTCGGACGTGTAAACTATAGTTATAAAGGAAAATATATATTTACGTCAAATCTTCGTTATGATGGTTCTTCACGTTTTGTTGGTAACCGTTGGGGATTATTCCCGTCTGCATCTGTTGCATGGCGTGCTTCTGATGAATTCTTCTTTGACTGGGCAAAACCTGTACTGACTGATGCTAAATTCAGACTTAGCTGGGGTACAAATGGTAATGAACGTGTAGGTAACTATGAATCAATTAACCAATATAATATTGGTTCATATTATAATGGCGTCATCGGAGTTACTCAAACGGATAAGTTGGCCAACCTTGATTTGAGTTGGGAATCGACGGAACAAACTAATATTGGTTTGGATGTAACATTACTTGACGGACGAGTTTCTTTAGTGGCAGAATATTATATCAAGAAGACTAAAGATTTGTTGGCCGATGAAGTTATCCCTTCAGAATTAGGTGTTAGTAGTATGCGTGTCAATATGGGTAATATTGAGAATAAAGGTATTGAGCTGACAATAAATGCAACTCCTGTTCAGCTTCGTGATTTTTCATGGCAGACCACTCTTACCTATACTAAAAACAAGAATAAAGTATTAAAGCTATCGGAAGGCAAGAGCTTTGTGGAAGATGGTAAATACTTAATTGAAGAAGGTTCGCCTTTGGGACAATGGTTCGGCCAAAAAGCCTTGGGTATTTATGCCACAGATGAAGCAAATGCATATATCAAGAATAGCGACGGTTCATTTGGTGACCGCTTGATTCCTGTGTATCAAAGAGATCCGAATAACTATAATAACTATATTTATGGTTCTAACGGTAAGCCCATTTTCTCACACTATGAGACAAAAGGTGGTCAGAAATATGCAGGTGATGTAGGTCAAATGACTACCGCTGGTTCGGTGAGCAAAGGTGGTGATATAATCTGGGATGATTTGGATCATGATGGTGTAATTGGCGATTCGGACAGACGCATTTTGGGTAATGGTATGCCTACATGGTATATGGGATGGACTAACTATTTGAATTACAAGAATTTTTCATTATCCTTCTCGTTCTATGGAAGTTTTGGCAACAAGATTTATAATAAACAACGCCGTGACCTGTTACAAAATTCATCATCGAATATGACTCCATTAGCAAGAGACTGTTATCGTTTGTGGAAATATCAAGGACAAATAACAGAAGTTTATAGTAGTGCCAAAGCAACAACTGGTGTAAACAATGCACGTGAACTTTCTTCTTTCTTCCTGGAAGATGGCGACTATATTCGCCTTACAAATACTCGTTTAGCTTATAGGGTTGACCGTAATCTTATCAAACGATTCCATATTTCCGATCTTCAGTTGTATGTATATGGAAACAACCTTCTGACTTGGACAAAATACAAAGGATTTGATCCGTCAAGTATTTCCAATAGCAATGTGTTGCGTCCGGGTATTGATAACGGACGATATCCTACTGCAAGAGAAATTGGTTTCGGACTAAATGTTAACTTTTAACTTGTAACAACTTATGAAAAGATTAAAATATTTACTGATCGCTGGTGTCAGTCTGCTGCTCACTTCTTGTGAGAATTTCTTAGACAGACAACCCGAAAGTTCATTGTCGGGCGAAACTTTCTGGACTTCGGAACAGGATTTGAAAACCTGGAATGCAGGTATGTATGACGGTCTGCAATCTACCTTACGTACAAACTGGTTCTATTGGGGCGAACTTCGTTCCGGTGTATATGCAGAACGTGGTACGGCTTACGACCGTAACTTACTATACAATGGTTTGAATTCTCAGTCGGGCTCTTCCAGTTGGAGTGATCTTTATAAAACAATTTATCGTGCGAATGCGGCTATTAAGCATATTCCCACCAGCCCTATAGGCAGTTCTGTATCTGCTCCATATTTAGGTCAGGCTTATGCAATGCGTGCATTGATGTATTTTTATGCTATACGTGTATGGGGCGGTGTACCTAAAATCACTGAACCCATGGAAGATGTCTCTTCGCAGGAACGATATTATGGAAGAACTTCTGTAGAAGAATTGAAAGCTTTTATTCTGGAAGATATAGAGAAAGCATTAGAACATATTGGTGCTTCTACAGATATGTCCAGTGCCAGTAAGTACTATTTAAACCGCGGAGCTATTATGGCATTGCGTGTAGATGTATTGATGTGGTATAAGGAATATGACAAAGCGCTCGTAGCTGCTAATGACTTACTGACAAACTATAAATATAGTCTTGAACCGGCATCTACCTATTCCAGTATGTTTTTGAATCCATCAAGTTCTAAAGAAATGATATTCAATCTTTTCTGGAACTATGAAGAAGACAGCAACGGCTTTGGATATGCTCAGGAACTTGCGTCAGGTTCAAACACGATCCGATATCATCCGACAAAGGCATATTATAAGGAATTGGTATCCCGTAAGAGAGAAGATAATCGCGTCACTATGATTATGGATACATTTGCTATCAGCTATTTTATTACTCCTGACGAGATGATAGACGAATCGTATGAAAAAGCAATGAACGGTGATTATGGTAATGCCGCTAATTTCCAGATTAAATGCCCGAAATTCACAGAATACGGAGCAACTGCTAATGATGGCAGGCCCGGATATTCCTATGTTGCTAACGGATCATGTTCTACCCATATGCCAATTTATCGCTTAGCAGATATCTTGTTGCTAAAAGCTGAAGCTTTAGTATTAGGTACGCATAAAGATTATCAAGGCGCGATTAATATCGTCAATCAAATACGTGAACGTGCAGGTTGGGAAAATACTGCAGTTTTAGAGGATTACCCAACCGAAAAAGATTTGATTAAGTTGATTATCGATGAACGTACCATTGAGCTTTGGGCAGAAGGTAAACGTTGGTTTGATGTTGTACGTATGCAGGATGCTTCTCATAATTCGTTGGCGTTTTCGGCAGCAGCCAATTATCCGTCTACTTCTCCTTTGATTAGTACGAGTGAAAAGCATAAACTTTTATGGCCATTGGATATTAGCACGATGAATATCAATCCATTACTGGAACAAACTCCGGGATATGACACTTATAAAAAGCAGCCGGAATAAAAGTTAGTACATTGTGAT
>ENA-OPYE01001601-OPYE01001601.1-human-gut-metagenome-genome-assembly--contig:-NODE-1601-length-11470-cov-9.199825_pt1 | contig 11470 bp, 9 predicted proteins | sample MGYA00241063_ERZ501442 | MGnify/ENA primary metagenome ERZ501442 (study PRJEB25962, sample SAMEA1967055) | human gut metagenome | biome: human gut; feature: human-associated habitat; material: faeces... | reverse complement strand
TTGTCCACGCGGACATGAAGTTCCGGGCTGACCGCATCGTGCGGGTCTATGGGGAGCGGGAGAAATCGCCCGAAGCCCGGCTGAAGGAAAAAGATAAGCGCCGCGCCGCCTACTACCGCTTCTATACCGATATGAACTGGGGCAATGCCGCCAACTATCATATTGCGCTGGATAGCGGGGTCATCGGCATTGAAAAATGTGCCAAAGTCATCGAAAGCCTTGCCTGAACTGTATCCGATGCAAGTCCTAAGCCAATAAAGCAAAACACCGCCCATCTGCGTTTGATTACGCAGATGGGCGGTGTTTTTTCAATACGATTTTATGGGAAGATCAATCTTCTAGCCCATGGTTCCCGGTTACGTTTTTCAAGTATCCCTCTGGGTCACCGTTCAGAATCAAATCCGCATAGCCCAACGGATCGTTGTAGATGAGGTAGTCCAGTTCCGTCCTCTGCGCCATGGTCACATCCAGCGCATCCTCAACCCCGGTGCAGTTGATGGATATTTTTCTTCCATCCCGGAACAGCAGTTCCACGCAGCCGGTGTCCATGTTGAATTTGCAGGTTCTTTCATCGTACTTCATGTTTGTGTCCTTTCTGCCTTACGGCACCTTTACAGTTGGAATCTTTGTGATATGGTCTTTTTTCTGATAAGGTTTCGGACACACAGCGGCTGGAAAAGAACCCTCGTTCTGCTTTCCGAAGAAAACAAAAAATCCGAACCCTTCTCCTATCGAGAAAAGGTTCGGATTTTCATGGTTTGGTGCGGATAAGAGGACTTGAACCTCCACCGAGTTGCCCCGATTAGAACCTGAATCTAACGCGTCTGCCAATTCCGCCATATCCGCATATTCTGTTTTGTTCGTGAGCCGTGACGCTCGGAACGATAGTTATTATACCAGATATGGCAGAATTGTCAAGCATTATTTTTAATTTTTCTCGACAAAATTTTGCTTGAAAATTGATGCATTCTGAATGGCAGCTGCAGGGCGAAATTTTTGCCAAAGTGTGATACAATAAACAGGACGCGCTGGGAGGGTGTCCTGCGCGCAGACTGAGAAAACGAGGGAAATGCAGAATGTTCAATATCATTATTTTCCTGCTGGGAGCAGGCATCATGTTCTTTATGGCTCTGCGCAGTGTGCTGGCACGGCGCAGGCTGTGCACGCAGGGGCAGAAGGTCACGGCCACGGTGGAGGGCACCGTGCGGAGCCGGGATGGCGGTGCCTATGTGCTGGCCTTTACCACCGCAGGCGGCAGCCATCGGCTGCACTACCCGAAGCCTGCGCGGGGCAAGAGCTTTGCGGTGGGGGATACCGTCACCTTATACTATGACCCCGAAAACCCGGAAAAAATGTATGTAGAAGGCGACCGGGCCACGCTGGGAGCCGAGGTGTTGTATACCGTGATAGGTGTGGCCCTGCTGGTGCTGACCGTGGGCATTGCCCGCTGAAAGGGGAAAAGAAGATGAAACTGGAACATTTTGGCATGGCTGAGCCGGGCGACTGCCGTCTGGTATTCACAGCCGGTGCCGAGGAACTGGCGGCAGCCGTTGCACAGGTGCAGGCGGAGCCGGACGCGCCGCAGGAAGAGGATGGTCTGCTGACTGAGGCGGTGAATCGCACCATTCTTGGCGGCTTTTCGGCGCTGTATGAGCAGCTGGTGCAGGAGTACCATGTGGTGCCGGTGACCGACCCGGATTTTGAATTGCTGGCGGTGAACCGGGCCGAGGGCTTCCGGGCGGGGGCGCAGTTCTACGCGCTGCCGCCGCTGGCAGTGGGAGCATACACCGGTTTCGTGCAACCCATTGAGCCGCACCCCATCCGGCAGCTGACCATTGAACTGGAGATCAACCGTCACCACGGCGACGAAGAACGTGCAGCCGATGCAGCGGGCAAGGCGGCGCTGCGGCAGCAGGTGGCCCGCGAGATCTGGGCACAGCGCTGTGCCCAGGCTGAGCAGCGGGCACGCAAGGAGCTGGTATGGCAGCTGGGCGATGCAGTGAAAGGCCCGCTGCCAAAGCAGCTGGTGGGCGGTAACTATTTTGCCGAGCAGCGCCAGTTCAACCTGAGCCTGCAGGCCAATGGCATCAACTTTGACCAGTTCCTTAAAGTGCGCGGCCAGACGGTGGAAGAGTTCCGTGCATGGCTCCACGCGCAGGCAGAGCGCAAGCTGCGCAGCTGGCTGGGGCTTCTGCTGGTGGCAGAAAAGGAGGGCCTTGCACCCACGGACGCCGAGGTGGAAGCAGCCGCTGCCCACTGGGATGCCAAGCTGGACGGCGAGCGCACCTTCCCCGCCAACGATGCACGCAAGGTGCGCCAGCGTCTGGCCCGGGAGAGGGCGGAGCAGTTCATTGTGGAGCACTCTACCCTCACGCCGCCGCCCGATGAACCCATCGTGCAGAAAGTTGAAAGCAAATAATAACAAAAAGGAGCGATGCAGCGCATCGCTCCTTTTTGTTATTATTATCAGGAACTCTCAGGTCTCCACGCCCTCGAACTGGCTGTTGTAGAGCTTGGCGTAGAAGCCGTTTGCAGCAAGCAGCTCGTCGTGGCTGCCCTGCTCCACAATGTGGCCGTCCTTCATCACAAGGATGACGTCCGCCTCGCGGATGGTGGAAAGGCGGTGCGCCACAATAAAGCTGGTACGGCCCTGCATCATGCGGGCAAAGGCTTTCTGGATACGCACCTCGGTGCGGGTATCAATGGAGGATGTTGCTTCGTCCAGGATCAGCATCGGCGGCAGGCAGAGCATCACGCGGGCAATGCACAGCAGCTGCTTCTGGCCCTGACTGATGTTGCCGCCGTCCTCGGCGATGACGGTATCGTAGCCCTCCGGCAGGCGGCGGATGAAGCTGTCTGCATGGGCGGCTTTGGCTGCTGCCACGATCTCTTCAAGGCTTGCATCCGGCTTGCCGTAGGCAATGTTTTCCCGCACGGTACCGGCCCGCAGCCATGTATCCTGCAGCACCATGCCGTAGCTGCCGCGCAAGGAAGCGCGGGTCACATCCCGGATGTCGGTGCCGGACACCTTGATGGAACCGCCGTTCACATCATAGAAGCGCATGAGCAGGTTGATGAGGGTGGTCTTGCCGCAGCCGGTAGGGCCGACGATGGCAATGCGCTGGCCGGGCTTTACGTCGAGGGAAAGGCCCTCGATCAGCGGGCGGTCGGGCAGGTAGCGGAAGGAAACATCCTCCAGCTGCACATGGCCGTCCGGCTGCAGCACGGAGGCGTTCTCGACTTCCGGCACCTGATCGTCGGCATCCAGCAGCTCGAACACGCGGGCGGCGCAGGCCAGAGCGTTCTGCAGCTCCGTCACCACGCCGGAGATTTCGTTGAAGGGCTTGGTGTACTGGTTGGCGTAGCTCAAAAACACGCTTAGCTGGCCGATGGTGATGCCGCCCCGCACCGCGTACACGGCACCCACAAGGCCCACGCCTGCGTACACGATGTTATTCACAAAGCGGGTGGCGGGGTTGGTCAGGCTGGAAAAGAAGATGGCCTTCAGGCTCACGTCCTGCAGACGGCCATTCACCTCGTCAAAGGCGGTAAGGCTCTCGGCCTCGTGGCCGAAGGCCTGCACCACCTTCTGGCCCTCGATCATCTCGTTGACCAGCGCGGTCTGCTCACCGCGCACGGCGCTCTGGCTCTGGAAGTAACCATAGCTGCGCTTGGCAAGGAAGCTTGCCACCACGAGGCTCAGCGGGGTGATGCACACCACCACCAGCGTGATGGGCACATTCTCGCTGAGCATGAACAGCAGGGTGCCGAGGATGGTCAGAACGCCGCTGAACAGCTGTGTAAAGCCCATCAGCAGGCCGTCCGCAAAGGTATCCACATCGGCCACCATGCGGCTGACGATATCGCCGGAGGGGTGGCTGTCGAGGTAGGAAAGCGGCAGGGTCTGAATTTTGCGTAGGGCTTCGTTGCGCAGGTCGCGGCTGACAAGGAAGGTGATGCGGTTGTTGCACACGCTCAGCAGCCACTGTGCAAGAGCGGCCACACCGGCAACCACCAGCACCTCGATGATAATGCGCATCACACCGCCAAAATCTACGGCACCCTTGCCCAGCATCATATCAATGGCGCTGCCGCAGAGGATGGGGATATACAGCTGTGCGCCCACGCTCACAGCGGCCACCACAAGGCTGCACACCACAAACAGGGAATAAGGTTTGATCTTGCTCAGAACACGGGTCAAGGTGGCCTTGCGCTGCTGCGGGGTCAGCTTTGTTTTTGCTTTTGCACTCATTTCTGCGCATCCCCTTTCTTGAACTGGCTCTCGTAGATCTCCTCGTAGACGGGGCAGGTCTGGCGCAGCTGGTCGTGGGTGCCGATGCCCACCAGATGGCCGTCGTCCAGCACCAGAATTTGATCCGCGTGCTGCAGGCTGGCGGCGCGCTGGCTCACGATGAACACGGTCAGGCTGCCGGGCAGAGCAGCCAGTGCCTTGCGCAGGGCGGCATCGGTGGCGTAGTCCAGTGCGCTGGCGCTGTCGTCAAGGATCAGAATTTCCGGCTTGCCCACAAGGGCGCGGGCGATGGTCAGGCGCTGTTTCTGTCCGCCGGACAGGTTGCGACCGCCCTGCTCCACAGGCTCGTCCAGCCCAAGGGGCTTGGCTTTGACGAACTCCGCAGCCTGTGCTGTTTCCAGTGCGGCCCACAGGTCCGCATCGGTGGCATTCTTGTTGCCCCACAGCAGGTTGGAGCGGATGGTGCCGCCAAAGAGCTGGGCCTTCTGCATGACCATGGCTGCCTTGCCGCGCAGTTCTTCGCGGGGATAGTTCCGGGCATCGCGGCCCATGATCTCCACCGTGCCCTCGGTGGCATCGTAGAAGCGGGGAATCAGGTTGACAAGGCTGGATTTGCCGCTGCCGGTACCGCCGATGACACCAATGGTCTGGCCGCGCTTTGCAGTGAAGCTGATGTCGGAAAGGCTGGGTGCACCGGCACCCGCATAGGTCAGGCTTACATGCTCAAAGCGCACGGCATCGCCGGATTTTTCGGCGGGCACCTCGCCCAGAAGCTTTTCCGGGAAGGCCATGCCAGGCGTGGTGTCCAGCACAGCCTGCACGCGGCCTGCGCAGGCCAGCGCCTTGCTCACCTGCACGATCAGGTTTGCCAGCTTGACCAGCTCCACAAGGATCTGGTTCATGTAGTTCACCAGCGCAATCACGTCGCCGGAAGCCATGCCACCCACATTGATCTCAATGCTGCCCACATATAGCAGTGCCACAATGGCAATGTTGATGAGCACATAGGTCAGCGGGTTCATCAGGGCAGAGATATGGCCTACATGGAGCTGCATCTTGGTCAGCAGGTCGTTGGCATTCTCAAAGCGCTCTACCTCGCTCTTTTCCTTATCAAAGGCGCGCACCACGCGCACGCCGGTCAGGTTTTCGCGGGTCAGGCCCAGCACCCGGTCAAGGCGATTCTGTACCGTCTTGTACAGGGGCCGGGTAGCAGCCATGATGCCGAACACCACCACGCTCAGCAGCGGGATGGTCACTACAAAGATCAGCGCTGCACGGGCATTCACCGTAAAGGCCATGACCATGGCACCGATCACCACGAACGGGCTGCGCAGGAACAGGCGTAAAAACAGGTTCAGGCCGCTCTGCACCTGATTCACGTCGCTGGTCATACGGGTGATCAGGGTGCTGGTGCCGAGGGTGTCCATCTCGGTAAAGCTCAGGGTCTGGATGTGCTCAAACAGGGCGTGGCGCAGAGCTGTGGAATAGCCCACGGCCGCCTTTGCGGAAAAATACTGCGCCGTCAGGCTGCAGGCAAGGCCGATCATGGCCAGCAGCAGCAAAATGCCGCACCGCACAAGAATATAGTGGAAGTCGTGGGCGGCAATGCCGATGTTCACGATATCCGCCATGACCAGCGGCACGAACAGGTCGAACGTGGCTTCCAGCATCTTGAAAAGGGGCGCAAGCACGCTCTCGCGCTTGTAGTCCTTCAGATAGCCTAGCATCTTGTTCAAGGCGATACTCCTTCTTTCTTGCTTTCTTGCATTATAAGGTTTATGAAATCCTACTTATTATAGCGTACAAAAACTTAAAAAGCCATAGAAAATGTTTTTATTGCAAAAGTGTGCTGAAAACCGCCGGGCAAAATGCCGAAAACGGTTGAAACCAGGGTGGGGGTATGCTACAATGATTTTAAATATTGCACAAAAGGGGAAACAGGAATGCTGATAAGTTTGGTCGTTCCGTGTTACAATGAGGAAGAATCACTTCCCATTTTTTATAAAGAGGCCAGCAAGATCGCACAGCAGATGGGAATATCCCACGGAGCAGATTTTGAGTTCATCTTTGTGGATGACGGCTCAAAAGACCGCACACTGCAGATCGCGCGGGAATTGCACTGGAAAGATGCCCGTGTGCGGTACATCTCCTTCAGCCGGAACTTTGGCAAGGAAGCAGGCATTTATGCCGGATTAAAAGCGGCAAAGGGCGATTATGTAGCAACGATGGATGCGGATCTGCAGGACCCGCCCTCGCTGCTGCCGGAAATGCTGGAACTGCTGCTCTCCGGCGAATATGACTGCGCGGCCACCCGCCGCACGACACGCGAGGGTGAACCACCCGTTCGCAGCTGGTTTGCCAAAAAGTTTTATCAGATCATCAATAAGCTCTCGGATACAGAGATCGTGGATGGAGCAAGAGACTTCCGCCTGATGAGCCGCAAAATGACTGATGCCGTGCTGAGCATGGCGGAATATAACCGCTTCAGCAAGGGCATTTTCAGCTGGGTCGGCTTTAAAACAAAGTGGATCGACTACAAAAACGTAGAGCGTGTGGCGGGCACAACAAAGTGGAACTTCTGGGGTCTGCTCAAATATTCGATCGAAGGCATTGTGGGCTTTTCCACAGCTCCACTGCTGATGGCGGCGGGCCTTGGCCTTGCCTTTTGCGTATTGGCGTTTGTAGGCATCATAATCGTGGTGGTGCGTGCACTGATGTTCGGCGACCCTACTTCCGGCTGGCCGAGCCTTGTCTGCATTATCCTTTTGTGCAGTGGTGTGCAGCTGCTGTGTACGGGCATTGCGGGCGAGTACCTTGCCAAAACATATCTTGAAACAAAGCACAGACCGATCTATATTGCTGCTGAGACCGAAGAAGATCTGGACGCGGAATAAGGCGTTTCAGGAAAAATGTATTTTTAACGGGGTGCCAGAAGAAGCTGATCTGGCACCCCGCTTTTTTTGAGCAGGGAAAAATGGATACATACAGATAGGCGTTGTACCCAAAGCCATTTCCTGCTATACTAAAAACTGACTAGAAACTGGAAGAATGGTGAGCAGATGGCAAAAAGACAAGACGGCGGCATCCGGCTGCGCCCGGTGGGCACCCGCAAGCATCGGCAGAACGCTCCGGCCTACAGCCCGGCGGGCACCGGCTGCCCGGCCTTTGAGCAGGCAGTGGAAAATTTATATAAAGGCCAGAACGAAGAAAGCTTCTGGACGCTGATGGGCGCTTTGAACTATGCACTGGAAATGGAGACCCATGTTCTGGTGCCGCTGCGCACGGCACTGACGGTGCACAACACGCCTGCACCGTGGACGGAGCATCCGGTGCCCACGGCAAAGGCTAAGGACCTGCAGCTGTGGACCCTGCGCAACGAGAAGGGCCGCACATGGCTGCCTATGTTCACCTCTGCAGCTGCGGCCTGCGCCGACCGCAGCACTTCTGCCCGGCCAATGGCAGATTACACCCTGCAGGATGCCATGGAGCTGGCCCTTTCCACGGAGGGGATCGACGGCGTGGTGCTGGACCCGTGGAGCCACTCGGCTACGCTGGACGGCGCTCTGCTCAACGGTTTGCTGCACGCGGGCCATACGCCGGAAGACCCCGGTGATGAGAAAGCGGATGCCGGAAAGGAAGCCGCCCGCAAGGGCAACTGGGCGCAGGCTGTGGAATGCTTTGAAAAAGCAGCCGAGCTTGGCAGCGCCATGGGACTTGCCCTGCTGGCAGACTGTATTTATAAGGGCCGCGGCACCCGCACGAACCGTGCCAAGGCCCGCCGCATGTGGAAGGAAGCAGCAGACAGCGGCGAGATCTTATCCAACATTGCACTGGGTGATGACTGCGCTGCCCGGGGCGACAATGGCCGGGCACTTTTGTATTACCGCCGTGCCCGCGCCAACGCAGCCCATATGCCGGATATCGAGTACACTCCGCAGGTGTGCCTGCGTGTGGCCCAGACCGAAACGCGCTACACCAGCCGCAAAAAGGCGCTGGCACTGGCCGCAGAAGCAAGGCAGGGCTTTGCCATCAAGGCCCGTGAGCACGAGCCGGACGCAGAGCAGTGGCTGGCCGAAGCCGACCAGCTCATCCGGGAACTGACCAGTGAACTGCCTGCCCGAGCCACAGCTTACGACATGGAATCTTTACAATTGGACTAAAAAATCGTCATATCGGGACGGTAAGATATACTCGGAAATGATTTGAAGAGCTGCGCCCAAGATGCACAGCACCGGAGAGGAAACAGACAGTATGAGCAAAGTAATCGGCATCGATCTCGGCACGACCAATTCCTGTGTGGCAGTGGTAGAGGGCGGCAAGCCCGTGGTCATCACCAATGCGGAGGGTGAGCGCACTACCCCCAGCGTTGTGGCCTTCACGAAGGACGGTGAACGTCTGGTGGGCGGCGCGGCCAAGCGACAGATCGCCACAAATTCCGGGCGCACCATCTCCAGCATCAAGCGCCATATGGGCAGTGACTACCGGGTGCACATCGACGGCAAAGACCTGACCCCGCAGGAGATCAGCGCCATGATCTTGGCCAAGATCCGCCGCGATGCCGAGAGCTATCTGGGCGAGCCGGTGACCGAAGCGGTCATCACGGTGCCCGCCTACTTCGACGACAGCCAGCGCAAGGCTACGCAGGATGCAGGCCGCATTGCAGGCCTGAACGTGCTGCGCATCATCAACGAGCCTACTGCTGCCGCTGTGGCCTATGGTTTGGATAACGAAGCATCGCAGAAGATCCTCGTCTACGACCTCGGCGGCGGCACCTTTGATGTGTCCATCATCGAGATCGAGGACGGGACCTTTACGGTGCTTGCCACCGGCGGTGACACCCATCTGGGCGGTGACGACTTCGATCAGCGCATCGTGGAATATGCCGTGGCCGAGTTCAAAAAGTCGGATCGCATCGACCTCTCCCGCGATCCGGCAGCTATGGGCCGGCTGAAAGAGGAAGCCGAAAAGGCAAAGAAGGAGCTTTCTGCCGCGCCGTCGGCACAGCTGAACCTGCCCTTTATCGCAGTGGGCAAGGACGGCCCTCACCACTTGGATATCTCGCTTTCCCGCCCGCAGTTCGAAATGATGACCGGCGACCTGCTGGCCCGCACAGTGGCTCCCGTGCAGAATGCCCTGCGGGATGCAGGCATTTCCGCCAGCCAGCTGGGCAAGGTGCTGCTGGTGGGCGGCAGCACCCGGATGCCTGCGGTGGAGCGTCAGGTGAAGGAGCTGCTGGGCTGCGAACCCAGCCACAGCCTGAACCCGGACGAGTGTGTTGCCATGGGTGCGGCTGTGCAGGGCGGTCTGCTGCAGGGCGGCGGCAAGCTGGCCAGTGCCACCGGCGCAGCGGCGCAGGGCCTTGTGCTGATGGATGTGACCCCGCTGACCCTCTCCATTGAGACGCTGGGCGGCGTGGCCACCCCGCTGATCACCCGCAACAGCATGATCCCCACCCGCAAGAGCCAGATCTTCACCACCGCACGGCCCATGCAGACCAGTGTGGAGATCAACGTGCTGCAGGGCGAGCGCCACTTTGCCCGCGACAACAAGAGTCTGGGCAAATTCAAGCTCACCGGCATTCGGGCAAGCTTCTCCTCCAAACCGCAGATCGAAGTTACCTTCGATATCGACGTGAACGGCGTGGTGAAGGTGTCTGCCAAGGACCTTGGCACCGGCCGGGAGCAGAACATCACCATCACCGGCAGCACCAACCTTTCTGAGAATGAGATCCAGCGCGCCATGGCGGACGCTGCCGCCTACGAGGCCGAGGACAGCCGCCGCAAGGAGCGTCTGGACCTGCACAATCAGGCTGAGGTGCTGGCCTACAAGGTAGACGAGGCGCTTTCCAAGTGCAAAAAGGAGTTGGACAAGGACGAAAAGGCCCGCGTGAAGGCCGACCTTGCCAACCTGCGCCACTGCCTGCGCAAGGATAAGCCCGAAAAGATGAACGAGACCGAGGAAGCGGCCCTGCGGCAGGCCAAGAGCCAGCTGGAAGCCTCGGCCAACCACCTGATGCTGCTGTACTCTGCCGAGCAGACCCCCGGCGATGGAACGGACAGCACACTGTAATATTTATAACATAAGGTTTGTGGGCTGCTGCACCCGCCCGGCGCAGCAGCCCTTTTTTGAAGAAAGAGAAGGAAACAGTTATGAAGGAACTGCAATATCCGGTGCGCCCCGGGCGCTACCGCCACTTTAAAGGCAACGAATATCAGGTGCTGGGCGTGGCACGCCACAGCGAGACCGAGGAGGAAATGGTGGTGCACCGCGCCCTGTCCGGCAGCCGTCTCAGCGACGGATTCAACGCCCTTCGGGAAAAGCACCGTCTTGACCTGTCGCTGGATGCTCTGGCCGTGGACAAACGCTTCACGACGCTGTTCAGCGACGAGGAAGCCAACGAAGCCCTGACCCGTCTTCTGGAAGCGGGCTACTACGGCGGATAACGACAAAAAAGAGGAAGCGTATTTGCTTCCTCTTTTTGCTGTCTAATTCGTAAAACCTTACTTTTCCAGTGCCATGACCTTGTCAATCCGACGCTGATGGCGCTCTCCCCCGGAGAATTCCGTGCCGACCCAGACGTCCACGATCTCCAGCGCCAGATTTTCGCCCACAACTCCCGCACCCAGCGCCATCATATTGGTGTCGTTGTGCAGGCGGGTCATTTTTGCCGACCATGGGTCGGACAGCAGGGCGCAGCGGATGCCGTCGATTTTGTTGGCGCTGATGGACACGCCGATGCCGGTGGTACACAGCACAATGCCCCGCTGGCATTCCCCGCTGGCAACCGCCCGGGCGGCCGCAGCGGCAAAGTCGGGGTAATCGCAGCTTTCCGTGGAATAGGTGCCGAAGTCCCTGACCTCATGCCCCTGCTTTTCCAGATGCTCGATGACTTTATTTTTCAGCGCAAACGCGCCGTGGTCACAGCCAATGGCAATTCTCATACTACGATCTCCTTTGTATTACAGTAGTTAAATCACATACCCGCCGCTGACGCCCAGCACCTGTCCGGTGACAAATTCCGCGTCTGCCAGATACGCGATGGCTTTTGCCACATCCATGGGCATACCGTTGCGCCCCAAGGGCGTTTCCTCCCCCATTCCCGCGAGGATACTCGGGGCGACGTTCGCGCACATGTCCGTCAGAATGACTCCCGGCGCCACGCAGTTGACCCGGATGCCGCTGGGGCCTAGCTCCTTTGCCAGCGCCTTGGTCAGAGCG
>ENA-OPYE01001598-OPYE01001598.1-human-gut-metagenome-genome-assembly--contig:-NODE-1598-length-11495-cov-2.325874_pt1 | contig 11495 bp, 7 predicted proteins | sample MGYA00241063_ERZ501442 | MGnify/ENA primary metagenome ERZ501442 (study PRJEB25962, sample SAMEA1967055) | human gut metagenome | biome: human gut; feature: human-associated habitat; material: faeces... | reverse complement strand
GGATTCCATAAAGGGGTTCTTATTTTTTTCATATTAATTTAGGAAAGGATATTTATCTTTTTTTTAACCATAGAATTGTCCATGTTTATAGTATATTTCTCCATTGTGTGCTCATGTGTCTTTGCCTAATTTTGCATGTATTAAATTATTAATTACTATTTTATTTTATAATTAAAAGAAACAGTAATATGCATAATATGCTTAAAGAGTTTCCGGACCTTATTGTCATTTTCTGATTATCTGTTAAATGGGCAGTTAACAACCGGATATATAACATAAAATTCATTTAATTATTAATCTTGATGTATTATGAAAAGAAACAGATTAATTTGTTTTTTCTCCCTATTATTTTGTTGTACTTTATTGGCGGCTCAAAGCATAACTGTTGAGGGTACAGTCACGGGAAATCTTGATTCGGAAGTATTGATAGGAGCAAGTATTTCTGTAAAAGGTACTACAATGGGGACTGTTACGGATATAGATGGGAAGTATTCTCTTTCTGTACCGTCTGATGCTATATTAGTATTCAGTTATTTGGGTTATGAAACGGAAGAAGTTGCTGTAAGGAACCGCTCGTTGATAAACGTTTCTCTGAAAACCAGTTCACAAGATTTGGAAGAGGTCGTTGTTGTCGGTACTATTTTGAAAAAAAGTGATTTGACTGGTGCTGTATCAAGTGTTAGTGCGAAAGTGCTGGAAGAAAAACCGGTTACCAGTATAAACCAAGCTTTACAGGGGCGTGTTGCAGGAGTCTTGATTTCTAATGCTGCCAAACCGGGTGATGATGCAACTATTAAAATTCGTGGTATCAATACCATTAATACTACTACCGATCCTATTTATGTAGTGGATGGTTTGGTTATGGATAACTTCGGAGGTGGATTTAATTCTATCAATTTGAATGATGTTGCTTCTATTGAGGTATTGAAAGATGCCTCTGCTACAGCTCTCTATGGTTCGTGCTTCTAATGGAGTGGTTTTGATTACAACTAAAAAAGGTAAAATTGGTAGTGGCAGAATTACCTATGATGGTTGGGTTGGTTTTCAAACGGAAGCGAAGCTTCCTGAAACTATGGGTACAAGAGATCTTTTTGAATTGAGAAAAGAGGCGGCAATGAATTCGTTTACGGCGCGTCACCCGGAGGCAACAGTTGATGAAATTGATGCGTTTTTGGCCAATCGGGTGATGACACCTTATGTTAAAGATGGCTCGGGAGGATATGTCTTTGCACAATATGAGTTTGATGCCTATGAGAATAATGATAATTATGACTGGTTGGATGCAGTGACCCGTACTGGTGTAGAGCAAAATCATGCGTTGAGTTTTAGTGGAGCTTCCGAAAAAGGTGCCTATTATTTAAGTTTCGGATATTCTAATAAAAAAGGAATGGTCAAGAATCTTGGGGATACGAGGTATAATGGGCGTATTAACTCAGATTATTCCATCAAATCATGGTTAAAAGTCGGTACTAATACCTCATTTTCTCATACTGAATCTGAAATATTTTCGGATGATGGTGTTTATGATAAAGCACGTGGGGCTAATCCTATGTTACCGGTTGACTCGGAAATCTACACCTTGAATTATGGTGGAATAGAGGATAATAATTACTTTAATCCGATACGCACTTTAAAAATAGAGAATGACCGCAGACGCAATCGCTTGTCTTCTACCAATTTTTTGAATATAAATCCACTAAAGGGATTGAATATCCGTACTTCGTTTTCTCTTGATTTTTTTCAAGAAGATCGGTTTAAATACACTCCGAAAGATATTCAGGAATCTATTCGTTATTCTCAGGATGGACAGGCAGAGCATACCCGTGACCAAAGAATGGTATGGCAATGGGATAATTCCATCTCTTATGACCGGATATTTGGAAAACACAAAATAAATGCTTTGTTTAGTACCAGTGCTACTCAGACAGATCGGGATTATACGTATGCTACAGGGAAAGGATACGGTACGGATCGATTTTCTTATTATAACATAGGTGCTTCTTACAAAACGGATGAACGGTCTATCGGCTCTGATTTTGTAACGGCTACCTTGATGTCATATGTAGTACGTGCCGATTATAATTATGCAAGTAAGTACTATTTGACAGCTACCGCGCGTTATGATGGTTCTTCTAAGTTTGCCAAAGGTCATCGATGGGGATTATTTCCTTCTTTTTCTGCTGCATGGAACATTGCAGAGGAGAATTTCATGAAAGAACAGCGTGTGTTTAACCAATTGAAATTACGTTTGGGATATGGCTTGGTCGGTAATCAGAGTATTGATGATTTTGCATTTTATACACTTTACGATGCCAAACTTGAGGATGGAAAGGTTACTTATGTACCTAAAGGAAGTAGAGGTACAAAAGATATTACTTGGGAATCTCAGAGGCAATTCAATGTCGGCTTGGATATGGGATTCTTGAATGGGCGTATTACTGCAACAATGGATGCATTCTTTATAAAAAATAAGGATTTGTTGATGACGCGTTCTTTACCGTTGACATCCGGTTTTAGTTCAGCGATAGAAAATATCGGTGCAATTGAAAACAAAGGTATCGAATTTGCCTTGAATGCCAAACTGATTGCAACAAGAAATATCCAGTGGAATGTTTCTGCCAATATTTCGGCCGATAGAAATAAGGTTACGCAACTTTACGGTGATAATGATGCGGTTTATAATATTGATGCTGATCGTAATCTTCAAAAGGAAGGGAATTTGTTTTTAGGTGAGTCACGTAATACGATTTATATATGGAAAACAGGTGGCATTGCCCAAGTGGTAGATATGGAACATTTAAAAAATATTGATTTTTCGGGACGACAGGTTAATCCGGGAGATCTTTATCCATTGGATATAAACGATGATAAAGTGATCGATGATAAGGATCGTGTGATTGTCGGTTCTCCCGATCCTAAATTTTATGGTGGTTTTTCAACAGATTTTTCATATAAAGGGGTGACGTTGAATGCTGTATTCAATTATTCATGTGGAGGTAAAAAGTTGAGTCCTTACTATGAATCATTGATCACGAGTCGGGGGACGGGAATTGCTTCCATTGATTTACTTGATCGTTGGACACCGGAAAATACGGATGCTAAATTTCCACGTCCTATTTATAATGATCCTACAGATACCGAAACGATGTATTACAATACTTTTTCTGCCAGTCAAATGGATTTTTCTGTACAGAATGCTTCGTTTTTACGCTTATCTACTTTGAGTTTGTCATATACGTTTCCAAAGTCAGTATCGGAAAAAATGAGAATTGGAAATCTTCGGATTTACTCTACAGTATCCAATGTGTTCTGTTTGACTCCTTATAAAGGATATGATCCGGAAACGGGAGATTGGTATCCACCTACACGAATGTTTGTTTTCGGATTGAATGTTTCATTGTAAATAGTCTTCATTGGTATATTAAATATAGTTAGTTATGAAAAACGTGATAAAAATAAACAGATTGATAGCGGCCTGCATGTTAGCAGGTTCTTTAAGCATATATTCTTGTTCGGATTTTTTAAATCAAGAGCCTAAGACATCACTGACGGAGCAGGAAGCTTTTTCTGATTTAAAGAATATTATACCAACAGTTGATGGGCTGTACACTGCGTTTCGTGAATCAAAATCGGGGCGGGAAGGATTGACTTTCTCACTGTTGGGGTTGGACGAGAGTAAACAAGGCATAGTACAGATGGACGATGCAACTCAAGCCAGCCTCGATCTTTACAACGGTTTATTGAATTCAATGTCCACACAAGTAGATAAAATGTGGTCAAGAAGGTGGCCGATTGTTATTTCTGCAGCGAATGCTATTTATGCACTTGACGTAATTGCCGAGACGACTAAGGAAGAAGAAATGCTGGATGAAATAGAACGGTTGAAGGGTGAAGCTTGTTTTATACGGGCTATGGTAATGATGGAGCTTACGATGTATTGGGGTGAGGTTCCGGTGGTTGATATTGCTACAATGAATAATTCGGCTCGTCAGCCATTGGAGAAAGTATGGAAACAGATTATTGATGACTTTACTTTTGCATCTGTGTCTTTGAAAGATAGGTATACGGAATCTGCTGATAAGATGCGTGCAACTTCCGGTGCGGCGTTGGCTATGTTGGGAAAAGCCTATATGTCAGTCCCAGTGGAAACCGGCATGAGAGATTTTAAATTGGCAAAGGAAAGTTTTGAGGCAATGCTTGACCGTTATCAGTTGGATTCTGAATACAGTAATCTTTTCGATGAAAATTTAGAGTTTAATTCACCTGAGTCTATTTTCGAATTAGATTATGATAATGTAAACCGCATTAATCATTGGGAATTCGATATGGGATCCCGTACAGTAGTCGCTACATTTGGTGAGGGCTGTTATTTTGCTGGATATGATGTGGCGTTACCTACGGAATATGCATATAAATCGAAGTCTGAAGGAGGTATTTGGGAAGAGGGAGATTTGCGTAGAGATGAAAGTATCCGCTATGATTTTACTTATTTGGGCATTACTCCTACAGAGGTTTCTTGGGGAGCTGATGAATTGGATCCGCATATTAAAAAGTATGAAGACGAACGTACGGACCAATTTAACGGAAATTTGGCTAACGAATGGTATTCTGGTAAAAATTTCATTGTATTGCGTTATGCGGATGTGCTATTGTGTTACGCCGAATGCTTGAATGAACTTGGAGAAACCGGAGAAGCGAATACAGTAGTAAATCAAGTACGTGCACGTGCTTGGGGCGGGACTCTTCCTAATGAAATGGCTTGGAATTATGGACAAGATGAATTTCGGGTACAGATAATGGACGAACGTATTCGTGAACTTTGTTTTGAGGGATGGAGACGGATGGATTTGATTCGTACCGGTAAATTTGTTGAGTTGATAAAAGAGCGTAATCCTTGGGCTAAGAAATCGGGAACGATAAAAGAGTTCCATATGCGTTGGCCTATTCCAGATACAGAAATTAAGAATAATTCTGACATAAGCGAGGAAGATCAGAATCCGGGGTATTGAATTTTATATTAATAATCAATTTAATGTATAAGATGATATGAATAGAAAACTAATTTTATCTTCATTATTTATCTTCTTTTGTCTATGGAATATACAGGCTGAAGAATATGAAACGATGTCACCTAATGGAATGTTGAAAATAAAGTTGCGGATAGACAAAGGAACTACTTATGAAATTTGGCATGGTAACGAACAACTGATTGCATCTTCCCCTATCGGACTCAACCTTTCCAATGGTATGATTATAGGAGGGGGAACGGTGAAAAATGTTACAAGGAACGTTGTCGATCAGACAATTGAAGTTATAGCAGGAAAGAATAAAACACTGAGAGAGGCCTATAACGAGCTTTTGATCTCTTTCACGGAAGATTATGATCTTCTGGTGAGGGCCTACGATGAAGGCATAGCTTATCGGTTTATCACACGGTTGGGCGGAGAAATTATCATAAATAGCGAAGATGCCGTATTTAATTTCACTTTCACTCCGACAGTTTATTTTCCGGAATGTGATACTAATTATTCTGGGGAAAAAGATCAAGAAGGAAAGGTACATCAGATTCATCAAGGATACCGGAACTTCGAAAGACTCTATAAAATTTATAATGCTCCCACAGAGATAACCAATAACCGTTTCTCTGTTTCTCCGGTATTGTTTTCTCATCCTGACACTTCTTATAAAATAGTAGTGACAGAATCCGATACATATGATTATCCGGGGTTATATATGGAACAAAACGGTCCGAATTCTATGCGTGGAAAATGGGCCCAATATCCTAAAGAGGTAATGGATGAAGATCCTTCGAACCCTAATTATTGGTATTCGAACCATTTGGTTATTTCAAGAGAAAATTATATTGCAAAAACAGAAGGAAACCGTACTTTCCCTTGGAGGGTTATTATTGTTTCTGATGATGATAAATCTTTACTGAATAATGAATTGGTGTATATGTTGGCGGAACCGTGCCGTCTTACCGATACTTCGTGGATTCAACCTGGTAAGAGTGCTTGGGAATGGTGGCATAAAGCTGTTTTAGAGGGAGTGGATTTCCCATCGGGAAATAATAATCTGTCGTTCCAGTTATATAAGTATTATGTTGATTGGGCATCTCAACATGGAATTGAATATATGACACTTGATGCGGGTTGGTCCGAGAGCTACATACGTACTTTGTGTCTTTATGCTAAACAGAAGAATGTGAAAATTATCGTTTGGACATGGGCGAGTTGTGTTAGAGAAAATCCGGAAGACTGGATTAAGAAGATGAAAGATTATGGTGTGTCTGGGGCAAAGATTGACTTTTTCGAACGTAATGATCAGATTGCTATGCGTTGGGGACGGGATTTTGCACAACGCTTGGCAAATCACCAAATGGTGGCATTGTTTCATGGTTGTCCGGTTCCTGCCGGAATAAATCGTACTTTTCCTAATATATTGAATTTTGAGGCTGTTCGTGGTGCAGAATGTAATTTCTGGGAAAAAACTTTGACACCGGAATATCATACACAATTTCCTTTTATACGTTCGTTGGTCGGTCCTGAAGATTATACTCCAGGTTCTATGAGAAATGTAACTCAAGAAGAATTCCAGCCGATTGATAAGGATGATACTCCACCGATGAGTATGGGAACCAGAGCACACGAACTGTCGATGTATGTGATTTATGATCAGTGGATAGGTTATTTGTGTGATTCTCCGACCGAATACAATAAATATCCGGATATACTAAGTTTTCTGTCGACTGTACCTGTGGTGTGGGACAAAACAGTTCCATTGGATGCTAAATTAGGAGATTATATTTTGGTGGCGAAACAGAAAGGAAAAGATTGGTATGTAGGTGGCATGACTGACTGGACTGCGAGAACGCTGGAAGTCGATTTCGGCTTCTTGGAAGCTGGCGTTTCTTATCTGGCTGATATTTTTAAAGATACTTCTGCATCGGGAGAGCAACCTAAACAATATGTATGCGAAAGAATGGAAATCACAAAAGATACTAAACTCTCCATTCCGATGGCTAAAGGAGGAGGATTTGCCATCCGGCTGCTTCATGCTTCCGGTTCGGGAATTACAGAAGTGAAACAAGAAAATCCTCTTATTGTTTATGTTGAGAAAGAGACGGATACGCTCCATATCAAGACGGAAAAGAGGATAGAGGATGTAAGGATAAATGATATCACCGGGCAAACATTATTTGCCCGGAAATATAATGACGATGTTTATTCCGAACGAATAAACTTATCAGACTTTAATAAAGGAATATATGTAGTTTCCGTGAAAACGGCGCCTGCATTGGCTTCAACGACTTTTATCTATTAATGAAAATCGGATATATTATGAAAAATATAGAAATCTTTAAGTATACATTTGTATTAGCCGGATTTGTTTGTACTTCTGCTTTTGCTCAGGTGAAAAATGTCTCTTTCTCTGAGATATTGAATCCGGTTGTAGTAGATGACGGAACAGAAAATATTCCTCTAATTTATGAAGCTGCTGCTGCATGGGGGGATTATGACAATGATGGCTTTTTGGATTTGATCGTGTCTGGTGTGACTTCACAGGGAGAAAAGACACTGCTTTATAAAAATAAAAATGGCCGGCAATTTGAGAAAGTGGAACATAATTTTCCGGATCTGAGAACATCCAATGCCACTTGGTTTGACTATAATAATGATGGAAATCTGGATTTATTTTTGGCGGGGAAGAAAAGTAATGGAGAACTGTACTCGGGTCTGTGGAAAAATAAAGGAGGAGATGCCGGCTTTGAAGAGGTATTTACCGGCTTGTTTCCTTTAATCAATAATGGTGATGGGAATCGCTCTACCCGATATGTAGTAGCTGCGGACTATGATGGGGATGGTTGGACCGATCTGTATATTCAAGGGCGTACAAATGGAGGAGATAAAAATACAGGAATAGCATATTTGTACAGAAATGTGAATGGACAGAACTTCGAACGTATCGATAAACCGGTGAAAAACAAACTGGGTAGTGAAGCTAAGCCGTTTATACAATTATCGGGCGGTGGTGCAGCTTGGGGTGATTATGACGGTGATGGTTTTTTGGATCTTATTGTTTCGGGTGAGGGAATAGATGCTGATAAATACGATGCCGATTATGGTTATCATGGCAGTTATAACGGGGCGGTTTATAAAAATAATGGAGACGGAACTTTTGCCGAGCCTATTGAATTTGCGGGTATAGAAGAAGGAAATCCGGCCTGGCTTGATTATAATAATGATGGAAAGCTTGATTTTGTTGTTCCCGGAGTCAGATGGGATGAGAATGTGAGCTGGAACTGGCGTGGCGATTTATATCTTAATTCAGCAGGAGGATTCACTAAGTACGATGCTGCTACGACGGGATTACCCAATAACAGGCAGGAGCTTTCCATTGATGCCGGTGATGTTAACAATGACGGCTTTAGTGATATTCTTTATATGAATGCGACGGGTGAGAATGATGTTGTTTATTTGAATAATGGAGGTATGCTTGGTGCTCCTATGTTCATAGCTTCTCCACTTGTGTATGCCGGTGCGGCAGCACAGAGAGGAGGGACTGCCAATCTTGTGGATTTTGATAATGATGGCAATTTGGATGCGTGTTTGGTAGGTTATGGTGATGCAGGAGGATCGCATACCCGTTTGATGAAGAATGTTTTGGGAGAAGGAGTCGCGTCTAATAAAGCTCCCGGTGCACCTAAGAATTTGAAAGTGACTCCGGGTGCCAATGGTATTGCCATGTTTTCATGGGATGCTCCGGAAGATGATCAGACTTCGGCCAATGCTTTGAAATATAATTTGTATATCAAGCAAGGAGACGTTATCCGAATGACGGTTCCTGCCGATATTGCGACCGGACGTTTGAAAGTATCTGAAGTTTCCGGATTGATCAGTAAGAGGGTGTTATATAAAGTGACAGGATTGACCAGTGATTATACATGGGGAGTGCAGGCAGTCGATAATGCAAAAGTGGGTGGTCCGTTTGCCATGTTTGACTCAGGAACCGGTATTGATAAAGAGCCGGCGGTAGCTCCTGTAAAAATAATAAGCGAAGAAAATGCGATACGTATTGTCGGCAAGTGTGATTTGAAGGGTGTGGTTAATGTTTATTCAATGGACGGAGGAAATGTATATTCGGAGTCGGTTTTATTGAATGATATGGTTATTGAATTGTCGAAAGGAATCTATTTGGTAAAAATAATGTTGACGGATGAGATGATAACGAAAAAGGTAATTGTTTGGTAAAAGGATAACAAACTGGTAAATAGAAGGCCTTTGGTAGTATACCCCCGAAAAGCTGTATGTTCTCAGCTTGACGGGGGTATTTTCTTGTAATGTCGGAGAGTTGCTTCGTTTTTATGTGATTGCAAAAAGATATATTCTTGTCATGTAAGAATGTATATTCTTGTTGGGTAAAAGTATATATTCATGCTACATAAAAGTATATATTCTGATAATGACTGATTATTAGTGTGTTATGTGTGTGAATGCTTTCTTGTTAGACCGATTGGTTATACTTGGATACTTTGGGTATATTTTTAATTTTCCGATATGGCTTGATGTTTACTTGTTTTTTTTAACTTTGCCTAAAAAGAATTTTTGTTTTTCAAGAAAAACATATCAAAGTTGACTGATGAAGAACTGTTACAGCAGTATACCGATTCGGGTAAAACAGAATATTTCGGTGAATTATACAACCGCTATATTCCGTTGCTGTACGGACTTTGTCTTAAATATCTGAGTGATGAGGCTCGTGCACAGGACGCAGTCATGCAACTTTTTGAAGAACTGCTTTCCAAAGTATCCAATTATCAGATAAAAGTTTTCAAAACGTGGTTGTACCGGGTAGCTAAAAATCATTGTCTGCAGATATTAAGGAAAGACAATAAGGAAATTCCGCTTGATTATATGATTAATATTATGGAATCCGATGAGTTTTTGCATCTGTTATCTGAGGAGGATCATTCGGAAGAACAATTGAATGCCTTGAAGCATTGTCTTGAAAAACTGCCTGAACCTCAACGTATCAGCATTACGCAATTTTTTATGGAAGAGATGTCATATGCCGATATTGCGGAGCAGGCAGGTTTAACACTGAACCATGTGAAAAGTTATATTCAGAACGGGAAAAGAAATTTAAAGATTTGCATAAAGAATCAGATCCAATGAAGCTATTAGACTACATACGAGGAACTCGAAAGGGGAAAGAGGTTCATCGCTTGCAGAAAGAGGCGATGCGTGATCCTTTTCTTGCCGATGCTATGGATGGTTATGACAGCGTAGGGGAGAACCAGGAGTATCAGATAGAGATTTTACGTCGCCGGATCAGGGGAAAAGCAAAGGGAAAACGGAATCATGCTGTTGTGTGGAGTGTAGCGGCGAGCTTATTGATAGGTGTTTGTTTGAGCAGCTATTTCATATATCAGAAAAATAGGCTACCGGAAGATGTTTTTATGACATTGGAAGCCTTGCAACGGGATACCGTGTTGCAGGTTGTGTCTCAAACACCTCAGTTACCTTTAGCTAAATCGGCACATCCGGAAGAAAAGGGAAAATTGGCTGGAACTGTCCGGGGAGATTCGGTGAAGGTGTTTGCCAGTCGGGAACGGCAACTATCAAAGGCAGCTCCTGCGAAGATGCGGGAAGAAATTGCCGATGAAGTAGGGATGAGTGTAATGGCTGATGTTGTTGAAGTGGATTCGGTAGCTGCCAAACCGGTTAGTACCGCTCTGTCTGACGTTACCAATAATGGCATTGCAAAGCAACTGAGCGGAATGGTAAGCGGGATAAAAGTAAACGGAGTGAAAGGGCGTGTCATTGATAAGGTTGGAGAGCCTATTGTGGGAGCCACCGTCACTGTAAGAGGTACTAATAATGGAACTGTATCGGATGTGAATGGTAATTTTACTTTGCCGATGAATGACGGAAAAGAGATTACGGTCAATTATATAGGCTATGAACCGGTTATTCTTCCAGCCGATACAAGTAAGGAGATGCTGATTGCCATGAATGAAGACAGTAGAGAATTGGATGAAGTGGTAGTAGTAGGGTACGGGACTCAGCGGAAAGCGAATCTGACTGGGGCGGCAGTAACCGTAGAACAATTGACGATGCCTCGTCCGGTAATCGGGGAAAGGGCTTATCGGAGATATTTGAAAAAGAATCTGAACCGCCCGACAGATAAAGAATGTGAGCGGGTAAAGGGGAAAGTGATACTGACTTTTTATGTGAATGACGAGGGGCGTCCTATCGATATAAAGGTACAGGGAAGTTTATGTCCTTTCGTTGATAAAGAAGCGATACGTCTTGTACAGGAAGGTCCGCAATGGACTGTCGGAGGGGGAGAAGTGACTTTGGAGATTCAATTTTAGGAGAATGAATGGGCTGTTTTAGCTATTGTCCGACCTTTAAACGAAAAATAGCTGCAAGTTATTAACTCACAGCTATTGAAATCTTGCACGGGAGGAGAGGCTCGAACTCCCGACACCC
>ENA-OPYE01001595-OPYE01001595.1-human-gut-metagenome-genome-assembly--contig:-NODE-1595-length-11518-cov-2.867399_pt1 | contig 11518 bp, 9 predicted proteins | sample MGYA00241063_ERZ501442 | MGnify/ENA primary metagenome ERZ501442 (study PRJEB25962, sample SAMEA1967055) | human gut metagenome | biome: human gut; feature: human-associated habitat; material: faeces... | reverse complement strand
AATGGCAGCCGTTGCCATCGCTGCCGACGCGATTGCATCCCGCCACATACGCCTGATTCTCAATCGCGCGGGCTGTCAGCAATGCCTGCCAGTGCAGAGAGCGCGGAGCAGGCCAGTTGGCGACGTACAGGGCGAGGTCATAATCGTTGAGATTGCGCGACCACACCGGAAAACGTAAGTCGTAGCACACCAGCGGCAAAATACGCCAGCCGCGCCATTCCACAATTACTCGCGCATTGCCCGCTTTATAATGCAGATGCTCATCTGCCATTCGGAACAGATGACGCTTATCATAAAAATGTACCGTGCCGCCCGGCTCAACCAGCAAAAAGCGGTTAACCGAACCAGACTCCGTTTGTAATGCAACACTGCCTGCAATCAGCGCATTGCACCGCTGCGCTTTGGCTGTCATCCAGTTCACTACGTCATTTTGTGCTAGCGACGAAGCTGCCGCTTCCATGGCAAAGCCGCTGGTAAACATCTCCGGCAGAACGATCACATCGCGCCCGGTAATACCTTCCAGTTGACGATCAAAATGGCGCAGGTTGGCAGGGCCATCCATCCACACCAGTGGTTGCTGCAAAAGCGTAATCTTCAAACCAGGCACGGTGTACAACTCCTTTATGCGAAGGGTTTTATAACTCTAACACCTTATCAGGCAGTTGCCTTAGCGCAGAATAAATTGATAACAAATGCTGATATTGGAAATATCTGATTTGCAAATTATCGTGTTATCGCCAGGCTTTAGGAGGTTAATAACATGGGCAGGATAAGCTCGGGAGGAATGATGTTTAAGGCAATAACGACAGTCGCCGCTCTGGTCATCGCCACCAGTGCAATGGCGCAGGATGATTTAACCATTAGCAGCCTGGCAAAGGGCGAAACCACCAAAGCTGCATTTAATCAGATGGTACAAGGGCATAAGCTGCCAGCCTGGGTGATGAAAGGCGGTACTTATACCCCCGCACAAACCGTGACATTGGGAGATGAGACGTATCAGGTGATGAGCGCGTGCAAACCGCATGACTGTGGCTCGCAACGTATCGCTGTGATGTGGTCCGAGAAATCTAATCAGATGACGGGGCTGTTCTCGACCATTGATGAGAAAACGTCGCAAGAGAAACTCACCTGGCTGAATGTGAACGATGCGCTTTCGATTGATGGTAAAACGGTGCTGTTCGCGGCGTTGACCGGCAGCCTGGAAAACCATCCGGATGGCTTTAATTTTAAATAATTAGCCGATAAAGAAACGGAGCCTTTCGGCTCCGTTATTCAATTACGCGGCTTCAACTTTTCGCACTTTCTCCGGCAACTTTACCGGCTTCGTCGCAAGCTCTTCCGGATCAAAGTCATCAACATTAATACTGCGCAGACGGCTTTCTTCAGCTTTCACAAGAATAGCTGCTTCATCTTTATCAATCAGCCCCTTCGCCAGCGCGTTGTGCGCCAGTTCATCCAGACGGGTAAACGGCAGGTTTTTACCCAACTCTTTACAGATCCGCTGATGAATCGGGTCGGCGGCAATCACATCCACCAGCGCCTCTTCCAGTAAACCAACCGGGTTATGCTTGCTCGGCGTCAGGTACTGACCGCGGCCAATACGTGAGCGGGTGGCGTTTGGCACTTGTAAAATCTTCGCCACTTTATGATCCAGCTTGTCAGACGGTGCCAGATAATGACGTCCGGTCGGGAAGATCACCACATTCAGCAGCCCGGCAACCACGCGGTTCGGGAAGTTTTGCAGTAAATCATCCATCGCCTGTTCTGCCTGATACAGCGCATCCTGTACGCCCCAGTGCACCAGCGGCAGGTCGGCTTCATTACGGCCTTCGTCGTCATAACGCTTCAGAACGGCAGAGGCGAGGTAAAGCTGGCTTAAAATATCCCCCAGACGTGCCGAGATACGCTCGCGACGTTTCAGGCTGCCGCCCAGGACCGCCATCGAGACATCAGAAAGCAGGGCGAGGTTGGCGCTCAGGCGGTTCAGATGCTGATAATAACGTTTAGTGGCATCGCCAGTTGGTGTGCTGCTGGTTAAACCGCGCGTCAGGCCCAGCCAGAAGCTGCGAACTTTGTTGCTACCGACGTGACCGATATGTTTGAACAGCAGTTTATCGAACGCGTTGACGTCATTGTTCTTCGCCGCTTCCATCTCTTCCAGCACGTACGGATGGCAACGAATCGCTCCTTGTCCGAAGATCATCATGCTGCGGGTCAGAATGTTGGCCCCTTCAACGGTGATGGCAATCGGTGCGCCCTGGTAAGCTCGTGCCAGGAAGTTGCTCTGCCCGAGCATAATGCCTTTACCACCAGTGATATCCATCGCATCAATAATCGACTGCTGCCCACGGTGGGTACAATGATACTTAACGATAGCCGACAGCACGGCAGGTTTTTCACCGATCATAATGCCGTAGGTAATCAGCGATGCCGCAGCATCCATTACATAAGCGTTTCCGGCAATACGCGCCAGCGGCTCTTCAATCCCTTCCATCTTACCAATAGAGATTTTGAACTGACGGCGGATGTGCGCATACGCACCCGTTGCCAGCGCTACCGATTTCACGCCGCCGGTTGAGTTGGAAGGCAGGGTGATACCGCGGCCTACCGAGAGGCACTCCACTAGCATCCGCCAGCCTTGCCCGGCCATTTTTGGTCCGCCGATAATGTAATCGATCGGTACGAAGACATCTTTACCGCGCGTCGGTCCGTTCTGGAACGGCACGTTCAGCGGGAAGTGGCGACGACCAATTTCCACGCCCGGCGTGGTGGTCGGGATCAGCGCACAGGTAATACCTAAATCTTCTGCGCCACCCAGCAGTTTTTCCGGGTCGGAGAGTTTAAACGCCAGACCAAGCACGGTCGCAATCGGTGCGAGCGTAATGTAACGTTTGTTCCAGGTCAGACGCATCCCCAGCACCTGCTGGCCCTGCCATTCCCCCATGCAGACAATCCCGGTATCCGGGATAGCGCCTGCATCGGAACCCGCTTCCGGGCTGGTCAGTGCAAAGCAAGGGATTTCCTGACCACGCGCCAGACGCGGCAGATAGTGATCTTTCTGCTCGTCAGTGCCGTAATGTTGCAGTAGCTCACCCGGGCCTAATGAGTTTGGCACGCCGACGGTAATCGCCAGGATCCCGCTCACGCCGGAGAGTTTTTGCAGCACGCGAGACTGGGCATAAGCCGAGAACTCCAGCCCGCCGTACTCTTTTTTGATGATCATCGCGAAGAAGCGATGCTCTTTAAGATACGCCCACAGCTCCGGCGGCAAATCCGCCAGCTCATGGGTAATCTGGAAATCATTCGCCATCCGGCAGGCTTCTTCTACCGGACCGTCGAGAAACGCTTGCTCTTCAGCGGTCAGGCGCGGCTGCGGATAGTTATGCAGCTTTTTCCAGTCCGGCTTGCCCTGGAACAAATCGCCTTCCCACCAGGTGGTGCCCGCATCAATCGCTTCTTTCTCAGTGCGCGACATCGGCGGCATCACCTTACGGAAACCGCGAAATACCGGCGCGGAAATCATCGACTTACGCATAGGCGCAAAGTTAAATGGCACGAGGATAATGGCCAGAGGCACCAGTACCCACGCCGACCACAGACCAGCAACGCCGAGTGCGGCTGTCCAGGCGAGCAAAATCAGACTGCTGATAAATAAGCTCACGCGGTGATAGAACAACGCGCCGAGCAGGACAACCGTAGCGAGAATACTCAAAATCATCATAACGAAAAGCCCCTTACTTGTAGGAGGTCTGACCACTTGTGATGATATGGTTGTAGTGGATGTAAAAACATTTAGCAATACGTTTACAATATAATTACAACAAAGCTCACATTGTTGCTGTTTTTATCCGCACTTCAGGTCAAAAAGTCCTGGTCATAGCACCTGCCCGTACTTCTCGCTTTTGGCGGTATCCGGTACACTGCATTTTGTCTATTACATTTATGCTGAAGGATATCCTCATGTACCAGGATCTTATTCGTAACGAACTGAACGAAGCGGCGGAAACGCTGGCTAATTTTTTAAAAGATGACGCCAATATTCACGCCATTCAGCGCGCGGCGGTCCTGTTAGCAGACAGCTTTAAAGGCGGTGGCAAAGTGCTTTCTTGCGGCAACGGCGGCTCCCATTGCGACGCTATGCACTTTGCCGAAGAGTTGACCGGTCGCTACCGTGAAAACCGTCCGGGCTACCCGGCGATTGCCATTTCTGACGTCAGCCATATTTCCTGCGTCGGTAACGATTTTGGTTTCAATGATATTTTCTCCCGTTACGTTGAAGCGGTAGGTCGCGAAGGCGATGTACTGCTGGGGATCTCCACCTCCGGTAACTCTGCAAACGTGATCAAAGCGATCGCGGCGGCGCGTGAGAAGGGGATGAAAGTGATCACCCTGACCGGTAAAGACGGCGGCAAAATGGCTGGCACGGCGGATATCGAAATTCGCGTACCGCACTTTGGTTATGCCGACCGCATTCAGGAGATCCACATTAAAGTGATCCATATCCTGATCCAGTTAATTGAAAAAGAGATGGTTAAGTAAGGTCTTTTCTCCCTTTCAGGGAGAGGGCCGGGGTGAGGGTAACAGCCTGCACCTTTTTACTTTTTAATCAATCTTCGCCGGGGGCCATGCGCTCCCGCTGTTGTGGAGGTTACCCATGTGCGAATTGCTCGGGATGAGCGCCAACGTCCCTACCGATATCTGCTTTAGTTTCACCGGACTTGTACAGCGTGGTGGTGGAACCGGGCCACATAAAGATGGCTGGGGCATTACCTTTTACGAAGGTAAAGGCTGTCGCACATTTAAAGATCCGCAACCCAGCTTTAATTCCCCCATCGCCAAACTTGTCCAGGACTACCCGATAAAATCCTGTTCGGTTGTGGCTCATATTCGCCAGGCCAATCGGGGCGAGGTGGCGCTGGAAAATACTCACCCGTTTACCCGCGAGTTATGGGGACGTAACTGGACTTATGCCCATAACGGGCAACTGACGGGGTACAAATCACTGGAAACCGGCAACTTCCGCCCGGTCGGTGAAACCGACAGCGAAAAAGCCTTCTGCTGGCTCCTGCATAAATTAACGCAGCGTTACCCGCGCACACCGGGCAATATGGCGGCAGTGTTTAAATATATCGCCTCACTGGCGGATGAACTGCGGCAGAAGGGCGTTTTCAACATGCTGCTTTCTGACGGACGCTATGTAATGGCGTATTGCTCGACTAATTTACACTGGATCACCCGCCGCGCGCCGTTTGGCGTGGCAACGTTGCTGGATCAGGATGTGGAAATCGACTTCAGCTCGCAGACCACACCGAATGATGTGGTCACGGTGATTGCAACACAGCCGCTGACGGGCAATGAAACCTGGCAAAAGATTATGCCAGGCGAATGGCGCTTATTTTGCCTCGGGGAGCGTGTAGTTTGATGCCAGCTGTGGCTGCACAACTTCGTGGCTTAACGGCTTGCTGACCACGTAACGGCCATTGACCACAGAAACGGTCGGTGGCTTACGGGTTTGCTCAAAGTAGTCGTAACCTGGCTTCAGCTGCTCCCAGAAGTCCTTAAAGTTGGAATATTTATGGCGCTTCATATTGGCGTCGGTCATGCGGAACGGGTAAATACTCACTTGCACGCTCGGCTGACCAAAAACCAGCGCACCAGTAACGAACTGGAAGATCTCATCAATACCCTGATTGGTCATCGCGTAGCAGCCGATGGAAACACAATCGCCGTGGATCATCAGATATTTCCCTTCATAACCATGCGCACGGTCATAGGCATTGGGGAATCCAATATTAATCGCTTTGTAGTAACGGCTGTCTGGTTTTAACTGATTACGCTGGACGCTATAAAACCCTTCCGGGCTTTTGAAATCGCCCTGACGCTGTTTTGGCCCTAAGCCGCCGGAATATTTACAGATTTTATAGCTGTCGAGCAGTTGATATTGCTCGCCCATTTTGACGTAGAGATCGAGCGTACGTTCTTCCTTGAAGATCTGGATGTAGACAGGGGATCCCATCAACTGCTGCTTATACTCTTTGCTCACTGGCGTGGTCGAGCTACTGCTGCCCAGCAAACCGGCAAACGAAACGCACGGGATCAACAACATCGCAAGAATTAATGCGATTTTACGCATACTGCTTATTCCTTGATAAAACGGTTACACACGCCAGGACGGCAAAATGGATCCCAAATCGGAATAGTCTGGATTGGGAAGGCTCACATTATCACCAAAAGAGTTTTACGCAAGCCTGTCGGCGCAGGGTTTACAAATTTCATCGGCAGCGGGCTTTACCCAAAGAGCGCCGCGTGAGTTCCAGTTCTCTCAAATCGTAAAAGTTTATCGGTAAGTTTGTAAATCAGGATCCAGTCCGGTTCGACATGAGCATCGCGATAACCTTTCCATGAACCTTGCAGCGGGTGGTCTTTATAAACAGCTGGAAGCAGTAAAGTATTATTGATAAGAAGCGTCATAAGATATTTCAATTTATTCATATCCTTATGACGCTTTTGTGCAAGTTTTACATCCTTTGAAAATTGTCCCGAGTATTCAATATCCCTTTGAATCATATTTAAATTCCTAATTTATCAAATAAATCATCGGCGTCTTTGGCCTTATGAACACCAACGCCAGCTTCGCTGTTTTTGATTGATTGAATAGTTAATTGATTAGGCTCGCGTAAATCAAACGGCAATGCCTTTTCACGCGCGACCTTTGTGAGGGTTATGCGAACCAGGTCAGAGATGGTCAGCCCCATCCCGGCCAGTACGTCCGCCGCCTGATTCTTCAGATCTTCATCGATTCGGGCGCGAACAAACGCGTTAGCAGCCATTGGGGTATCTCCTGTGCTGTATATTTATTCAGCTTGAATTGTAGCTCAAATGAGCAACAGCGACAATCTATGAGTAATTTAATAAACGGATGTTTTTACATAATTAACTGAAATATATTTATTAATTTTATAATAATGGTTTATTAAGTTTGTTCAGGTACGGGCCGGGATACACTGCAACATCAATGCATGACCAGCCATTATTGAGTATGTCCTTGCCGTCGATTCCCTCTTTTGTGTTGTCGGGATTATTGTTGCTTTGCTTGCCGTTTTCTTCATTTGCCAGCGCCACCACATCACATATCTCTTTCAGCTACGCCGCCCGCCAGCGGATGCAAAACCGTGCGCGTTTATTAAAACAGTACCAAACTCATCTGAAAAAGCAGGCCAGCTATATTGTGGAAGGCAATGCCGAAAGCAGAAAGGCGCTGCGCCAGCACAACCGCGAACAGATAAAACAGCATCCAGAATGGTTTCCTGCGCCGCTCAAGGCGAGTGACAGACGCTGGCAGGCGCTGGCGGAAAACAACCACTTTTTAAGCAGCGATCACCTGCATAACATCACCGAAGTGGCGATTTACCGCCTGGAGCAGCAGCTTGGCAAGCCTTATGTCTGGGGCGGCACGCGGCCCGATAAAGGCTTCGATTGTAGTGGGTTGGTTTTTTATGCCTACAACAAGATCCTTGAGGCGAAACTCCCGCGCACGGCCAATGAGATGTATCACTACCGTCGGGCGACCATTGTGGCGAATAACGACCTGCGCCGGGGAGACTTGTTGTTTTTCCATATTCACAGCCGCGAAATTGCTGACCATATGGGCGTGTATCTGGGCGATGGTCAGTTTATTGAGTCGCCGCGCACGGGGGAAACCATTCGGGTAAGCCGGTTAGCCGAACCTTTCTGGCAGGACCATTTTTTGGGCGCGCGGCGGATATTGACGGAAGAGACGATTTTGTAGGCCGGATAAGGCGTTTACGCCGCATCCGGCGGTTGTGCGCGGATGCCTGATGCGACGCTAACGCGTCTTATCATGCCTACAAATCTGTGCATTTTTTGCGAGCCGCTTTCCCGTTTTTCCATCACCTCATTGCTGACCTTTCCTTTTCTTCTTACCGTTGAGAAAAAGGAGTCGCTATGTCTGAATATCGTCGTTATTACATCAAGGGGGGAACATGGTTTTTCACGATAAATTTGCGGAATCGTCGAAGCCAACTTTTGACCACCCAGTACCAGACGCTCCGTAACGCCATTGTTAAAGTTAAGCGAGCCAGACCTTTTGAAATTAACGCCTGGGTAGTCTTGCCAGAGCATATGCACTGTATCTGGACATTACCTGAAAGCGATGATGATTTTTCCTCTCGCTGGCGTGAGATTAAAAAACAGTTCACTCAAACTTGCGAAATGAAAAATATCTGGCAACCGCGTTTTTGGGAGCACGCCATCCGCAATACCAAAGATTATCGCCATCATGTTGATTATATTTATATAAATCCAGTAAAACATGGCTGGGTAAAGCAAGTGAGTGATTGGCCATTCTCAACGTTCCATCGCGATGTCGCGAAAGGGTTATATCCCATCGATTGGGCGGGGGACGTAACGGATTTAAATGCTGGCGAGCGTATTATTTTATAATTGTGCGCTGATGCCGGATGCGCTTACGCTTATCCAGCCTACGAATCGTGCCTTAACAGTAGGACGGATAAGGCGTTTACGCCGCATCCGGCAGTTGTGCACCGGTGCCGGATACCTACATCAACGCCCCCATAATCTTCAACTCCAGCTCGTCCGGCACTTCGTTATACGACAGCACATGCAGCCCCGGTGCAAACAATCTCGCATAGCGCGCCAGCAAAGGGCGCAACTGCGGTGGCACCAGCAGCACAGGGTCTTTCCCCGCCGCTTTCATCTGCTCCTTCACCTGCGGCATCGTGTTCTGGAACTGGTTAAGCATATTCGGGTCCACCGGCACGCTGTCGAGCATCACTTTGCCGCCCTGTTGCGCCTGATTCACTACGTTGGTCAGCAGATTTTCCAGCTCATTATTCAGCGTATACACCGTCAGCTCCTGTTTGCGAACGAACGGATGGGTAATGCTGCGCCGCAGCGCCAGGCGCACATCGGCCGCCAGCAGAATATGATCTTTAGTCACCGCACTACTGGCGACCAGCACGGTGGCGATGGTGACGATATCGCGCAGGGAAACGCCTTCGGTCAGCAGCGTCCGGTACACTTTCAGCAACTGGCTGTAGCTGAGCGCCGCGCTCAAATCTTCCGCCAGGCGCGGTGCCATCGACGACAGGCGGTTATGCAACTGCGTGATGTCATCATAGTTAAATAATTCAGGAATATAGCTGCGCACAATCTTATTCACATGGGTGGCAATCACGCTGGCGCTGTCGATCACCTGATACCCCATATTCAGCGCCTTCGCTTTCTGCGCAGGCTGGATCCAGGTGACCGGCATCCCATATGCCGGGTCATTCCCCAGTACGCCGTCAATCTCGCCGTAGGTTTCGCTGGAGGGCAACGCCATCAGTTTATCTGCCGGAATATCCGCTTCATCGGCCTTAATGCCGTTGATGAATATGGCGTACTGGCTGGGCTTGAGGCGGAAGTTTTCCCGAATACGGATCTCCGGCAGCAGCACGCCGTTGCCGTCGGAAATCACCTGCCGCACGCCGCGAATCCGCTGGGTGAGCGGGTTACCTTGGGCTTTATCGACCAGCGCCACCAGCTTGTAGCCGAGACTTAAGCTGATAGGCTCGATCAGCGGAATGGTTTCCCAACTGACCTGTTGCTCGCTGGTTTCGGTGATGGTGCGGGTCAGTGTTTCGAGGCTTTTCTCTTCCGCCTCCGCCGCCTGCGGGCGTTTGCTCATCCGCCAGCCGGTAAAGCCAAGCAGGGCGCTGAACAGCAAAAATGGCAGATGCGGCATCCCCGGCACCACCGCCAGCACAAACATGATCCCGGTGGCGGTGTAGAGCACCGACGGGCTTGCCAGCAGCTGGTGGCGCACGTCATGGGCGATATCGCCGTTGTCGCTGACGCGGGTGACGATAATTGCCGCCGCGGTGGAGAGCAGCAGGGACGGGATCTGCGCCACCAGGCCGTCGCCGATGGTCATCAGCACATATTGCTGGAAGGCGGCGTCGGCGCTCAGGTTGTATTTGAAGATGCCGATACAGACGCCGCCGATCAGGTTGATCGCCAGAATCATCATCCCGGCGATGGCATCGCCGCGCACAAACTTCGATGCCCCGTCCATCGCGCCGTAGAAATCGGCCTCGCTGGCAACATCTTTACGCCGTGTTTGCGCCTGCGCCTGGTTGATCAATCCGGCGTTAAGATCGGCGTCAATCGCCATCTGCTTGCCGGGCATCGCGTCCAGGGTAAAGCGGGCAGAAACCTCGGAAATACGCTCGGCCCCTTTGGTGACGACGATAAAGTTGATGATCATCAGGATGATAAACACCACAAAGCCGACGACAAAGTTGCCGCCAATCACCACCTGACCAAATGACTCAATCACCTTACCCGCCGCGCCTGCGCCGAGATGCCCGTGCAGCAGCACCACGCGCGTAGAAGCAACGTTAAGCGTCAGGCGCATTAAAGTGGTGATCAGCAAAATGGTCGGGAACAGGCTGAATTCCAGCGGTCGTTTCGCCGACACCGCCACCAGCAGCACCATCACCGCCAGCACAATGTTGAAGGTGAACAGAATATCCAGCAGCGCAGGCGGCAGCGGCAGAATAACCATCGCCAGAATACAAAGTATAACCAGCGGTACGCCGAGATTACCGCCGCGCAGCAGCGCGAGGAACGATTTAGTTGTTTTCGCCATCCAGTTTAAGCACCTCTTTGGGAATGGAAATATGTCTGTTCAGGGCCGGGCGCGGCTGTGCGCCCTCGCGCCAGTGTTTCATTTGCAGGACGTAGGTCAGAACGTGGGCGATAGCCCGGTAAAGCTGAAACGGAATTTGTTGGTTCACCTGCGTGGTGTAGTAAACCGAGCGCGCCAGCCGCGGGAACTCGACCACTTCCACCTGATTCTCAGCGGCGACCTGGCGAATATAGAGGGCGATTTCATCGGTGCCTTTTGCCACCACAAACGGCGCGGCGGCGCGAGACTGGTCATACTGCAACGCCACGGCGTAGTGGGTCGGGTTGGTGATCACCACGTTGGCTTTCGGCACCACTTTGCGGATTTGCCCCATCGCCAGCTGCCGTTGCAGCCGTCGCACGCGCCCCTTCACTTCCGGCTTGCCTTCCTGATTTTTGTACTCTTCTTTCAGCTCCTGCTTGGTCATCTTCAGCCCTTTGGTAAACAGGGCTTTCGCCAGCGGCACGTCGATAAGCGCAAAGAAGATAAACAGGATGACAAAGTTGCGCATCACGCTGGCGTAGAGCGACAAACCCTCATTCATCGCCAGTTTGAACGGCAGCGCTTGCAGGCCGAGGAAGGCGGCAAAGTTATTGCGCAGGCTAATCCACAGCATCACCAGCACCACCACCGACTTCGCCGTCATCTTTCCCGTTTCCGCCAGATGTTCACTGGAAAACAGCCGCCCAATCCCTTTTAACGGGCTAATTTTGCTGAAATCCGGGAGGATTTTTTTCGGCAGAAACAGCCAGCCGCCAGGCACCAGCGAGGAGAGCAGCGCAGCGGCGGGCATCGGCAGCAAGGGAA
>ENA-OPYE01001575-OPYE01001575.1-human-gut-metagenome-genome-assembly--contig:-NODE-1575-length-11661-cov-11.603136_pt1 | contig 11661 bp, 10 predicted proteins | sample MGYA00241063_ERZ501442 | MGnify/ENA primary metagenome ERZ501442 (study PRJEB25962, sample SAMEA1967055) | human gut metagenome | biome: human gut; feature: human-associated habitat; material: faeces... | reverse complement strand
ACATCCCAGCTGAAATCGCACTCCATGCAGTGATGCACGAGGTTCTTCCAGTTCTCCTTGTCATAGTAAGCATTCTGTGCATTGCAGCAAGCCACATACAGCTCGTGGGCATTGTAGCCCGCAAAGGTGAAGCCGTTGCCCTCACCCATGGTGCTGTCGTGGATGGAGTCGCGCAGACCGCCGGTCTCGCGGACGATGGGAGGCGTGCCGTAGCGGCAGGCCACCATCTGTGCCAGACCGCAGGGCTCGCTCTTGGAAGGCATGATGAAGGCATCTGCACCTGCGTAGATCTCCTGCGACAGGGCCGGCTCGAAGCCGATGTAGGTGCCAACGCGGCCCGGATGGCGTGCGCACAGGTCGGAGAAGAAGTTCTCGTACTGGCTCTCGCCGCTGCCCAGAACGACCAGCTCGATGCCGCGGTCCACCAGACCATCGGCGATGCTCTGCACCAGATCAAAGCCCTTCATGCCGACCATGCGGCTGACCATGGCAAAGACGGGGCTGCCATCCTTGTTCAGGCCGAACTTATCCTGCAGGGCTTCCTTGCACTTTGCCTTGCCCTCTTCAAAGTTGGTGATGTCGTAGTTGAAGGGGATGTTCTTATCCGTAGCGGGATCGTTGGAATCGGTATCGATGCCGTTCAGGATGCCGCACAGCTTGTACTGCTTCTCGCGCAGCAGAGCATCCAGACCGTAGCTGAACCACGGGTCGAGGATCTCCATGGCATAGGTGGGGCTGACAGTGGTGATCTTATCGGCAGTCTCGAAAGCACCTTTCATGAAGTTTGCGCAGCCATCGTACTCCACGATGTGCTGGTCGCGGCGGCCGATGCCGCAGGTGTCCTCCAGAATGTCGGTGCCGTACTTGCCCTGATAAGCGATATTATGGATGGTGAAGATGGTCTTGATGCGGTTGAACTTATCCAGATGGCGATAGTACAGGTTCAGGTACACCGGCACCAGAGCGGTCTGCCAGTCGTTGCAGTTGATGATATCGGGGGTGAAATCGATGTAGAACAGGGTCTCTAAAACGGCGCGGGAGAAGAAAGCGAAACGCTCGCCGTCATCGTAGAAGCCGTACAGGCCGCGGCGCTTGAAGTAATACTCGTTGTCCAGGAAGTAGTAGGTCACGCCGTTCCGCTCGGTCTTGAACAGGCCGCAGTACTGGCTGCGCCAGCCCACGGGGACGGAATAATTGGTCACGTACTCCAGCGTATCACGGAACTTCAAATCGCCGTACAGGGGCATAATGACGCGGGCATCCACGCCGTCCTTGACCAGAGCCTTGGGCAGGGCACCCGCAACGTCGGCCAGACCGCCGGACTTTGCAAAAGGGGCAGCTTCCGAAGCAGCATACAGGATTCTCATAGGATCGCTCCTTCCATATAGTGGGATATTTTCGTTCTCCCCCACCGCCCTTGCAGGCAGCACGAACCATTTTTACAAAAGAGCAGGCGGGGGCACACAGATGCCCCCGCCCCTCTCAAGAGGGGCTACCGGGGAGGAAGCCGCCCCTATGGATAACTCAGTAAAATCAGACGGTGTGCTTCTTCTGCACGTACACCGGGAAGCTCTCGGTGCCGGACAGCTTCTTGCCGGCAGTGATCTTCACGTTCTTATCGGTAACAACGCAGTCCAGCTCGGCATTGGCTTCCACAACGGTGTCCTGCATGAGCACGCAGTTCTTGACGACGGCACCCTTCTTGACCTTGACACCGCGGAACAGCACACAGTTCTCCACCGTGCCCTCGATGACGCAGCCGTCGGCCAGAATGGAGTCGGTCACCTTGCAGCCCGGCACATAGCGGGTGGGGTTGTCGTCGCGGATCTTGGTGTAGACCGGACTCTTCTTGGGGAACAGCTTTTCCAGATTTTCGTCATCGGTCAGCTTGAGGTTCTCGTCAAAGTAGCTCTTCATGTCACAGACATGTGCCACATAGCCGGTGTACTCCAGAGCGTGGATGTTCAGGATGTTGACATTGTGGGCCAGAATATCGCGCTCGAAGTAGATCAGGCCGCGGGAGGTCGCATCCCGGACCAGCTTGAGCAGGGTCTCGCGCTCCAGAACATAGATGTTCAGGTCAAGGTTCTGCACGCCGGGGCGGTAATCGTTGAACAGCAGCTCGGTCACACGGCCGTCGGCATCAACGGTCAGGGTGTAGTTGTCATTCTTGCGGCCCTCGGGGATCTCGGTCTTCTGGTAAGCAACGGTCACATCGGCACCGCTTGCCTGATGAGCAGCCAGCAGAGCGTTGAAGTCGTAGTTCAGGGCAACATTGGCGTCGCTCATGACCACGTACTTTTCCTTCTGGTTCTCCAGGAAGTTCATGATGGAGCCCAGAGCTTCCACACGGCCGGAATAGATGCGCACGCCCTTCTCAGCGAAAGGCGGCACGATGTTCAGGCCGCCGTGACGGCGGGCCATATCCCACTCACGGCCGGTGCCCAGATGATCCATCAGGGAGTGGTAGTTCTTGCGCACCACGATGGAGACATTGGAGATACCGCAGTTTGCCATGCTGGACAGAACAAAGTCCACCATACGGTAGCGGCCCGCGAAGGGGATCGAAGCCATTGCGCGCTCGGTCACCAGCTCGGGGACGGTATTATCATAACTGTTGGGGAAAATAATACCCAACGCATTGGTGTTCTGGCTCAGCATACTTCCATACCCTCCTTGACGGATTCAAAGACTTTGGCACCTTCCTTGACGGTTGCGCCTGCGCCGACGGTCAGGCCGGTGCCCACATGGGCAATGGGGCCATCGCCGCCCACTCGTGCACCTGCACCGACCACAACATCCTCCGCCAGGATGCAGCGCTTGACAACAGCACCAGCCTTGACCACAACGCCGTCCATCAGGACTGCGTCCTCAACGGTAGCGCCCTCTTCCACAACAACGCCTGCGCTCAGCACAGAGTGATGCACATTGCCGTAGATCTTGCAGCCCTCCGTGACGAGGGAATCCTGCACCACAGCGCGGGGGCCGATCTTCTGCGGAGGCAGGACCGGGTTGCGGCTGTAGATCTTCCACTTCTCGTCGAAGATATCGATGCCGGAGTTTTCGGGATCCAGCACTTCCATGTTGGCTTCCCACAGGCTGTCGATCGTGCCCACGTCACGCCAGTAGCCGGCAAAGCGGTAGGCGTACATCTTGCGGCCGTCGCGCAGCAGGGCGGGGATGATGTTCATGCCAAAGTCGTTCTTGGAGTTGGGGTCTGCTTCGTCCTCTTCCAGATACTTCTTCAGCACATCCCAGTTGAAGATGTAAATGCCCATGGAAGCCAGATTGGACTTGGGTACCGGGGGCTTCTCCTGGAACTCGGTGATGCGGTCGTTCTCGTCAGCCACCATCAGGCCGAAGCGGGAGGCTTCCTTCCAGTCCACTTCCATAACAGCCACAGAGAACTCTGCGCCCTTTTCCTTGTGGAAGCGCAGGAAGTCGGCGTAGTCCTGCTTGCAGATCTGGTCGCCGGACAGGATGATCACATACTCGGGATCGTAGCTGTCGATGAAGCCGATGTTCTGGTAGATGGCGTTTGCAGTGCCCTTGTACCAGTCGGTGCCCTTTGCCTGCTCGTAGGGCGGCAGGGTGTGCACGCCGCCGTGCAGACGATCCAGATCCCAGGGCTGGCCGTTGCCGATGTACTCGTTCAGCTTCTGGGGCTGATACTGGGTCGCGATGCCAACGGTGTCGATGTTGGAGTTCACGCAGTTGGACAGCGGGAAGTCCACGATGCGGTACTTACCGCCGAAGGACACTGCGGGTTTTGCCGTTTTCTGTGTCAGCGCGTACAAGCGCGAGCCACGTCCACCGGCAAGGATCATTGCCACAATTTCTTTTGCCATAGCTTTATTCTCCCCTTTAACATTAACATTTCCGTTGTTCGGAAATGATCGTCAACATGTGCGGTATGGGTCGGCCGAAGAGCCGGGTCATTCCTTGGGCTCCTTCGGTTTGCGGGTGCGTTTTGCGGGTGCTTTTTCCGCCTTGGGTTCTGCCTCTGCCTTGGGCTTGCGTCCGCGCTTTTTGGGTGCTTCCTCGGCCTTTTCCGGCTCAACCTTTGCCTTGCGGGCGGTCTTTTTCACCGACTTTTCCTCTGCAGCGGCAGCTTCTGCCTTGGGCTTGCGGCCCGGCTTCTTTACTACCTTTGCTGCAGCTTCCTCCGCAGCGGTCTTTGCCTTTTTGGCTGCGGTCTTTTTTCCCGCCTTATCGGTCTTGTCCGCTGCGGCCTTGCGGGTGCGCTTGGTGGGCACTTCAAAATACAGGGTGCTCATGGGCGGCAGGGTGATGGTGATGCTCTGCTCAAACCCGTGCATCGGCTTTTTGTGGGTGCGCACGGCCTTGTTGTGGACTGCGCCGGAACCGCCGAACTCTGCATCGTCGCTGTTCAGGATCTCCTTGTAGGAGCCTGCCACCGGTGCGCCCAGCGTGTAGCCCTCGCGCAGGACGGGGTTGAAGTTGCACACCACAAGGATCTGCTTGCCGGAAGTGTCCTTGCGCAGGAAAGCGACGACGCTCTGCTGCGAGTCATCCGGCACGATCCACTGGAAGCCCTCCCAGCTGTAATCCACCTGCCAGAAGGCGGGATGCTCCTTGTAGAAGGCGTTCAGGGTCTTGACGTAGGTCTGCAGCTCGGTGTGCTTATCGTAGCCCAGCAGCATCCAGTCCAGCGGCTTTGTCTCGTTCCACTCAGCGAACTGGCCGAACTCCTGACCCATGAACAGCAGCTTCTTGCCCGGGTGGGCCATCATGTAGCCAAAGAAGGTGCGCAGGTTTGCAAACTTGGCGTCGTACTCGCCGGGCATCTTGTTGATCAGGCTGCCCTTGCCGTGCACCACCTCATCGTGGCTGATGGGCAGCACAAAGTTCTCGCTGAAGGCGTAGAAGAAGCTGAAGGTGACCTTGTTGTGGTTGCCGGAACGGAAGAGCGGGTCAGTCTTCATGTAGCTGAGCATATCGTTCATCCAGCCCATGTTCCACTTGAAGTTGAAGCCAAGGCCGCCGTCCGAAGCAGGCTTTGTGACCATGGGCCATGCAGTGGACTCTTCCGCGATCATGTACTTGTGGGGGTGACGGCCCAGCACGGTGTCGTTCAGCTTGCGCAGGAAAGCAACAGCCTCCAGATTTTCCTTGCCGCCGTCCTTGTTCGGCTCCCACTCGCCCTGCTTGCGGTTATAGTCCAGATACAGCATGGATGCCACCGCGTCCACGCGCAGACCGTCGATATGGTACTGCTCCAGCCAATACAGTGCGCTGGAGATCAGGAAGCTCTGCACCTCGCTGCGGCCGAAGTCGAACACCATGGTGCCCCACTCCTTATGTTCGCCGCGCTTCGGATTCGGGTCCTCGTAGCAGGCTTCGCCATCAAAGTTGTACAGGCCGAACTGATCCTTCGGGAAGTGAGCAGGCACCCAGTCCATGATCACACCGATGCCGGCGGCATGGAGCTTATCCACAAAGGCCATCAGGTCCTTGGGGGTGCCGTAGCGGCTGGTGGGTGCAAAATAGCCGGTGACCTGATAGCCCCAGCTGCCGTCAAACGGATATTCCATGACCGGCAGCAGTTCCACATGGGTATAGCCCATCTCTGTGATATACGGGATCAGCTCGTCTGCCAGCTCGGAATAATTGTAGGGCTTACCGCCCTCCTTCATCTTCCAGCTGCCGGCGTGCATCTCGTAAATATTCATCGGGCTGTTGATCACATCAGCCTTTTTCTGTGCTGCCTGCCATGCATCATCGTGCCACGCAAAACCACTGATATCGTAGACCTTGCTGCCGTTGGACGGGCGGGTCTCGGCGTGGAACGCATAGGGATCGGCCTTATAGACCAGATCACCTGCGCGGGTGGTCACGCAGTATTTATAAACATCATATTCCTTCATGCCCGGGATGAACAATTCCCATACGGAATCGCCATCCACCTTGCGCATCGGGTGGCTGCCCGGCTTCCAGCTGTTAAAGTCGCCCACCACGCTGATGGCTACAGCATGGGGTGCCCACACGCGGAACACCACACCTGCTTCACCGGCACGCGTTTCCATGTGTGCGCCAAAGTAGCGGTATGCTTCACAGTTATTGCCCTGTTTGAACAAATACACCGGCAGGTCCGATGCATTGCTCTGGATCTTCTCCTCGGTCGGTTTCATAGACTGCTCCTCCCCGTACAGATGCACAAAGCGCACCTGTAGCTTTTTACCCTTTTATATTAAAGAATTTCGGTCTGTTTTTCAAGAGTTTCGCCGCATTTTACTGTAAAATTTACCATAATCTTTTCGTTGATATTTTTTCCTTATATACATACCCGCCAAATTTTTACAAATTTTATGGTGAATCCTGCCAATCTGACAATAAAAAAGAGCCTCTGCGCACCCTCCCAAAGGGAAGGTGTACAGAAGCTCTCTGTTTCTGTTGAAAATTTTCAGTTCCGGTTTCCCCGGTTCTTTTCGGCCTGCTCAGTCCACCACGTAGACGTTCACCTGAATGGCTCCATTGATCACGCTCTCGGCGTAGGTCTCGTAGAACAGGTCCACAAGGATCTGGCCCTTCTGCACGGCAATGCCGGTATCGGTAGCCACCGCATAGCCGTACACGAACTTGCCGTCGGTGGAGGTGATATACAGCTTGGTGCCGTAGGGGATCACATCCGGGTCCACAGCCACAGTGCCGTAGCCCAGACCCAGACCGGAAGAACCCTTGCCGGTCTTGGAATAGTAGCCGGTGGCCTTGCCGGTGAGCACCTTGCTGTAAGAGGCGGGTGCATTGGTGGTGCCGTCCGGGCCGGTCAGCGGGGAGACCGGCGCGCCTGCGCCATAGGTCTTTACGATGTGGTTGGTCGGCTCCACAGTGGTGGTGGAATCCACCACGATGCTGTTTTCCAGCTCGCCGTCCACATAGCGGTCGCGGGTGGTGATCGTCTGCTGGCCTTCCGCACCATGGCGCACCGTGGTGGCGCGGCCGGTGTTGCGGAAATACAGGCTGGTGTAGACGTACTCGGTATCGTAGGGGATGGCCTGCGTCTCCACACGGTCGGTGTAGTCCACGCGGTGCACCGTGATGGTGGAACCTGCGCTCACCAGCTGGTCCAGAGCAGGCTCGGTGTAGTCGTCACCCTCCAGGGTGATACCGGCACGCTTCAGGGCATCCGCCACGGTGCCGAACACCATTTTGACGGGGTACTCCTGACCGTCGGCAGTGATGCTGACGGAGAATGCGCGCTCAATGTTCAGGGCGGCAAGATTGCCGCTGTAGGCCGTGTAATAGACCTGATCGCCCTCTTCGGACTGGATGCCGGAAAGGTTCATGACCTGTGCAGGGTCGGTCTCGGAGGTGAGGATCACCTGCCGGGCACCATTGGAGTCTGTGACGTAGGTCAGCCGCAGATTCGCAGCGGTCACACTGAGTGTAGCCACAAGGCACACGACCATGACACAAAACGCCAGCACACGGGGAGAGACTGCATGCTTGCAGTCAGACAATGCTTTCTTCAATTTTACGGAAGCGATACGAGACAACTCCTCTCTTTTCAAAATTGGCTGCGGCTGCGGACATGTTTTTCATGCCCCGGCCGCCCGGACTGCGGGGCGGGCAGATGCCATCTGGCCCCACAATCAAATACGATGCCCTCTTTTTGGTAAAATCGAGCATCGTATACAATTTGGACTCCGCTGCGGAGGGTGCAGTTACCCTCCCGGCCCGGACCCCATCTGCCCGCGCCGCGCCGTATATAAGACGGCTTTTTACTTCATCCAGATAATTTTTAAACGCTGCAACGTCTGTTGGTTCCGTTGAGCGGCTCTTATTTTACCAGTCCAATGGCCATTTGTCAAATCACCTTCTCATACTTTGTTAGTTTTTTGACGTTGTTTTTTGTGCAACTTTAACATTGTTTTCTCCAAAATATTGTTTTTTCGGTTATTTCCTTCCGATTTTCGACCTGTTTTCTGGGGTGTTTTGTTCACGAATTTTTAACATTTATTTTGGACTTTTTGCACCGGAAACTGCACTTTTGGGTTCGTTTTCCCATGCGGCAAGCGGCCAAAAATCGCTGGTTTTCCGTACAAAGCCACCTCTTTTTCATCCCATTTTTCACCCACAAAGAACTATGCGAATTACCCATGAAAAGCGCCTCCCGGCAAAATGCCGAAGCACAGAAATTTGTTCAGCAAAAGACCACACTGGCAGCTGCCGGGCAGCGGCTGTACAATCAAACAAAAAACAGAAAGGAAGGTTTTCAAGTGAACATCAAGATCATTCAAAGGCAGTGCGGCGGCACCGAATTTCTGTCCCAGCCGCACCGCCTGCACCTCGGTGCACAGAACGCTGCCGGTGTGGACGAGCTGTGCTTCACGCTGCCGGAAGCATGGGCCGGGTGCACCGTTGCACTCTACCTGCGCCGCAGCGACGGCACCCTGCTGGCACCGGTCTCATTGGACACGCAGCACTGCGTCACCGTGGACCGCCGCCTGACCGGAAGCACCGGCGGACAGTGGATGCTGGCAGCCATCGATGCCAGCGGCTACGCCGCCTATACCCGGCCCGGCAGCTACGACACCTACGCCATCCTGCCCACCGACGGCGGCGCGGAAGAGCTGCCGCCCTCGCAGTATGAGCAGTTCGTGGCGCGTGTGCTGGAAAGTGCCAGTACCGCTTCCACCGCCGCACAGCGTGCCGCAGCCAGTGCTGCAAACACGGCATCCAATGCGGCACAGGCCCAGACCGCGGCACAGCGCACCAGCGCCGACAGTGCCGCTGCATCCCGCTGTGCAGCCCGTGCCGAGGCTGCTGCCGCACGGGCAGAGGAGCTGGTGCCTACCGACGGTCAGGTAGTGAGCGTGAACGGCAAAAGCGGCATCGTAAAACTGACGGCGCAGGATGTGGGGGCGCTTCCCTGCCCGGCAGTTCCGGTCTCCGGCCAGCTGCTTCGGGTGCTGAGCGTGGACCCCAACACCGGGGCCGTGTTGACCGATACTGCCGCCATGCCGGATCTGTCGCCCTATCTGCGCAGCAGCACGGTGCCCACGGCTTCGGCCCCCGGCGCAGTGCGGGTGGACCCCGCCTGCGGCATCAACGTGCGCAGCGACGGAACCCTGATCATCGCACCAGCTGCCCGCGAACAGCTGGACAGCATGACGGATGCACTTCTGCCGCTGACCGCAGCCCTGCTGCCTTATGGCGTGAAGAAGGCTCTGACCACCGCCGCAGCCGCCGGGGAATGGACCGCTGCCGAAAAGGCAAACGCCCTGCGCACCTTCGGTGCCGATTTTTCTTCCTATTATACAAAGGAAGATGTCGATGCTCTGCTGGCCGCACCCAGCTCCGCTGCCTACCCGGTGGGCAGCATCTACCAGAGCACCGACCCCACCAGCCCTGCCGCCCTGTTTGGCGGCACATGGGAGCAGATCGCATCGGAGCGCGTGCTGATGGGTGCCAGCAGTAGCCACGCAGCGGGCACCACAGTAAAGGCCGGACTGCCGAACATCACAGGCTCTTTTGTCGCGGATGTAAAAAAGGGTGAACATAAGGTATCCGGCGCATTCACTGCCGGCAACGTGATCGCATCTACGGGCGAATACAATTCCTTTTCTGATGTATATAAGTTCAGTCTGGATGCGTCCAAGTCTAATGCCATCTACGGCCGCAGCGCCACCGTGCAGCCTGCCGCCTACTATGTGCACATCTGGCGGCGCGTGGCCTGAGAAAGGAGGTTTTGAACCATGAAGATCATTGACGAGAACGGTGCAGCCATTGAGACCCCTGACCTGACGCTTGGGTATCTGGTGGGCGGCACCGAGCCAGTGGAGCACCCCGCCGTGGAAGGCGTGGAGGAAGTGAGCCACTACGAGACCGTAACGGAGTATCCCGGCGGCGGCAGGGATGTGCGGAAGGTCATCGATGTGCCGGGCGTGCCTGCGCAGGCCGCATGGACCGAACAGGTGCCGGTGCAGAGATACATCCGCTATACGGAAGAAGAATTGGCCGCGCGGGAAAAAGAGCGCCAGCAGGCCGAGGAAGCAGCCCGTCTGCCCGAGACGATCGCCAGCCTGACCTGCCAGCTGACCGACCTGCAGCTGGCCCTGTGTGAACTGTACGAAGGAGGTGGTGTGTAATGGCAAGGATCTATGCGGCCCTGATCCGCAAGGGCATCAAAACGCTGGAGGATGTGCCCGCCCGGCTGAGGGATGCCGTGGCAGCGCTGCTGCAGGAGGATAGCCATGCTTAACGTTTACTCCCGCGCAAGGGATGGCGAAACGCTGCTGAGCCGCAGCTTCCGCGCAAAGGAATTTGCCTGCAAAGACGGCACCGACCCTTTGTTTGTGGACAGCGAACTGGTGCAGGTGCTGCAGGCCATCCGTGACCATTTTGGCGCACCGGTGGTCATTACCAGCGGCTACCGCACCGCTGCACACAACAGGGCTGTGGGCGGAGCGGTTTACAGCCAGCATCAGTATGGCCGTGCCGCGGATATCCGGGTGTCCGGCGTGCCGGTGGAGCAGCTTGCCGCCTACGCCGAGACCCTGCTGCCCGGCACCGGCGGCATCGGCCGCTACCCCGCAAAAGGCTTTGTCCATGTGGATGTGCGCAAAGCAAAAAGCCGGTGGGTCGGGTAAAGGCGGTGAACGGAATGGAAACGATCTTATCCGCTGTCATTGCCGGGGCCGTGACCCTGATCGGCGTGCTGATTGCCAACAGCCGCAGTCAGGCCGTGACCGACACCAAGCTCGAAGAGCTGACCCGCGAGGTGCGCGAGCATAACAATTTTGCCCGCCGCGTACCGATTTTAGAAGAACAGATGAAGGTGGCCAACCACCGCATCGCTGACCTTGAACAAAATGAGAAAGTGAGGAATTGATATGAACTTTGGTAAAATTTCTGCCGCCACCATCGCCCGCACCGCTGTGCTGCTGCTTGCCCTGACCAATCAGGTGCTGAGCGCTCTGGGCAAACCTATGCTGCCCATTGAGAGCCAGACTGTGGAACAGCTGGTGACCGCCGGCATCACCACCGTGGCCGCGCTGATCAGCTGGTGGAACAACAACAGCTTCACCTCTGCAGCCATTCAGGCCGATGCCGAATACGCCCGCCTGAAGCAGAAAAGTGAGTGAGAAAGCCCTCGAAGCAGTGTATCAGTAGTACTTTTTGACTGAAAAGTATTACTGATGCAGTCATCTTTCACAGCAGCCCCGGAAGGCACCCAGACAGCCTTTCCGGGGCTTTTTTTGCTGCCCAGATGATTCGTTCACACAGATTCAAGAACGTTTCGCGCAGGTTTCGATGACTTTCGCACTGAAATCATGTATAATCCGGGCAGAAGCAAATCGGAAAAGAGCAGCCAAGAGACTGTAAGCGGCCCCCTAACGCCCCAACGTAAAGGAACTGTTGCAAAATAGTCCCAACAAAAAATGAGATAGGTTTCCCCGAAAGGGGGTGCCTATCTCATTTTTTGTTGTAAACTGAGGTTGTGAAAAAACAGATAGAACCCGCGCGCTGGGTGCATTGCAGCATACCAGAGCGCGGGTTCTCTTTGATCTATAAAGTTTAATCGTCGTCGCTGTCCAGCTTGAGCACAGCGGTAAAGGCTTCACTGGGCAGGGAAACGCTGCCCAGCTGACGCATCTTCTTTTTGCCTTCCTTCTGCTTTTCCAGCAGCTTCTTTTT
>ENA-OPYE01001563-OPYE01001563.1-human-gut-metagenome-genome-assembly--contig:-NODE-1563-length-11713-cov-2.998713_pt1 | contig 11713 bp, 8 predicted proteins | sample MGYA00241063_ERZ501442 | MGnify/ENA primary metagenome ERZ501442 (study PRJEB25962, sample SAMEA1967055) | human gut metagenome | biome: human gut; feature: human-associated habitat; material: faeces... | reverse complement strand
TCTACAGCCTTGATAAACATCTGGTTCATGCTCATGCCCATTTCAGAAGCAATAGCTTTCAGTTTTTCACGCTGTCCCTTTGGAACACGAATCTTGATGTCATCAAGGTGTGTTTTCACATATTTTGCCGTGATCGCTTTTCGTTTTTCATTATAGTACATAGAAATCAATCCTTTCATATTGTACCCATTACTATAATTATACTATCTTAGAAGCTTTTTGTCAATTCATCTTATAAAAATTGTCCGGATTTTTTCAGAGAACTTTGTACGCATTGCGGCTTGAAAAAACAAGTGTAATGATATATAATAGTATTGTACCCAATATCGAAAATAAAAAGGAGATGTTCAAATGATTCCAAAAATCGTGCCTATTGTAGCAAGTGTCACTTTGATAGGCTCAGCAAGTCTGACAGCTTATGCCGATGATATGCTTGATAAAGACTATATCGTCAGAGAGATTTGGTCTGATTGGTGGCACGGCAAGGGAGATGATGGGCTTATCTTTCCTGAAGCAAGCTATAAGCACCATATTCTGACCGAGTGGGTCAATGGCAATTATGGCGATGATAATTATGATTGGAGCAAAATCGGTCAGCTGAACTACAATTTCAAAGACTACTACGATGAACTTACGGATGATTGGAACTTCAATGATGATCGTGACGGAAATTGGACGATTATCACCGATGAAACCACATATCATTTCAATTTGCAGAACGGCAAGTGGCTGATGAGTGATGATAACGGCAATGTGATCGATAGCTTCATGCCGTTCAGTACTTTGACAGAAGATACAGCGGAGAAAAATCATAATTCTGTTATGGCTAACGATGGAAACGGAACTGCTCACCGTGTCGGAGAAAATTTGAAAATTGAAGCAGATACCACGGTTGGTGTATCAAAAGAAGCAACAGAACCAACAAGCGAAGAAAAGTCCTCAAATGGTTTGATTTATGGAATTGGCGGAATTATCCTCGCAGGAATCGCTGTTCTTGCAGGATTTTTGATAAGAAAGAAAAGAGGTTAAGATTATGATTTATAAGCATGATTATCAGAGAATGGCACTTGACATCGACAGAATGATGATTACGCAGTGTGGCAATGATTATCACGATTACAGCGACAACAAACTTGCGTGTATCTATATCAAGTGGGCAGAGGAGCATTGTCCTGAACGTTTGCAGGCAGAAACAGATAATGGCAGAATCTATGTTCATATTGACGAGCGTATCACTGAGTGTGAAAAAGAAAAATGGAAAATCTGGAACAAAATGCGTGCTACTGATCCTGAATATGCACTTGCGATGAAAAATGCTGATATCGCTAATTAAAAACAAGTAGTATTGGTTTAATACCCGTCTTGCCCGCAAGTGTTGTGATATAATGTAGCCATTCCTTATTTCTTATCAAAAATCAACAAAACTCGTTTGGTTTAGTCTTAGCCAAACGAGTTTTGTTTTTTACTCCCTGAGATTTTCTTTGAGTTTTACTTTTCGATATTCTTTTGGTGACATACCAATGTATTTATGAAACAGTCTGCTGAAATAAAGCGAATTGGTGTATCCAACCATATTTGCAATTTCAGTAATGGTATAGTCCGTATTTTCTAACAAATTTTGTGCGTTGGAGATTCGCAGCTTTAAGATATATTGCAGCGGACTGGAACCTGTGATTTCTTTAAAGCACTGAATAAACCAACAGTTGCTAAGCCCTCTGGATTCGGAGTACTCCTCAATGCTGATTTCTGTGTTGTAATTTTTACGAAAATAGTGCATCGCAAAAGCAACTTCTTTTTCACTGGTGCTGCTGAATTTCTTTGCACTCATGATTGCACGGCTTATCAAAACAAAAATATTTCGCAGCTGCAAAGAAATCAATTCATCATACCGTGGTCTGCAAAGCTGCAATTCCTGAATCATCTGACCAAATAACCACTGATAATCGGGAGATGTTCCAATATAGAGAATATTATTTTTCAGGTTGATATTGTAATACTTTAAAATTTCTTCTACTTCATTTCCGGTAAAATGCACCCAATAAACATCGGTTTGATCTGCACGATAATAAACATATTCCTGTGGTTGATCCGGCAAATATATAATAATATTTCCTGCTGAAACAGTTTTTTCTTCTCCGTGAATGAAAAAATGTCCTTTTCCGGAGGCAATATATAAAAGCTGATAATCTTTTCTTCCCTTCGGACGATGTGTTACTACTTCAGAACGATTTTTCACACGATAATTTCCACAGCTTGTTACAATCAAAGGTTTCGTATTATCCACTACAGTAGATGTAGAGTTGTTCAAATAGGCAACATTCATAAACATAAAAAGCACCTCCTTGCTTCTATAACTATAGTATATCACACCTGAGCACTGATTGCAAGAAAAAACCTAAACTTTGTGCATATATTTTATAACTTTGTGTATTTTTTAAGCCGTTTTGTGTGATATAATAGAATTAAGAAATGAGAGGAAAGAATTAAAAAAAAGACGTCTTTCATTGTAATTCCATGTTGAATTCAGTAAAAATTCTTTATGCTCAAAAAAATAATCATCTATTCTGACGATGGCATTATTTCGTTTTTGCAAGATGAAAAGCAGTTCGTATCATTCATTATGGGAAAATTCTGTCCATGTGGGCATACAAACAATGAAAGGAGCTCTATTATGAGCAAAGAAAAAACATACTTAAAGTGGTATAACAAAGTCGGTTATGGTTCCGGCGATGTTGCAGGGAACGTTGTCTATGCATTGCTGACATCATTCGTAATGATCTATCTTACCGACACGATTGGATTAAACGCAGGTGTTATTGGCGTTCTCATTGCTGTATCGAAGATTTTTGATGGAATAACAGACATCATTTTTGGTACGTTGATTGATAAGACACATACGAAAATGGGCAAGGCAAAACCGTGGATGCTTTATGGTTTTATCGGCTGTGCAATTACCTTGATTGGTGTATTTGCAATCCCGATGAACATGGATAATTTTGCTCAGTACGCATGGTTCTTTATCTGCTACACACTTCTTAACAGTGTATTTTATACGGCAAACAACATCGCATATTCTGCTCTGACCGCTCTTGTTACAAAGAACAGCAAGGAAAGAGTTCAGATGGGTTCTTATCGCTTTATCTTCGCATTTGGAACAAGCCTCCTGATTCAGGCTGTTACATTCCAATTTGTTGAAGCAATGGGCGGCGGTGCAAATGGCTGGAGAACAGTCGCAATTATTTATGCGGTTATCGGTCTTATTGTAAATACAATTTCTGCTCTTTCTGTAAAGGAACTTTCTGATGAGGAACTTGCAGACAGTGAAACAAAAACAGAAGAAACCAAATACAGTTTTGGAGAAGCATTCAAAATTCTCGTACACAACAAATATTATATGATGATCACAGTAACCTATATTTTGCAGCAGTTCTATGGTGCGATGATCGGTGTTGGAACATACTATGCAAAATATATTCTCGCAGATGAGAATATGTTCGGCACGTTTGCGTGGTTTATCAATATTCCTTTGATTATCGCCTTGATCTTCACTCCTACCATCGTACAAAAATGGAACGGCATGTATAAGCTGAACAAATACAGCTACATGGTAGCAACAGTTGGCAGACTTCTGGTAGCAGTTGCCGGATACATGGGAAACATTCCGCTGATGCTTGCATTTACAGCACTTGCAGCACTCGGTCAAGGTCCATGGCAAGGTGATATGAATGCAGTCATCGCATCATGCTCTGAATATAGCTGGCTTACCAAACACAAGCACGTTGATGGAATCATGTACTCCTGCACATCACTTGGTGTAAAAATTGGTGGTGGACTTGGAACAGCAATTGTCGGTCTTTTGCTCGACTTTAGCGGATTCAAGGGCACTTTGACAGTACAGCCTGATTCTGCTATCAATATGCTTCACATTATGTATCTGATCGTTCCGTTTGCACTGGATCTGATCATCACATTTATTCTTTCTAAGATGAATGTTGAAAAGGCAAATGCGGAAATCAAAGAAAAACTTGGAATATCCGAAAATGAAGTTGTGATGGAATCACAGAACTAAAATGGAGGGAACAATATGAAATATACACTCGACTGGCTGACCGATCCGGAAGTGTTTGCAGTCAACAGAATCGCGGCACATTCCGACCACAGAATCTATGCAAACCATTTGGAAGCCGATGCAGACAATTCCTCTCTGATTCAGAATCTGAACGGCACCTGGAAATTTGCGTGGGCAAAGAATCCGTCTGAATGGGAGCAAAAGTTCTATGAAGAAAGCGACAGCACTGACAATTTTGACAACATTCAGGTTCCGGGACACATGGAATTGCAGGGATACGGCAAACCGCAGTACGTCAATACCATTTATCCTTGGGAGGGACAGGAGCATCTCCGTCCGCCGTTTATCTCTGAAAAGGACAACCCTGTCGGCAGCTACGTCAGATATTTTGACTTGAACGATGCTCTGAAAAATAAGCGTGTATTCATTTCTTTTCAGGGTGTGGAAACTGCTATGTATGTCTGGCTGAACGGCGAATTTATCGGCTACAGCGAGGATTCTTTTACACCGTCTGAATTTGAACTGACACCATATATCCGTGAAAAGGACAATAAACTTGCTGTTGCAGTGTTCAAAAGAAGTTCTGCAAGCTGGCTGGAAGATCAGGATTTCTGGAGATTCTCCGGCATTTTCCGTGACGTATTCCTTTATGCGGCACCGTCTGCCCATGTTCGTGATATGAAAGTGATTGCAGATTATGACGGTACAAATGGTATCTTCTCTGCAACGCTGGATATTGCGGGCAAGTGTTCTGTGAAATCGATCTTGACAGATGAAAATGGAACGGTCATCGCAGAATCCAATGAAAAGGAATCTGTAAACTGGACAATTGAAAATAGCAAGCCTTGGAGTGCCGAAATACCGAATCTCTATGCGTTTACAGTGATTCTGACAGACGAAGGCGGAAATGAAATCGAGGTCAGCAGAACCAAGGTCGGATTCCGCCGATTTGAACTGAAAAACGGAATCATGTGCCTGAATGGAAAACGTATCATTTTCAAGGGCATCAATCGACACGAATTTGATGCGAAAACAGGCAGAGCGATCACAAAGGAAGATATGCTGTTTGACATCCAGTTCATGAAGAAAAACAATATCAATGCCGTTCGTACCTGTCATTATCCGAACAATTCTCTTTGGTATCAGCTTTGTGATGCATATGGCATTTATCTGATTGATGAAACCAATCTGGAAACACACGGTACATGGCAGAAGCTTGGTTCAACAGATCCGTCTTGGAATGTACCGGGTTCACTTCCGGAATGGAAAGAAGCTGTACTGGACAGAGCAAAATCGATGTATGAACGTGACAAGAATCACGCAAGCGTTCTCATCTGGTCTTGCGGAAACGAATCCTACTGCGGAGAAGATATTGCTGCAATGTCGGAATATTTCAGAAGCGTAGACCCGACAAGACTGGTGCACTATGAGGGCGTTACAAGAGTTCCGAATCATCAGTATGATTTCATCACGGATATGGAAAGCCGTATGTACGCCAAACCGCAGGAAGTGGAAGAATACCTGAAGCAGAACAACGGCAGACCGTATATTAGTTGTGAGTATATGCACGCTATGGGCAATTCTCTTGGCGGTTTGAGCCTTTACACGGACCTTGAGGACAAATATGAGGCTTATCAGGGTGGTTTCATCTGGGACTACATCGATCAGGCAATCGAAACCAAAAATGACGACGGGAAAACAGTTCTGGCTTATGGCGGAGATTTTGAGGACAGACCAAGCGATTACGGATTCTGCACCAATGGTGTGATCTATGCTGACAGAACCTACTCTCCAAAGGTTCAGGAAATGAAGGCTCTTTACTCAAATATCAGAATGTCCATTCAAAACGGAATGCTTACCGTAGAAAACCGAAATCTCTTTGCAGATACAAACAACTTGTCCTTTGTTGTACGATTGGAAAAGAACGGCGTTGTTCTGAAATCCGATACATTTTCTCTGAATGTTCCTGCCGGAGAAAGCAAGACAATGAAACTGACACTTCACAAAATAGACAGTGCAGGGGAATATGTTTATCATGTTTCCGCCGTTACCGCAGATCAGACACTATGGGCAGATGCAGGGCACGAAATTGCCTTTGCTCAGGAAGTGTTTGAAGTAAAAGACAATCAGATTCCGGAAACCACATTGCAAAAGCCAACGATTGTATACGGCGATGTTATCATTGGCGTTCACGGAGAAAACTTCTCCATGATGTTCGACAAAAAAGAGGGCGGCATCAGTTCTCTGAAATACAATGGTTTTGAATATATCACACGCACACCAAAGGTCAGCTTCTGGAGAGCGATGACAGACAATGACACTGGTGCTTCCGAGCCGTACAATCTTGCACAGTGGTATGCCGCAGGCAAATTTGCAAAGTATAAAACCGTTTCATGGCTGGAACAGGAAGATGCTCTGAAAATCACATTCACATATCAGGCTGCCTGTATTCCGACTTTTGAGTTTACTGTAACCTATACCGCATACTTTGACGGAAAGCTGGGCGTAAGTGTAAATTATGCAGGAGTAAGCGGTATGTCCGATATGCCGGTTCTTGCATTGGACTTCAAGATGAAAAAACAGCTTTGCAATTTCCGGTATTACGGACTCGGTCCTGATGAAAATTACAGTGACCGATGCAAAGGGGCAAGACTGGGATTGTGGAAATCTACGGCAAAAGAAAATCTTTCCGGTTATCTCAATCCGCAGGAATGCGGCAACCGTACCGGTGTAAGAACGCTCTCTGTCCATGATGATATGCAGCATGGTCTGACGTTCCAAAAGGCATCTGCTCCGTTTGAAATGAGCGTACTGCCATACAGTGCCTATGAACTCGAAAATGCAATGCATCTGGATGAACTTCCAAGTGTTCGCTACACATGGGTCAGAATCGCTGCAAAGCAAATGGGTGTCGGCGGCGATGATTCCTGGGGTGCACCGGTGCATGAGGAGTACAGAATCCATGCAGATCAGCCGATGAAATTGGAATTTGTAATTATGCCCTTAAGATCGTAAGAAGAAAGGAAAGCAATGAAAATACAGGATTTTCAAGACAATGTTACTTGTGGTGGATTTGATAATATCTTCGCAAATATTTATAAGCCACAGAATATAGAAAGTCAGAAATCACGATATATGAGTGCTGTGGAGAAATTCACAGCACTGTATCCGAATAGAAATGATATACACGTTTATTCTGCTCCGGGTAGGACAGAAATCGGCGGTAATCATACCGATCATCAACATGGCTGTGTCATTGCAGGAGCAGTTGACTTAGATGTTATCGGTGTTGCAGCATTTCATGATGAAAACATTATCAGAATTAAATCAGAGGGATACGATGAATTTGCAGTTTCACTGGACGATTTGGATGTTCATATCGGTGAAAAAGGTTCTTCTGAAATTGTCAGAGGGATTGCAGCTCGCTTTAAGGATTTAGGTGTAGAAATTTCCGGATTTGATATGTATACAACTTCAAATGTACTTGGTGGAAGCGGGATTTCTTCTTCTGCTGCATTTGAAACATTGATTGCAACGGCAATTGACAGCTATTACAATAACAATCAGATTGGTGCGGTTGAAATTGCAAAAATCGGACAATATGCAGAAAACTTTTATTTTGGCAAGAAAAGCGGATTGATGGATCAGATGGTTTGCTCCGTTGGTGGATTTGTTTTTCTTGATTTTCAAAACATTCAAAATCCAAGTATCCAAAAAATTGATTTTGACCTTTCAAAAACCGGCTATGCATTGATCATCACAGACACCAAAGGAGATCATTCTGATTTGACAGATGATTATGTAGCTGTTCGTACAGAAATGGACGAAGTTGCAGAATATTTCGGCAAAAAGGTTCTTCGTGAAGTTGATGAAAATCAATTTTGGGATAATCTCCCTGATATTAAAAAGAAGATTTCTGACAGAGCTGTCTTGCGTGCAATTCACTTTTTTGGCGACAATTATCGTGCAAAGGCAGAAACGGAAGCTCTCAAAAACAACAGATTTGAGGATTTTCTCACGCTTGTAAAGGAATCGGGAGATTCCTCCATGAACTATCTGCAAAATTTATACTCATGCAGAAAGCCAACGGAACAAGGTATTCCACTTGCAATTATGGCGGGGAAACGAATATTAAAAGGCAATGGTGCTGTAAGAGTTCACGGAGGTGGTTTCGCAGGGACTGTTCAGGCATTTGTACCAAATGATCTTGTCAATGCATATAGATCGGAAATGGACAGAATATTTGGACAAAATTCGTGCTACATTATGACAATCAGACCGTTTGGCGGTATTGAAATCAAATAATAGGAGGGAAAAATAATGAGTATACTTGTTTTAGGCGGTGCAGGATATATCGGTTCTCACACAGCTTTAGAGTTGATTCGCACCGGAGAAAGCGTTATTATTGCAGACAATCTTGCAACCGGACACATCGAAGCTGTTCCAAAAGATGCGAAATTTTATCTGGGTGATTTGCATGACAAGGCGTTTCTTGATAATATTTTTGAAAACGAACAGATAGATGCAGTGATTCACTTTGCAGCATATTCTCTTGTTGGAGAAAGCGTTGTCAATCCACTCAAGTATTACGATAATAATCTCTGCGGAACAAAAATTCTTTTGGATTCCATGGTTGAACACCATATTGATAAAATTGTATTTTCCTCAACCGCTGCCACCTATGGTGAACCGGAAAATATTCCGATTCTTGAAACAGACAGAACACAGCCAACCAATCCATATGGTGAAACAAAACTTGCTATGGAGAAGATGTTCTATTGGACTTCAAAAGCTCATGGTCTAAGATACGTTTCTCTCCGCTATTTCAATGCTTGCGGAGCAGACAAATCAGGTAAAATCGGCGAGGCTCATAATCCGGAAAGTCATTTGATTCCTTTGATTCTTCAAGTCCCCAATGGAAAGAGAGAAAGTATCTCCATCTATGGAACAGATTATGATACTCCTGATGGAACTTGTATCAGAGACTACATCCATGTTACCGATTTGGCTCAGGCACATATTCTCGCTGTAAAGTACTTAAAAAACGGAAACGAAAGCAATATTTTCAATCTTGGAAATGGTGTCGGCTATTCCGTAAAAGAAGTAATTGATAAAGCAAGAAAAGTGACAGGACACCCGATTCCGGCAATTGAAACACCAAAGCGTGCCGGAGATCCTGCACGACTGGTGGCTTCCAGTGAAAAGGCAAGAAAAATTCTTGGCTGGAATCCTGTACACGATAGCCTTGAAGAAATTATATCTGACGCATGGAATTGGCATAAGAATCATCCAGATGGTTTTTGAAAAGAGGTGTTATCATGATATACAGGGCAATAAACGGATTAATCCGTCATGCAATAGAAGCTGATTTGATTACAAATGACGATATTTTCGTTGTTAGAAATCAGCTCATGGATATACTAAAACTGACTGACTGGAATGATAAAGAACCACTCACAGGAAATATTGAAGAACTTCTTGAACCCCTGATCGACTATGCAGTAAAAGCAGGAATTATTGAAGACACTGCTGTACGACGTGATCTATTCGATACAAGAGTTATGGGTGTTTTCACACCTATGCCGAGAGAAGTTAATGCCGCATTTCAAAGAAAATATTCTGCTTCGCCATCAGCAGCTACAGAATGGTACTATGCTTTTAGTAAAAGCCTGAACTATGTTCGTGCTGAAAGAATTGCGAAAGATTTAAAGTGGACATATGAATCAGAATATGGAACACTTGACATTACTATAAACCGTTCTAAGCCAGAGAAAGATCCTCGTGATATTGCTGCTGCTAAATTGCAAAAAAAATCAGCCTATCCTCAATGTCAGCTTTGTGTTGAAAATATGGGATTCGCAGGTCACCAGACACACCCTGCAAGACAAAATCTTCGTCCGGTAAAGTTGAATATCAACAGCCAAGATTGGTTCATGCAGTATTCTCCTTATGGATATTATAATGAACACTGCATCGTCTTTAATAAACAGCATATTCCTATGACAATCAATGCACAGGTATTCAATAAACTGTTTGATTTTGTTGAGCAATTTCCACACTATTTTATCGGTTCAAATGCAGACCTTCCTATTGTAGGCGGTTCAATTCTAACGCATGAACACTTTCAAGGCGGCAATTATAATTTTGCAATGGCAAAAGCACCGATTGAAAGAACATTTCTTTTGAAAAATTATATGAATGTTAGTGCCGGCATTGTAAAGTGGCCAATGTCTGTGATACGTCTTTCTTCAAAAAACAGGACGGCTTTGGCAGCTGCATGTGCTGATATTTTATCAAAATGGAGAACATATACGGATGAAACAGTTGGAATTTTTGCAGAAACAGACGGAATTCCACATAATACAATCACTCCAATTGCAAGAGCAACTTCTTCTGGATTTGAATGCGACTTGGTATTGAGAAACAATATTACAACGAAAGAAAGACCGTTAGGTGTGTTCCATCCGAATCCTACCTTACATCATATCAAAAAAGAAAACATTGGATTGATTGAAGTGATGGGGCTTGCTGTTCTTCCAGCACGCTTAGCAGATGAACTGACACTTTTAAAAGATGCAATGCTGTCCGGCAAAGAGATTGCTACAGATGATAAAATTGCATCTCATGCAATTTGGGCAAGTGAAATTCTAAAAAAATATTCTGATTTTAACGCTGATAATGCAATAGAGATTATTCGTTATGAAGTCGGCAGAGTTTTTGAGCAGGTACTTGAAGATGCCGGAGTATTTAAGAGAGATAAACAAGGAAAAGAAGCATTTGCAAGATTTGTAGAACAATTAGGTTGATTTGGAATATACGAAAATGAGCTATTGCATTATTTGCAGTAGCTCATTTTTAATTTAATTATTCAAGGCTGAGAATTTATTTCAGCACATCATCCAGTGAAATCCAATTATCTCCTGACATATCTTCAGTGTAGATTGTATTATTTATGTACAATTCCTCATCAATGTCATGCACAAAGCTCCAATGAAGGTTGTACTTCTTGGCGTATTCCTTAAATGTATTAAACTTATTTTCGACCTGACGGTCAATGTTTTTGATGTGACCAGCCTTAGTTTCGATGATCCAAACATTTCCGTCGGTAGTCTTAATGATGTAATCATGATAAAAGAGCCACTGCTTTCTGATACCATTCACATAGACGATAGAAAGATTCTGTTGACCAGAGTCACCATTTTTGTAAACCCATTCTACACTATCAAAGGATATGTGCGTTATCTGAATTTTGTTGACTTTTTATATTTGTATGCTATAATATAATTACTGCCTAATATAAAATGCACTGATGAGTAGTGTCATTATCTTAAATTTGAGGTTTGAGAGTAGTGTAATTTTATATGGTAGTAAAACTTCCAAGACAGGATATTGTTCTTACACCGAAAACTGAAAATAGATTATTTTTTTGTGGATGAAAGATATGAGCAGGGATTTCCGTTGGATGAGAATGAATCGTTCTACATTGGAAAGTCGATAGCCGGATTGAAGTTGAATCAGTCGGCACAGAATCCGATTACATATCTGTATCCACTGGAGAAAGATAAAATTCATATTTAACGAAATTGACAAATCGGAATTTGAGAAGGTAAGTGAATGGGATACCATGGAGGAATATGATAATGT
>ENA-OPYE01001557-OPYE01001557.1-human-gut-metagenome-genome-assembly--contig:-NODE-1557-length-11778-cov-2.548239_pt1 | contig 11778 bp, 6 predicted proteins | sample MGYA00241063_ERZ501442 | MGnify/ENA primary metagenome ERZ501442 (study PRJEB25962, sample SAMEA1967055) | human gut metagenome | biome: human gut; feature: human-associated habitat; material: faeces... | reverse complement strand
AGAAGATTTGCGATTTATCTTCACCTCACCCACATTTGTGAAAGATAAATCGCAAAAAGAGAAAAGGGAGTTTTATATTCCAAAACTTAATAGAGAACGCAACCTATATGGCTCCGATTTTGAAATCAAACTCCGTAATCAACTGTCACAAAAAGCGATAGCCAGAGAATGTGCAGAATGGATTCGTAAAAAAGTTCGGTTCAAATCCAATTCATCTTCAGAGATTATGGGTGGATTTTTGCAAATAGATAATGAAAATCCACGTTCTTATGCGCCATTCAATGAGTTTACGACCACGGAGTTGGGATTAGACCGTGGAAATAGCGTATACTCAATGGTGCAATGTTCACCCTCACCCTATGCTGAAGAATATCTTAAAATATTCAATGAGCAATGGAATAATAGCGAAAAGTTTACAGATGTTACAGATAAAGTACTGGAATACGTAGAAACGGTTTACAAGGAGAACTCTCCTGATTTCATTTACTTCATCACACTATATAACATTTTCAATGAGTTTTTGGAAGATATATCCGAAGATGTATTACCTAATGAGGCTACTGGTTTCAAGAGTAGTGTAATCTGGAATAAACTCTATAACTTCCAAAGAGATGCGGCGTTAGCTATCATCAACAAATTGGAGAAATATAACGGTTGTATTCTTGCCGACAGTGTAGGATTGGGAAAGACATTTACAGCATTATCAGTCATTAAATATTACGAAAACCGAAATAAATCCGTTTTAGTCCTATGTCCCAAAAAACTGAATGACAACTGGATTACGTTCCGCAGCAACTATAAAAATAATCCTATAGCTGCTGACAGACTACGCTATGACATCCTGTTCCACTCAGATTTATCCCGTGAGTATGGAATCTCTAATGGATTGGATCTCTCTCACATCAATTGGGGTAATTACGACCTTATTGTTATTGATGAAAGCCACAACTTCCGTAATGGTGGTAAAATCACGACAGATGAGGAAGATGAGAATCCAAGAGAAAACCGCTACTTACGTTTGCTGAATCAGGTAATTCGTGCCGGAGTAAAAACAAAGGTACTTATGCTTTCTGCCACTCCTGTGAACAATGGGTTCAAGGACTTGAAAAACCAATTACAGTTAGCTTATGAAGGCGAAGTTGAAAAGATTGACTTTTTGCTGGATACCAAAAACAGCATTGACGATATATTCCGCCAAGCACAGACAGCTTATAATAAATGGGCCAAGTTTGAACCAACGGAACGTACTACAGCTAAATTATTGGGAATGTTGAGTTTTGATTTCTTTGAAGTACTGGATTCTGTAACAATTGCCCGCAGCCGGAAACATATCGAGCGTTATTACGACACCACAGACATCGGTAAATTTCCTACCCGTCTGAAACCGATTTCCCGTCGTCCGTGTTTAACGGATTTGTGTACGGCTATCAATTACAATGAAATTTACACCCAGTTGCAGGCATTGAATTTAGCTATATATACTCCTTCCGACTTTATATTACCAAGTAGGATTGGCAGATATATAGACTTGGAAAAAACCGGTAAGGAAAGCGGACTATCCATGCAAGGTCGGGAAAAGGGGATCCGTCAATTGATGGCAATCAATATGCTGAAACGTTTGGAAAGTTCTGTCAACTCATTCCGATTAACTATTCAGCGCATACAGGAACTTATTCAAAATACAATTAGCAGAATTGAGAATTTTGCACAAGGCAGGTACGAGTATACTTCTTTAGAAACAGAAGATTATTATCCGTCAATGGTTGCAGAAGAGGAAGAATTCTACGGTTCATCTTTTATTGGTGGGAAAAAGACAAAAATTGATTTGGCCGATATGGATTATGCATCATGGCGACAATATTTGATTCAGGACAAAGAGACCCTGAATTTCCTTTTGACAATGCTTCAGGACATTACCCCTCTCCACGACAGTAAGTTACAACAGCTTATCGCAGATTTGGACTACAAGTTTACGCATCCCATTAATGGTGAGAATAAGAAGGTATTGATATTCACGGCATTCTCTGATACCGCTGAATATCTCTATTCAGAACTTGCCGACCGCATTCATAATGAATATGGTTTAAATGTCGCTATGATAACAGGTTCTGTAGACGGAATGAGTACAATAAAAAAACTGAAAACAGACTTCAATACCATCCTTACACTTTTCTCTCCCCTATCCAAGGAGCGCAATATCCTATTTCCCAAGTCAGAAACTGAAATAGATGTATTGATTGCGACAGACTGTATATCAGAAGGTCAGAACCTGCAAGATTGTGACTATCTGATAAATTACGATATACACTGGAATCCAGTTCGTATCATCCAACGTTTCGGACGTATAGACCGCATCGGCTCCAAAAATGAAGTAATTCAACTGGTAAACTATTGGCCCGATGTAGAATTAGACGATTACATCAAACTAAAAGGTCGTGTAGAAGCACGCATGAAAGTAACCGTTATGACTGCCACGGGCGATGATAATCTTCTATCTGACGAGGAAAAGGGAGATTTGGAATACCGTAAAGAGCAATTGAAACGTTTGCAAGAGGAAGTTGTGGATATTGAAGATATGGATACTTGTTTGAAATTGACCTATAAGGAACTGAAACGAATGCGGGATGTGAAAATGACTTCTTCTCAGTTGGCGGCAGCCAAGAAGCAGTTGATCGGACAAATCGGGGTGGCCTCCGATAATTTTGAGAATAATGCGTTGGGCATGGCGAAAACTTTCCTGCATTACCATAAGTACGAATCATCCGAGCTTGTCTTTAAACGTATAGAGGCTTTGACTGCAGAGACTTTGTTGGAAGTTGCCAATGAGATGTTTGCTGAGGAATATTTGTCAACGCTGATTTACAGGTAGTATTGTGAGATTGCTATGCAGTAAAAGATAGTGGTATACGGATTAAACCATTTGGATCCATCCCCTTGTATTAACTCTATACCGTTATACTAGAGGATAATACAGGAGGATGGTAATTGGTTATTTAATCACAACATTTTTATTGTTTATATACAAATTTTCATGCCTTGCTAAGTTATAAAGGTTGGTTTCTGGACCATTTGATAACCCTGTTTTAGTATTCCACTTTGTAATCTTTGTGTAGATGTCCTCCTTTCCAAGCTTTTTTGCTAGTCCAATCTGCGTATGCATCTGTCCAAAACGGATCATCAGCGGGAAGACCGAGAGGTAGAAAACTTAAGGTTGCCATATAAAGGCTGCCAGTGGAGGTGTAACCATCAGCACATTCTGGCTGATGACCGTTGAAGCCGAGCACTAACCAACCATCCTTATCGAAGTTCTGATTTCCCTCATACATATTTCGGTGTACGGCAGTCAGGGCGCAACGTACTTGGGCGGGAGAAACGTGTGAGGGCAATTTTTTGCGTAGAGCTACGTCTGCTAACGATTGGAATGCAGCGGTACGATAAGTAACCGAACGTCCGAAAGCGGGATATGTGCCATCGGGAGCTATCATACGTTCACAAAATTCAGAGTGGCGTATCATGCGGTTCATAGCTTCGTCTAGCTCCTTCTGACTTGCCCAACGTTTAGGTAAAAGATTTTCCAGCATAGCTACCATCATAGAATGCATCACGTAGGCGTTATAATTATCCATACTGAATGATGGACCATCACTATACCAGCCATCGCCTACATACCATTCTTTTACCTTGTTTTTACTTACACGAATACGGAACTGGTCGTATTGTACACCTTTTCCCAACAGAAATGATTCTGTTAGTCCGGTGAAGAGTAACCAGTTGTTGTAAGCACCAGTACGATCACGTAAGGATTGGAAGGATTTAATATAGCGTTCTTTTGTAACTTCATCCAATGGTTCCCATAAAGCTTTGGGGGCGCGGAGGAAGGCATGTACCAGATAGGCGGCATCTACGATAGGTTGAGCGTGTTTGGTGAAGTTCAGTAAGTCGGGTGATGCAGGATCTACTGCATTTTTTAATCCTTTCAGTACTTCTTCACGCATCTGCTTGCGTAGTTTGCCTTCTTCTGTATCATCATCGGGGAGTGCTAGCCAAGGGGCAACCCCGGCGAGTGTGCGGCCTACAGCTTCCAGATGTGTCATGTCTTTGTAGCCTGCTGTTTCACCGCTACGGGTCTCAATGGGCATATTCTGGTGTAGTGTTCCTTCTGCGAGGTTATGGATGACAGGATATGATATTTTCCAAAGTAGCTTTACCCATATGGCGCGATCTTGGGTGCCAGTGGTTTGAATTTCCGTCATGGGAATATTCTTCTTTCCTTTTTTCTTGTCTTTGGCTTGTACTCCTATTGGCAGTAGTATTATAGCCGTTAGTAAACAGATTAGATAATTCTTTCTTTTCATGTTTTTTCCTTTTATTTATAGTGGACTTTTTCCGTCCAGCATTCGGTTATAACGATGTAAAGCTTCGATGAAATAGTAGTCGGCATACGTTAGCGGCACATCTATTTCTGAATTGTGAGGTACGGCACCTACACTATGCATCAGTATAAAGTTTGCATTCTTACCTAGCTCGGCACGGTAGTTGGTACTACCTAGTGCATGTAGAATCTGTTTGGCACTTTCCAGATATTTCTTGCTTTTGCTACCTTTGCTATAAGTACTCAGTTCCAGTAATGCCGAAGCTACGCAGGCTGCGGCGGAAGCGTCGCGGTAGTTATTTACCATTTTGCAGGCGTTGGAACGGATACCGGGTGTGTAACCTTCTTGAAAGGCGTTAAAGTCCCACCAGGCAACCTTGTCGGAAGGAAGGTTGGGATGATCAAGGTAGAAGTCTGCCATCTTTTCTGCAGTTTTCAAGAAGCGTTTGTCTTTCGTCTCACGGTAACACATGGTAAATCCATAGATTCCCCAAGCTTGTCCACGTGACCAGGCTGAATTATCGGAATATCCCTGAGAAGTCTCTCCTTTGATGGGCTTGCCTGTTTTTTTATCATAATATATGATGTGGAAGCAACTGTAGTCCTTACGTACTTGATGGTGCATTACTTGTTCTGCATGTGAAATAGCCACTTTACGAAAACTTTCATCACCCGTCACTTTGGAGGCATGGAATAATAGTTCTAGATTCATCATATTGTCGATGATGACGGGGAAATTCCATTCACCGAAGTCCCAGGAACGGATGCAGCCGATTGCAGGATTGAAACGTGCGGATAGATTATCTGCTGTTTCAATGATGACGGCTTTGATAGTGTCGTCAGGCGCCAGCCGGAGCGCATTTCCGTAGCTACAGTTGATCATGAAACCGACATCATGCGTATTTTTCAGACGGCGTATCGGATTCAGCATGTTGGTGTATTGAATAGCACGGCTCTTCAGCTTTTCGTCGCCGGTCATTTCGTAAGCATACCAAAGGCTGCCGGGGAAAAAACCGCTGGTCCAGTCTTCAATGCCGCAGATATATCTTTGCAGTAATTCCTTGGCAGACGGGTTAGGATACAAAGAATCAATATATGACTTATCTTCATGTTGCAGTTGGCTGTCAAGGAAGTTTATGTCATAGCCGGAGTGGATAGAACGCGGTATCTGGTTGGTACCGGTCAATTCTTCAGCCGTCTTTTTTAATTGGTAGGAAGCGACGCCGAGTGCATTACTTATCCAAGGCTCTTCTTGGACCGGAGTGCTTTTGCAACTTGCAAGACTGATAAGAAGTGCTGTTGTGAGGAATAGAGAATTTCTTTTCATATAGTTTATATTTGATGATTTTCGTTGTTGTCAAAAATAGGAATACCTAAGAAATACGTAATACGGAATTGTTAAAAGGAACTTTGACAGAGTTTACTGTTTCAGATGCTATTACAGTTGATATTTCAGTAACTGTTTGCTTCCGTTTATTATGACCTCTATTTCGATGGATTGCTGTTTCTGATCTGTATTCTTGATACGGGCTTTCATATCAGGGAAGTCTTTTTTATTTTTCGACGGATATATGACAGTGATAAAGCGTATTGTTTCCTTATCTTTTTTATCGGTGTTGAAGGAAAGGGCGACACGTTTTGTACGTTGGCGGTATGCTGTTGAGAACCAGCCCTCTTCTTCTTTCAATATTGTTTCTTTATCAGTAAAGCATTGTAATTTCACTTGACTGTTTCCCTCAAAATCAGAGGTCAGGGACAGGTTCTTCGAATGAATGTCTGCTTTTCCGTCGCATAGTTGATAATGTAGATTTATGTTACCGGTGGCATTTCCAATGGCTTCATCGACAATGACAAAGTATTGCCGGTCGACAAAGAATATGGAGCGACGATGTTTTAAATCTTTATAACTGGGATTTTCTGTAACTAATATTTGTACATTTCCCTCTGGTTTCCATAGTTTGGTTATGGATTCCGTCATTTCTAGATTTTTGTTGTCTAAAGTCAGAGTGTTGTGTACCGCTGTTTGTCGAAACCAGTTACGGAGCTTCATTACTTCGTCATCGCCGGCATAGACATAGGAACCGCTGTCCGGGAACAAATTCTTTCCATTGAACCAAAGTTCAAATGTACCGTTGTCGGGCTGGCAATGCCATTCTCCTTTCGGACCGGCTTTTATGACCATGACTGTGGCATCTTGCTTCCAACCATTACGAAAAGTGAAGAAACCTGATTTCAAGTAACCTTGAGAAAGATTGACAGGGAGTTTTCCTTCTTTCCCTTCCGTAGCAAAGTAGCGGATTTGTTCGTTTTCGGGATACATTTTGGTCCAGTTTCTGTAATGTGCCAATATATGTTGCTTGTTGTCCCTCTTGGAATCACTGAAACAGGGGTTCAGATAATCGGGATAGGAAATGTTCATATAGAATATAATCATTTGCTCTACGGTATCAATAAACGACTGTGGAAACTCTTGGCGGAAACCATTCGCATCTGCCATTTGTAAAGCCTTGTCGAAGATTTCGATGCAAGCCAGATGGTAGTGCGGGTCGAGTTCAAACTGTCCGCCATCTTCGTACACTTGCTTTTTAATCTCACGGTTCAGCAGGTCGATGCCGCTTTTACGCCATTCGGCAGCTTCCTTGAATTCGGGGAAGAACGTACCGGCATATAACATACGTTGCGCTTCAAACAATAGGTGGTTTCCCGCTTTTGAATAGTTGTGAAGGATGTGATCGGCATGCCGATGATAATTTACCAGGAATTGCGTCAGGAATTCAGGAGTGAATGAGGGGGAAGAAACAAACAAAGTGAATTGATGTATCTGATCCTGTAACCGATGGCTGGTTTCCAGCGGACGCCATGCGAAGCGTACATTTTCAACGGTTCCTTTTACTTCACCCGCGCTTGCAATCTCATATTCTTCCTGGTTTACCGTTACCAAAGGATTCTTTTTTATCCAATCCAGATACTGGCAGGTCCATTCCTTGGCATATTTTTCGTCTTTGCTGATTCTATACGCCTTTCCCATGGGGGTGAACCATTTATGCCGGTGAAGCTGCCAACGAAGTTCATTATCCTGAACAGGCCAGTATTGCCAGTTGATATCTTTGCCGTAGTTGAAAGAAGGCTGGTAGCCATCGTGTACATAGAACGTATGTTCCAGTGCCTCATCCGCCCACTTCTGCTCACGCTCGCTGATGTTCAGGTTGTCAAGGTCGATGGCAGGGTTTACAATTCCTTTGCGATGAAGGTAATAATTCAACAATGCTTGGGCTGCTTTATCTTCTTTTCCCGCTTTATGGAGAGCTTTTACTTGTTCCAGCCCGGGGTAATCAAGGTTGAGCAATGAAAAAACTTCACTTGCAGAATCTTTTGCCTGTGCAGGAGAAAGAAAGACGGTCAGGAATAACAGGCAGATGATTGCAGGCTTGCTGCATCTGCGAAATAAGTGATTGGTTAATAGTATATGGGGCATACTTTCAGAATTTGATAGATTAATGATAGAACGGATGAGAATAATGGTTCCTCATCCGTTCTTAATTTATCAGTTTTGGATAAACGGAGTTTATAAATTATTTAATAACGACAGTCACAAAATAATTTTCTGATATGGCACGTACTTCATACTCTTCGGTCTTAACGATGGAAGTAGTACTGACATCGGTTACGTCCATTTTCTTGTCCGGAGAAAAAGTCAGTACACGGAAAGAGCCCTTTTTACCGTTCAGGGTTTTGATATAAATGTTTTGTACTCCCTTTTGGGCATTTGGCCATATCATTTCGTAAGCTCCTGAGGCATCGGGTGTCAGTGTGTTACCACTTTCGTCAACTACCACATAGTCGGTGCCGCATACCAATGCTTCTTCTTTCGGAGTAGCAGAAGTATAGTAATATACTATGGGACTATAGCTACGTGTAAAACTGCTGTAGAACTGGGTGGGAATTGCAATGGTTTCACCCTGCTCCACCGAGTAACTGATATCGTTACCACCGGGGATACCTCCCCATTTCTCAAAGCAATAATAATAGACATGAGCCAGAGCCGGGTCACCATTTTCCCATTCGTCATGGTCGTTGCTGCATCCTGTGAGCACGCAACTTGCGGCAAGGATACAAAGGAATGTGATTTTATTAAATAGAGTTTTCATATTTTCTTGTTATTAATCGTTCCACTTAGGGTTTTGTTTGATGTTTCCTTCAGATGTAGATATTTCATAGGAGGGAATCGGATAAAGATAGTCGCGTTCCGGATTGAAGCTACGACCGGAAATATCTTCTCCTACATAAATATTGGGCTGGTCGTACAGCTTTACTCCTTTGTAAAAACCGTTTTCGTCAGTAAATTGATAATTTAGCTCCTTATCGGTCTTGGTACTCTCCTCAGGATTGAATAAAATACCTAATAGAGCCTGTGGCAACAGCTTTTCAGCGGTTTTCCAACGTATGATATCATCATAGTGCATGTCCTCATCAATAAATTCCACGATACGTTCTCTACGTATTTCTTCAAGCATATTCAGTTGGTTGGCACTGACGAATTGATTGGACAGTGTTGCATCAAATCCCGAACGTTTACGGATGAGATTGACTGTTTCATTCAGTTTGGTATCACTGATTTCACCGTTGTATTCATAGAGAGCTTCAGCATAAGAGAGCAGTACCTCAGCATAACGTATAATCATTTTGTCAACTGTTTCTTGCCCATTGGTATTGAATTCGCTATTTATGTATCCTTTTTTGATAGGATAACCCTTGCCACTGTGATTTACTTGATCGAAAGGACGATATTCGGCTCCTTTGAAGGCTACTTCTTTATAGGCAAAAATGGTCATTCTCATGCGTGGATCGCGGTTCATAAATATGTCATCATGTTTAACGTCTACTATATAATGGGCGGACTTTGTTCTTGGTAATCCGTCTGTATATAAATAGTTATCAATGATTTGCCGGGTAAGGCTCACCTGACCTGCTTTGGTTGCCGACTGGTTGTGATAGACAATAGCATTAGAAGCACCGTTGGGACCGTAGATTTTCACAAATACATTCTCTTTATTCTGGCGTCCTTCACCTTCAAAATAGAAAAGGTCCTGATAATTAGGATAGAGTGAATGTTTCTTTTCTGTATAGATCATTATTTCTGCTGCATCGATTGCTTTCTTCAGATGACTCTTGCTGTCTCCTTCTTGCAAGTTATGGTACTTGATGTAGGTTCCTTCGTATAGACCGATACGGGTGGTCATGGCTAAAGCGGCCGAACGGGACACACGTCCCCAGTTGGAAACATCAGAGAGCGCATCAATCTCCGGTAACCACTCGCAAGCAAATTCTAAATCTTTATAGCATTGCTGTATGACCGTTTCGCGCGGATCTCTTCCTTTTTTAATATCAGGATCGCTTGTACTTGTGAAAACTTTTAGGATCAAAGGTACGTCTCCATATTTTTTTACCAAGTCGAAGTAATGGAAGGCACGGAAGAAACGAGCTTCTGCTATCCAGCGGTTTTTGGCTGTTTCGGCTATTGGAGCTGTCTCTCCCTTGATGATAATATTATTGCAGACACCGATCTTATTGTACGGATCGGTCCAATCTGATGATTTTTCGGGAATACCGCGACTACCGGAAGATATCGGGTCGGGAGTGTTTCCTATCAATTCATCGGAACGCAAATCATGTCCTCTTCCGGTTAGAAAACCGGGAAGATCGATATACAAGCGATTACAAGCACCTCTTAAGTCAGCTTCTGATTTCCAGAATTTTGGATCGCTCAATGTTGTTTCTGGTTCTCTGTCCAGTGAGCAACTGCTTACAAGAATCACGCAGATAAGCAGTGAATATATTTTCTTTATCATAATCTTTTTATCTCTTTTTAGAATGTAACATTTAGTCCGATTGTCCAGCTGCGGAAGAATGGATAGAGTGCTCTGGTTGCATTGTTTTCTGCTTCAGGGTCCATTACTGACAGTATATCTGTAAATTCAAACAAATCTTGTCCGGTAACATAAACCCTCAGCTTTTCCATATACTTCTTATTGACAGGTATTGTGTAACCCAAGGTTACATTTTTCAAACGGAAGTAAGAAGCATCTTGCAGCCATCTGTCTGCCGATTTACTATTGAAATTGTCGCCCTTATATTGATACAAACGGGGCCAAAATGCATCTTGATTATCTTTCGTCCAGTAGTCGCGATGAATGGTCCAGGGCATTTCTTGTGCTTTGAACAACGGGAACATGGAACCATTCAGTACTACGTCACGTTTACCTACCCCTTGGAACATGACTGCAAGATCAAAACCTTTCCATTGAGCGGAGAGGCTGATGCCATATAAATAACGAGGCGTAGTATTGCCCAGACAAACCAAGTCACCAGGGTTTTCCGGGTTACCATCGCCTACGCCAATTGTATGGTCCGGATTACCTTGTGCTACATATTTTACGTCACCGCCACTAACGATGTTGTCATTGAATGATTTATAACCGGGGTGTTCTTCTTTATATTTGAGATATTCTTCGCGGCTCGACCAGAAACCATCGGTTTTATATCCCCAGATGGTATTGATTGGATAACCTTCCAATAAGGAAACAACACCTTCACTCACTACGCTGGCACCGTCGTATTGCACTAATTCATTCTTACTGTCTGAGATATTGAACCCTACTTGATAACTGAAATCTTTGATTTGGTCTTTCCAGTTGATGTTGAAGTCCCATCCCCAGGTTTTTAGTTTACCAATATTCATTTTCGGAACGTTAATTCCTATTTGTGAAGGTAACTGGAGGTTAGACAACATTTCGTTGTTGAATTTCCAATAATATTCGAAACTACCTGTCAAACGGTTGTTCAGGAAACCGAAGTCGAGACCCAGATTGGTTGTTTCGATGATTTCCCAGGTTTTGTCTTTACTGCCGTCGTCGACAAATAATATTTTTCCAATGGAGATTTTTCCGTTTTCCAGCATTCTGTTCAGGACGCCGGATAATTGCCGGATAGTTTCCGGAAGTACGCTTTCCTCATTATAACACGGAACTACGATAATAAGGTGGGTTGTATTCATGGTTTATTATGGATTAGAATGTGGTTTGTCGGTTGTCAGTTGTTTACGGATCCGATATTCTGTCGTTTGACACATGGAGAAGGCATAGGTTTTCAGTGAGTCGAATGTCGTATTCGCTGTTGCCGGGCTTAGAGTTCCGTTATGAATATTATAATTGAACTCTTGTTTACTTTCCGTATCGTAAATATAGAAATGTTTTGTGTCTTTGACTCCTAACATATTGTCTGCGCTAAAAAACATACAAGGACGTTCTTCTTTTAATAAATCTATTCCCAGATTGTTTTGAATATAATTGATACGTAACATACCCAATAAAGTAGGAGCTACGTCGATCTGTCCTCCGAAATTTTCT
>ENA-OPYE01001550-OPYE01001550.1-human-gut-metagenome-genome-assembly--contig:-NODE-1550-length-11807-cov-5.341729_pt1 | contig 11807 bp, 10 predicted proteins | sample MGYA00241063_ERZ501442 | MGnify/ENA primary metagenome ERZ501442 (study PRJEB25962, sample SAMEA1967055) | human gut metagenome | biome: human gut; feature: human-associated habitat; material: faeces... | reverse complement strand
GCCGTTATGGGATTTCCTGCGGACAAGGTGACCTGCCGGATGCAAACTTTCGAGTGCTCCCTCTTACGACCTCTTGGGGAATGCTCCATGTTCTGGGTTCCTGCCGGATACTAAATTAGTATAGCAAAAATGCCGTCCCGCGTCAAGATGCGGGGCGGCATAATTCCTGTATACTGGGGGATATCTCATGTGCATCAGAACAAATGCTGTTTCTGCACCGGGCCGGGGGCAAAGGGGGTATCCTCGTGGTGGCGCACCACGGTCACCTCACGAGTCTTTTCCTCCACATGGCCGTTGGCTTTGGGCACACTGTAAAAGCTGCGGGTAATGTTATAATAGCCGCGCATGTGCTGCACCAGGTATTCGGCCACAGCGGGCAGGCAGTCGGTATCCTCAATGTTTTCATAGTTATAGTCTGCGTACAAAAATGCCGTGTGCTCCCCCTTGCAGACCAGCGTGATTCCCGCTTCGTTCAGATGCAGTTCATCCACAGCACACTGCTTCAGGCCGCTCAGGCCGCTTTCGCTGGCAAGTTGGGTGGCGCGGCGGCGCATAGCCAATGGAACGGACTGCGGGTCCAGCGCTTCGTTGCCGCGCTGGCCGATCTCCAGCAGGATGTCCCGCATCATGCGGCTTTCCAGCAGCGGGCGGATCTTTTCCTTCGCGCGGGCTTCCTCGGTTTTTGCCTGAATTTTTTGCAGCAGTCCCATTCTTTTTCCTCACTAAACACATATCATTGCCCTGCGCACATCCGCATCAGCATCAGGGGCATCTTACTTTTTCATCGTGTAACTAATATTATATTATAGCATACCTTTTCATCCTGTGCCAGCGCGGAAGATAACTTTTACACCAAATTCATTCTGGTAAATCTTTTTAGCTGTGTGCTTTTTTGTATTCAGCTTTCATTCTTTTTTCTCCGTCAAAAGCACAAATTCAATCCCCGTTTTTTTGTCTATTTTACTCTTTGCCTCATGCCATTCATTCTCATTTTTCTTTTCTCTGCTCTTTCCCGTTGCACCCTGCCAGTTTCTGCATTATACTGATAAAAAAGTGCGCCGGCAGGTTTCCCCCGCCGGCAGCCGGACAGGAGTGCGGCCTATGAACATTACCGCGTTTGCCCAATATGCCGGGGTATCCAAGGCAGCGGTCAGCCGCTATTTTAACGGCGGGTACTTAAGCGCCGAAAAGCGCGCCCAGATTGCCGCTGCGGTGGAAGCCACCGGCTACCGCCCCAGTATGCAGGCCCAGATGCTGCGCACCCGCCGCACGCGGCAGATTGGGGTGATCATGCCGCGGCTGAGCAGCGAAAGCTGCGCCCGCATGGTGGAGGGCATCAGCCGGGTACTGGACGACCAGAACTACCAGCTGCTGCTGATCAACACCGCCAACAACAACACCCGCGAAGTGCGCGCGCTGGATACCCTGCGGCATGATACGGTGGACGGCATTATCCTGATTGCCACCATGTTTACCCCGGAACACCACGCGGTGCTGCAAAGCCTGCATGTGCCGGTGGTAATCGTGGGGCAGCAGTATCCCGGGTTCAGCTGTGTGTTCCACGATGATTTCGGCGCGGCGCAGGCCGCCACCGCCCACATGCTGCAAAAGGGGCGGCGCAAGCCGGGCTACCTGGGCGTGACTCTGCTGGACAAAGCCGTCGGCCTTGCCCGGCGCGAAGGCTTTGACAGTGCGCTGCGGGATGCAGGTCTCGTGCCCCAGCCGCAGCGGATGAGCATTGCCAAGTTCAACATGGAATCCGGCTACCGCCAGGCGGAGCATCTGTTTGGCCGTGCGCCGGGGCTGGACTGCCTGTTCTGCGCGACCGACTCCATCGCCCTGGGTGCGCTGCAATACTGCCGCAGCCACAGTCTGCGGGTGCCGGATGACATCATGATTGCCGCTGTGGGCGACAACCGCATTGGCCGCGTTGCCTATGTGCCGCTGACCAGCGCCCATCTGCATTACCGCACCGCCGGGGACAAAGCCGCCCGCCTGCTGCTGGACATGCTGGCGGACCCCCATGCCGAGCCGCAGATGATCAAGCTGGATTATGAGTTAAAATGCCGGGCCTCCACCGGGGATGACAACTCAGATGAAAATGTCTGGTCGCTATAACAGGCATCCTTTGCGCCACACTTCCCTGCATCACTGCGGGGAAGTTTTTGTTTTGTGCACCCTTTCCATGCAGCCCCCTGTTTTTTGTGCATTTTACCAAAGAAGGGTGTGAAACTGTGTGAAATCGATAACAGAATCTTTGCAAGTTGGGTCGTTTGGTCAATAGAAAAAGCACTCACCTTCGTATATAATAAAGCTGTCAAATGAAACAGGCCCCGGAACCTCCTACCGGGCCAACAGATAAAAGAAGGAGCGTGCAACATGGATTACAAGAAAGCAGCCCAGCAGGTACTGGACAACATCGGCGGTGCTTCCAACATTGTATCGGCCGCACACTGCGCAACCCGCCTGCGCCTGGTGATTGCGGATAATTCCAAGGTGAACAAAAAAGAGCTTGAAAATGCTGAGGGCGCCAAGGGCGTATTTGAAGCCCAGGGCCAGCTGCAGATCATCTTCGGCACCGGCATTGTGAACAAGGTGTATGACGAGTTCACCGCCCTGGCCGGAATCACCGGTGCCAGCAAGGAGGAAGTCAAACAGGCTGCCGCTTCCAAAGCGCCGTGGTACCAGCGGGCCATCAAGACGCTGGGCGATATCTTTGTTCCCATCATCCCGGCCATCGTGGCTTCCGGCTTTTTGATGGGCATTATGGAAGCGCTGAACTTTATGGTCAACAACGGCTTCCTGAACATTGATACCAGCGGTTCCATCTATGTGTTTGCCCAGCTGTTCTCCAACACGGCGTACACCTTCCTGCCTATCCTGATCGCCTTCTCCGCCGCAAAGGTGTTTGGTGGCAACCAGTTCCTGGGTGCTGTCATCGGCATGATCATGATTCACCCCAACCTGCAGAACGCCTGGACCGTTGCTTCTGAGGGCGTGCAGACCTACCAGTCGGTGTTTGGCGGGCTGTACAAAATTCCGCTGGTCGGCTACCAGGGCCACGTTATCCCCGTTATCATTGCCGTGTGGCTGATGTGCCAGATTGAAAAGCGGCTGCACAAAGTTGTGCCCGCCATGATCGACCTGTTTGTTACCCCGCTGGTCTCCGTTTTCGTTACCGGTTATCTCACCCTCGCTGTCATCGGCCCAATCTTCACCACGCTGGAGGACGGCATCATCAACGGCGTTCAGGCTTTAATTCAGCTGCCGTTCGGCATCGGTTCCTTCATCATGGGCGGTTTGTACGCCGTCACCGTTGTGGCCGGTATCCACCATATGTACACCCTGATCGACCTTGGCCAGCTGGCCAAGTTTGGCTTCACCTACTGGCTGCCCCTGGCCAGTGCCGCCAACGTTGCCCAGGGCGGTGCCGCTTTTGCCGTTGCCCTCAAGAGCAAGAACGCCAAAGTTAAGTCTATGGCCCTGCCCTCCGCCCTTTCTGCCTGCATGGGCATTACCGAGCCTGCCATCTTCGGCGTCAACCTGCGCTACTTTAAGCCCTTTATCGGCGGTCTGGTCGGCGGTGCCTGTGGCGCTTTGTATGCCAGTGTGACCGGCCTTGGTGCCACCGGCACCGGCGTGACCGGCATCTTCGGCATCCTGCTGCATCTGCACATGCCGCTGCAGTACCTCATCATGATGGCAATTTCCTTCGGCGTTTCCTTCGCTGTGACCTGGGTGATCTGGACCCCCGAAGCCGAGGAAACCAAAGCCTGATGTTTTTCCCTCTCAATCAATAAGGAGCTACCTGTTATGAATGCCTTGCAGCGTGATTTGAAGCGTCTTGTCCCCATGGTGGAAGCCGCCGGGGCCGCCCGCGCGGCGGCGGATCCCCACCGGCAGAAGCTGCATGTTCAGCCCCCGGTTGGCTGGCTGAACGACCCCAACGGGCTGTGCCAGATTGGCGATGAATACCATGTGTTTTATCAGTACGGCCCGTTTGACCCCACGGGAGGGGTCAAGCACTGGGGGCACGTGCGCAGCCGCGATTTGTTCCACTGGGAACGCCTGCCCGTAATGTTGTACCCGGACGAACCGTTTGACTGCCATGGCGTTTATTCCGGCTCCGCTCTGGTAGAGGACGGCATGCTGTACCTGTACTATACCGGCAATGTCAAGCACCCCGGCGAATATGACTACATCAAGCAGGGGCGCGGGCACAATGTCTGCCTTGCCACCAGCCGCGATGCCATCCATCTGGACAACAAGCGCTGCCTGATGTACAACCAGGATTATCCCGCCGGGCTGACCTGCCATGTGCGCGATCCCAAAGTGTTTGCACTGGATGGGCGCTACTATATGGTGCTGGGTGCCCGAACACTGGACGACCATGGCGAAGTGCTGGTGTTTGAAAGCGCCGACAAGCTGCATTGGAACCACATCAACACCATCACTACCCCCAAAGCCTTTGGCTACATGTGGGAATGCCCCGACCTGTTTGAGCTGGACGGCCAGTGGTTTTTGGCGGTATCGCCCCAGGGCATTGCCTGCCAGAACGTGTACGGCTGCGGTTACTTTGCCCTGCAGGGTGACTGGCGCACCGATTGCACATTGAGCGAATTCCACGCCCTGGACGATGGCTTTGACTATTACGCGCCCCAAAGCTTTGCCGCCGCGGATGGCCGCCGCATCCAGTTTGGCTGGATGGGCATGCCGGATGCCGATTACACCAACCCCACCGTGGAGTATGGCTGGCAACACTGCCTGACCCTGCCCCGCGTGTTGACCCAGGACGGCAATGGCTGCCTGCTGCAAGCCCCTGCCGCCGAGCTGAACGCCCTGCGCGGCGAAGCCCGCCAGCCGGCAGACGGCGAAACGGTTGAAACGGACCCCTGCTTTGACCTGACCGCCTCCCCCGCCGGGGATTTTGTCCTGACCATTGCCAACGGCCTGACCCTGACTTACACCGAAGCGGACCGCACCTGCACCCTGCGCTTTACCGATGCAGCGATTGCCGCCGGGCGCACCGAGCGCAAGGCTATGCTGGATGCCCCCTGCCGCAGCCTGCGTGTTGTGGGGGATGCTTCCTCGCTGGAAATATTCCTGAACGACGGTGCCGCGGTGCTTTCCACCCGGTATTACCCGGCAGCGGGCAAGGTTGCCGTGCAGCTTTGCGGCGCAGGCAGCACCCTGTATTCCCTTTCGATTTAACGGAGGACATTCCATGGCACATGATACCCTGTATGCGATCGGCGAAGCGCTGATCGATATGATTCCGTCCAAAACCGGCTGTTCCTTTGCCGAGGTTCCCTCTTTCAGCCCCCGTGTGGGCGGCGCGCCCGCCAACGTGTGCGGTGCTTATGCCCGCCTGGGTGGGGATTCTGCCCTGCTGACCCAGCTGGGAGATGACCCGTTCGGCCACAAGATCATTGATGAACTGGCTGCCTGCGGCATTGATACCAGCCACATCTGTTTGACGGACAAAGCCAACACCGCCTTGGCCTTTGTTTCGCTGGAAGCGGACGGCAACCGGACGTTCAGTTTTTACCGCAAGCCCTCAGCCGATTTGCTGTACGCCCCGGAGCAGGTGGATACCAGCCTGTTTGCCAACGCCTATGCCCTGCATTTTTGCAGCGTTGCCCTGGTGGAAAGCCCCATGCGGGAAGCCCACAAAACTGCCATTGCCGCAGCCCGCAGCGCCGGGACTATCATTGACTTTGACCCCAACCTGCGCTTTCCGCTGTGGCCGGACCGTGATGCTTTGCGCCGCACGGTGCTGGAGTTCCTGCCGCTGGCCGATGTGGTCAAAATCTCGGACGAAGAGCTGGAATTTCTGACCGGCACCAGTGATATTGAAGCCGCCCTGCCCAGCCTGTTTGTGGGCCATGTACAGCTGGTGCTCTACACCTGCGGCAGCGCCGGTGCCCACGCTTACACCCGCACCGCCCACGGCTTTTCCGCCAGCAAGCCGGTAAAGGCCGTGGATACCACCGGCGCCGGGGACGGGTTCATCGGCTCGTTCTTGTGGCAGCTGCACAAAAACGGGATGGACCGCGCCGCCCTGCCTGCTCTGCAGGCGGACCAGCTGAACCAGTGGCTGGATTTTTCCAACCGGTTCTGCGGTTACAGTGTGCAGCGCTACGGTGCCATTGACAGCTACCCCACCATCGACCAGCTGTAACTTTCTGCCATTCTCTGCTATTTCATCATAAAGCAGCCGCCCGGTACAGGATTTGTACCGGGCGGTTGCTTTACGGTATAGATTTTTCTTTTCTATATATAGGCATAGCTTTCTTTCGCAACAACCATACTATCACCTCCTATACAAGTCTTAGGATTATAAACTTCAACGTTGCTTCATCCGCAACATTTATTCATCAATTTCAGATTCCAAGCTCTTAAGTGTATGTCCATCAGCATCCTTCCAGCTTGTCAGTCCATTCGCACTCTTGCCAATCACAAACTTTGCAGCACAGGAAGGACTTGTAAACAGCAAATTCTCTATCAGTTTCCCGTCAGCATCAAGAGCAGTCTTCTTTCTTTTTTCTTTGATAACTTCCGGAATCGTATCATCGTCCGATGGAGAGATGTGGCTTCCCGCCAAAACCACAAATCCTTCTGCAGTCTGCATTCCAACGGCTTCGACCGTACCGATTGTTTTAATGGTTCTTTTCAGATACAACTTCCCGATACCATCCGCCTGTTTTTCTTCAACTTCCGTTTTTACTTCAACTGGCTTGGTAATAGGTTCAAACAGCTTATGTCCCAAGGTTCCCATGATTACTTTTGCATAATCAATGAACTCCTCCAGTTCGCATTCTTTTTCTTCTGTAATATTACCCGGCGTAGGATCATTTCCATTTTTGACCTCATAGCGATTCGCTTGCAGTGCCAAATTACAGAAACGGTTTTCGAGATAGCTTATCTCAGTGGGTCCAAATGAATTATTGGATGTGGTAAATACGATGGCTTCTGTCCAGTAATCTTTTTCTGGATTTCTCTTATGCTCCTGCAGGCGATTCAGAATACCTTCACCGTTTTTCCTTGCTCCAGCCTGTCCAATATAAACAACACCTTTTCCAGTGGTGTCTGAAGTACCAAAGAGGAAATAAACACCACTCTGTTTTAAATCCTCTCGTTCCTTGCAGCGGTCAAGCTCTGTCCGAGGAATTTTATATGCAATACCTGTCCAATTCGCCAGTGTACATTTTATTCTGCCACCGGCCTCACCATCCATCAGAAACAGATTTATACTTTTGCCTCGCATCACTGTATCCTCCTCGCCTTATATTTCCCTTTTCACATAGGTCAGTTCTACATCATAACCAAGCTTTTCTAACATCTGCAAAAATGTGTTATTTACAATTCCGTCTTTCTTCTTTATCAGGCGATTTACATAGGACGGCGTGGTTCCAACTTCTTCAGCCAGCTTTGCCTGCGTGGTCGCAGCTTCTATACATTTTACCTTTACATCGATCTCTATATTATTTTTCAGCATACTTCCGCCTTATCTGTTTGAAATATATTTCACTGTAAGTGTAATTTATTATATCCCAAGAATCGAGTTTTTTCAATCGCTTAGAGCTATTCCGTTTATTCATATTATTACAAAGTTATTTCCAAAAGCAATAAATAAATTACAACCAAAATAAGTTCCCCTCAAATACATCAGAATACCCCCTCTATAATTCAACCGTTTCATTTATCTTAGCAACAAAATGAGGCGTATCCATATATCGTGGATACGCCTCATTTTGTTTATTCTATTATCTTTATACGTTTTACAGATGCAGCACGCGGTCCTTGATTTCGGCGGTGCGGCCCTGGTTCCAGAACTGGGTACCAATGTAGCCGCAGGTGCGGCGGGCAACGTTCAGCTTGCTCTGGTCGCGGTTATGGCAGTGCGGGCACTCCCACACCAGCTTGCCGTCGTCCTCCACGATCTTGATCTCGCCGTCATAGCCGCACACCTGGCAGTAGTCGCTCTTGGTGTTCAGCTCTGCGTACATGATGTTATCATAGATGAACTGCATCACTTTGATGACAGCTTCCAGGTTATCCTGCATATTGGGCACTTCCACATAGCTGATGGCGCCGCCCGGAGACAGGCGCTGGAACTCGCTTTCAAACTTCAGCTTGGTGAACGCATCGATCTGCTCGGTCACATGCACATGGTAGCTGTTGGTGATATAGTTGCGGTCCGTAATGCCCGGCACAATGCCAAACCGCTTTTGCAGGCACTTGGCAAACTTGTAGGTGGTGGATTCCAGCGGGGTGCCGTACAGCGAGTAATCAATATTTTCAGCGTTTTTCCACTCGTTGCACTTATCGTTCATGTGCTGCATCACACTCAGGGCAAAGGGCTTTGCGGCGGGATCGGTATGGCTCTTGCCGGTCATATATTTGCAGCATTCATACAGGCCCGCATAGCCCAGGCTGATGGTGGAGTAGCCGCCGTACAGCAGCTTATCAATGGGCTCGCCCTTTTTCAGGCGGGCCAGAGCGCCGTACTGCCACAGAATGGGTGCCGCATCGGACAGGGTACCCTTAAGGCGGTTATGGCGGTACTGCAAGGCGCGGTGGCACAGTTCCAGGCGCTCATCAAAAATTTTCCAGAATTTATCCGGCTCACCGCCGGAGGACAGGGCCACATCCGGCAGGTTGATGGTAACAACACCCTGATTGAAGCGGCCATAGTACTTCGGCTTGCCCGGCACATAGTTCTTGGCGTTGGCCACGTTGTTCCAGCCAGTGCCGGAACGATCGGGGGTCAAAAAGCTGCGGCAGCCCATGCAGGTAAATACATCGCCGTTGCCCTCGGTCTCACCCTTAGACAGCTTGTATTCCTTCATCTTTTTTTCGCTGATATAGTCCGGCACCATGCGCTTTGCGGTGCATTTGGCGGCCAGTTTGGTCAGGTAGAAATAGGGGGTGCCTTCGCGGATATTATCGTCTTCCAGCACATAGATCAGCTTGGGGAATGCGGGGGTGATCCAGACGCCCTTTTCATTCTTAACACCCTGGTAGCGCTGGCGGAGCATTTCTTCCACGATAATGGCAAGGTCAGATTTCAGGCGCTGGTTTTCGCCCGCTTCGTTCAGGTACATGAATACCGTGATGAACGGTGCCTGGCCGTTGGTGGTCATCAGGGTAACGACCTGGTACTGGATGGTCTGCACACCGCGCTTGATTTCCTCGCGCAGACGGGCTTCAACGATCTGGGAGAGCTTTTCTTCACCGGGATCAATGCCCAGTTCCTTCATCTCCGCTTCGGTATCGCGGCGGATCTTTTTGCGGCTGATATCCACAAACGGTGCCAGGTGGGTCAGGCTGATGCTCTGGCCGCCGTACTGGTTGGATGCCACCTGCGCAATGATCTGGGTGGCAATGTTGCAGGCCGTGGAGAAAGAATGCGGTTTTTCGATGAGGGTACCAGAAATAACCGTGCCGTTCTGCAGCATGTCGTCCAGGTTGACCAGGTCGCAGTTGTGCATATGTTGGGCGTAATAGTCAGCATCATGGAAATGAATGATGCCATCCTCATGTGCCTTTACAATCTCGGCAGGCAGCAGCATACGCATGGTCAGGTCCTTGCTGACCTCGCCGGCCATATAATCGCGCTGAACGCTGTTGACGGTCGGGTTTTTATTGGCGTTTTCCTGCTTGACTTCCTCATTGTTGCACTCGATGAGGGACAGAATGCGGTCGTCGGTGGTGTTATGGGTACGGCGCAGGCTCTGCACATAGCGGTAGGTGATATATTTGCGGGCCACCTCATACGCTTTGGTCTGCATGATGGCGTCTTCCACCAGATCCTGGATCTCCTCCACGTTCATGGCGTGGTTGCGGCTCTGGCATTCCTGCGCCACATCGTCGGCAATGGCCGTGATCTGTTCCTTGGTCAAGCGCTGGTTGGAGGCAACAACGTTGTTGGCTTTGGTCACCGCTGCAATAATTTTGGATATATCGAAAACGGCCTCGCTGCCGTTGCGCTTGATGATCTTCATGAACTGTTATCTCCTTACCTCAATAAAAGCTGCCGGGTTGATCCCCCACACCAAAACCGCTCCATGATTTTGGCGAGCGTATTTATCTTACCGCATCGACCCGGCAAAGTCAAGCCAATGTACCACAATATATTGTATGTAATTTGATAATAGCACCCATATATGCCATATAGCGCGATGGGACGTTCAAAAAGATTGCAAAACAAAACGCCGAAAAAAGCGCTGGCTTTTTGGGTAAAATAGGCACTTTTTTCAAAGCTGCGATGATATGTGATTTTATTGTTCCCTGGCCGCTTGCTTTTGCCCGGCACGGCTGGTATACTGGTGCAAGGCACCTGCCTATTGTGATGATTTGCCGCAGCACTATACAAGATATAGTGTTGCATGTTATAAGGAGGCTCCCCGCGTGAACTACGCAACCATAAAATACTGTGATATTGCCAACGGCACGGGCGTGCGTACCAGTCTGTTTGTTTCCGGCTGCCGCCGCCACTGCCCGGAATGTTTTAACGCCGTTGCCTGGGATTTTGGTTATGGCCTGCCCTTTGATAAAGCCGTGCGCAATGAAATTTTGGGCAGCCTTGCCCCGGATTATATTGATGGGCTTTCCCTTTTGGGCGGCGAACCCTTTGAGCCGGAAAACCAGCGTGCGCTGGTGCCGTTCCTGCACGAAGTACGGGTGTTGTACCCCCACAAAACCATCTGGTGCTACACCGGCAATGTATACGAAACCGAACTTTTGCAGCCCAGCCACGCCCGCTGCGAAGTGACGGACGAGATGCTGAGCCTGATCGATGTGCTGGTGGACGGCGAATTCATCCCCGCGCAGCACGATATTTCGCTGCGGTTCCGCGGCTCCAGCAACCAGCGCATCATTGACCTGAACGCCACCCGCGCCGCCGGGCACACCGTACTGTGGCAGGATGACCCGCTGTTTGCTGACCACAAGATGTAAGGCAGCGAGTTCGCGTTTTTGGATTTTGTGTAACTTTTAACAAATTTGACTTGTATTTCTGCCCCGCAGGGTGTTATACTGACACTAATTTAAGGTTGTGCCAATCGTTCTAGGCACAACCGCCCCAAACAGCTGCCGGGCCAGTTGCCCGCGCACGAAAGGAGAAATTACTATGGCAAAATTTCATCTGATTCCCATTGTGCTGGGCGCAGCCATCGGTGTTGGCGTTTATGTTGTCAGCAAGTATCTGGCTCAGGACGAAGAGAGCGAACAGATTGTGGATGACTCCGCATTTGACGACAGCGAAGCTTCCGAAAGCACCGAAGATGCGGACGAAACCGAAGAAAATGCCGACGAGGAACAGCCCGCACCGATTGAGGAACCTGCCCCGGTGGAAGAACCCGCGCAGGAAGATGACGGCGTTACCATTCCCATCCAGAACGGTGGCGATGTGCCGAACGTAAACCCGGTACAGGACAAAACCGAACCCGTTAAGCTGACGGAGGACGGCAAGGTGGACCCTACCACCATCGCCAAAGCCGAAGATTTCGGCGACTGGGAAGAAGAAACCGGCTGCAGAGGCTGAAGGCGAGACGATATAAATGACAACGCCGCAGGGAGTGCGTGATGCTCCCTGCGGCGTTTGTTTTTTGTTTTGGGGGTAAATTTGTATTTGGAGGGAGAGCCTTTGCGTGCACGGCAGGGTTCTTCCCACGTTTTGGGGGTAGCAGCGTGGCAAGGCCCGGCGGGCGGGACGATGCGAGCATCGTCCCCTACAAATCATTTGCAATGTTCGCGGCAATAGGGCAAGGGCAACACCGCACAATTCCCGCCTTGCGGCTTCA
>ENA-OPYE01001542-OPYE01001542.1-human-gut-metagenome-genome-assembly--contig:-NODE-1542-length-11887-cov-4.245521_pt1 | contig 11887 bp, 9 predicted proteins | sample MGYA00241063_ERZ501442 | MGnify/ENA primary metagenome ERZ501442 (study PRJEB25962, sample SAMEA1967055) | human gut metagenome | biome: human gut; feature: human-associated habitat; material: faeces... | reverse complement strand
GGAGCACCTCAAAAACACCATCATACACTAAATCAGTAAGTTGGCAGCATCACCGTCACACCCTGCCAATAAGCAGAGAGGCACTATTATTAACACGCTTAACAGTGTTTTCTTTAGGTTCATAGGATGAATTCCTTTTCATAATCCCGATACAGTTGATAATTACGGCACAATCATTTTTTTTATGAATGATTAGAGTGGAGCATATCCGACAAATAAATTTGTTAGAGAATTTTTGTATTAATCGGTTGTGCGAATATGTTATTAAGTGTCAAACAATTTCGGTTTGTAGCCAATAATATTAATCGCGCGGATTTTAATGATCGGTGTCAATCAATGTCAAATGTTTCACCGGATAAAGGCCCAGGGCAGGGAAAGGTAAATATTCAGTTGAGTGATGTTTTATTGCGAAGTTTGCGATTCTGATAGAAAAATTTAAATAATTAATTATGTTTCAAGCATTGCTATGCGGTAATTCATTGTTGATATTGATACATCATTATTCAATTTGTACCTGCTTTTCAGAATTTAGCCTGCTCAGATCGCTCAGAAGTGTAGGTGGAGTTGAATATATAATGTTAAGAACGTTACAAATATTCGATCTCTGAAACAGGCTCCTGCATGTGCCAGCAGGAGCGAGTAAATCGTGAGTGGCTGTAATTACAGCGACGAGAAAGGAACTTAAAACGCGGTCTTAGAGAACCCTGTCATCTCTTGCAGGCCCATTTCACGGCCCAGCGCGGTCATTGGGTGCACAACGACCAGTCCGCGAACGCTCTTCTTCAGTTTACCCATATCAGCTTGCTCTTTTTTAGTAATCGCGCGCTGGAACGGCATCTTCATCAGCTTCTGTGCTTCCTTACTGAGTTTCTGGCTGTGAACTTCGCGCAGGCGAGCAATTTCTGCTTCCAGAGTGGCTTTCTCTTTTTCCAGTTCGGCATATTTGTCTGCGGCTTCAACCAGCGACAGATCGGCCTGCTGGTGGCGGATGGCGTCCAGACGATCGCTGAGACGTTTGATTTCGTTTTTTTCGACTTCTTTCATGTGATGGCTTCTGATAAAGATAAATTTATAGCCCCTAGTATGCGCGACCAGGTGCTTTGTTCACAACTGATGACATTGCAATAGTTCTATAACGTAAACATTAACATGCTTAAAAACTACGCAATTTATTGATTAATTAAGAAATTTAAAGAAAAAAGATAGTTAATAGAAACGGATGATTATTGAGGATTGAGCACGTTTTCCTTAATGTCATTTATACCGGGATCTAAACTAAAATTGGCGGCCGCGCATTCCCGGCGCGGGGTAATACGGAGATATCATCATGGGCAAATTAGGTGAAAACGTTCCGCTTCTTATCGATAAAGCCGTAGATTTCATGGCATCGAGCCAGGCGTTCCGGGAGTATCTGAAAAAACTACCTCCCCGTAACGCGATTCCGTCCGGAATACCTGATGAAAGCGTGCCGTTATATCTACAACGTCTGGAATATTATCGTCGGCTTTATCGGCCGAAACAGGTAGAGGAGAAGTAAGCGAAAGTACTTACTTTTGAAAGGCTTTTTTTAAGCTGATTTTGGAAATCAGCTCTGTCAGTGAAAGGACCATTGTTGATCGCACAGCCTGTTGGTAACGCTGAATTTGCATTGCATACAAACTGGAGTCTGCAGGTTCAAACTGTGGCGGCGGTGGTAACGCCGCCACGCAATGCAGTTCACCAAAGGGTCCAAGGATTTCGTCGTCGGTAAACGCGTACTCGTTGCCGTCGTGATTTAGCTCTTCACGCAATGCCATCAGCAGTTCCGCATCTTCGTATTCCTGGCGGTTAATGACGCCCAACCCGTAAATGAGTTTTAAACGCACAGAAAGATCGCCCAGCGGACCATCGCCGTCGAGTAACGGTTCTACAGCATACTTCACCGCGTAATCGTCTTTGCGGAATACCTGAAGCACCAGAAGATTTACCGCCTCGGTCAAAAGCTCGACGGCGGTGATCAGAAAGCTTCGCACGGTTTTGCCAGCATTCAGACGCTCAAGCACACGGTTTTCAAAGGCCTGGGTTTGTTCCATTGTTGCCTGCATATCTGACAATCTGTTATTCGGGCGCAGGGTGTCCTGCGCCTGGTCCACCATTATTGCATTGCTTTATAAGCGGTTACCGCCTCGGATACAACCTCGCTGTTGGCATCAAGACCGGAAATCTGTGCCAGCGCCGCCTGCGGACCTTTGTCAGCGATCAGTGCTGCCAGTTCCTGAGCCTGCGGATCATCTTCACTGCGGAAGTGCATTGCAGCGGCAATACCTTCAATCAGGTTTTTATGTGGCAGACCATATTCCAGTGTACCGAGCAGTGGCTTAATCAGACGGTCACCAGCGCTCAGTTTACGCAGCGGCTGACGGCCTACGCGCTCTACATCATCTTTCAGATACGGGTTCTCGAAACGACCGAGGATTTTCTGGATGTATGCCGCATGCTTGTCTGCGTCAAAGCCGTAGCGCTTGATCAGTACCGCACCGCTTTCTTCCATCGCACCTTTTACCACCGCGCGGATTTTCTCGTCGAGAATCGCATCACGAATGGTCTGATGACCCGCCAGTTTTCCGAGGTACGCGGTTATAGCATGACCCGTATTCAGGGTGAAGAGTTTACGTTCGACAAATGCCATCAGGTTGTCGGTTAACTCCATGCCTGGGATGTTCGGCAGCGCGCCTTTGAACTGGGTTTTATCAACAATCCATTCGCTGAATGTTTCTACCGTCACTTCCAGCGGATCGTTGGTTGCAGAAGCTGAAGGCGGCACGATGCGGTCAACGGCGGAATCAACAAAGCCAACGTGTTCTTCTACCCACGCTTTGGCATCTTCCGGCAGGGCGTTCATCACATGTCCTTTCAGCTGTGTGGTGCCGCGGACCATGTTTTCACAAGCGATGATGTTCAGCGGGGATTCATTACCTTGTTCTTTACGTTTCACCAGCCCTTTGGCGATTGCCGGGGCAATACGTTCCAGCACAACCGGGCCCACGGCGGTAGTGACTAAATCAACCTGAGCAATCAGATCAACGACATCATCACCAATGCTGCTGACAGCATTGACGCCGGAAACGGTATCTACCTGCTCGGTTTCACCAACCACATGAACCTGATAGCTATGACGGGCATTCAGGGCATCAAGTACCACCTGATTGACATCGGCAAACGTCAGTTGGATACCCGCGTCTGCCAGCAGTTTACCGATAAAGCCACGACCGATATTACCTGCGCCAAAATGTAATGCTTTCATAGTATTAACCTTCATCAATGTTTTTACCCGAGAGGGCTGGGGTGAGGCTTTTCCCTCACCCAAACCCTCTCCATGTGGAGAGGGAGGGATTGTATTACTTACGACCAGCCAGCAGTTCCAGCACTTCATCCACGCTGGTGGTGTGTGCCAGACGCTCGATGACGGACTCATCATCCAGCGCATTGGTCAGGCTGGTGATAACCTGAATGTGCTCGTTGTTACGGGCAGCAATACCAATCACCAGACGGGCAATGTCATCTTCTTCTTCACCGAAGCGCACGCCTTCCGGGTACTGGCAGAACACCACGCCCGTTTTCAGTACGCGATCTTTCGCTTCAACCGTACCGTGTGGCACCGCGATAGACTCACCCAGATAAGTCGGGGTCAGTTTTTCACGATCCAGCATCGCCTGAACGTATTCTGGCTCAACGTAACCGCCTTTCACCAGCTGCTCGCCAGCAAAACGAATCGCTTCTTCTTTGGTGGCCGCTTTGCGACCGAGGAAGATGTTCTCCGCGCCTAGTTTGAACAGGTTAGCACTGGAATCGTCAAAGCTGTCTTTCAGACTGTCTTTCACTTTCACTTCGTTTTCAGTATGGCGCTGGGCAGCAACCAGGCGTTCGGTCAGGCTGGTGTACAGGCCGCTGTCGAGGAAGTTGGTCAGCGAAATATGCTGTGCCTGCGGAACCTGGCGCATAGCGCGTTCGGTCAGGTCACGGTGAGTGATGACCAGGTCCACATCTGGTGGCAGGTTGTTGATCGCGCTGTTAGTGACCGAAATCTGCGACAGACCTGCATCCTGAATTTTCTTACGCAGCACACCTGCGCCCATCGCACTGGAACCCATACCGGCATCACAGGCAACGATGATTTTACGTACGTGGCTCAGGTCGTTAGTCACATCGCCCGCAGACAGCGGAGACGCACCTTTAGACTCAGCTTTCATGTCCTGCATACGACGAGTTGCTGCTTCAATATCATCTTCTTCTTTCACTTTGCTGGTTTTCAGCAGAATGGCAGAGACAACGAAGGAGACAGCCATCGCCGCACATACACCCGCGATGTTAGCGAAATAAGCACCTTTTGGTGTCATTGCCAGTACAGCAAGGATAGAACCCGGAGATGCCGGAGAAACCAGACCACCGCCCAGGATAGTCAGCGTGAACACGCCAGTCATACCGCCGAGGATAACGGCTAGAATCAGACGCGGATTCATCAGCACATACGGGAAGTAGATTTCGTGGATACCCCCCAGGAAGTGGATGATTGCCGCACCGCCCGCAGACTGTTTAGCGCTACCACGACCAAAGAACATGTACGCCAGCAGCACGCCCATACCTGGACCTGGGTTAGCTTCAATCAGGAAGAAGATGGATTTACCCAGTTCATGGGACTGCTGAATACCCAGCGGCGAGAAGATACCGTGGTTAATGGCGTTGTTGAGGAACAGGATTTTCGCCGGTTCAACAAAGATAGACGCCAGCGGCAGCATGTCATGGACAACCATGAAGTTAACGCCCGCAGCCAGCATTTTGGACAGGGCTTCAACAATTGGACCAATGCCGAGGAACGCCAGAATAGCGAGGATCATCCCGATGATGCCAGCGGAGAAGTTATTCACCAGCATCTCAAAACCGGATTTGATCTTACCGTCTACCCAGCGGTCGAAGTGCTTAATGCACCAGCCGCCCAGCGGACCTGCAATCATAGAACCGAGGAACATCGGCATGTCTGCGCCGACGATAACGCCCATGGTGGTAATGGCACCGACTACGCCGCCACGTTCGCCGCCTACCAGCTTACCACCGGTATAACCGATCAGCAGCGGCAGGAGATAAGTGATCATCGGCCCGACCAGCTTCGCCAGCGTTTCGTTCGGTAACCACCCTGTTGGAATAAATAACGCGGTGATGATACCCCACGCGATAAACGCGCCGATATTTGGCATCACCATGTTGCTGAGGAAACGACCAAAGCTTTGCACTTTGATCTTAATATCGGATGACATAAAAACACCCCTTCTTATGTTTGCTGTCGCGCAGGCTGGAAGCCCGAGGTTTTTTGTTAATGTGGCGGCAGAGGTAGCCGGACCTTGTAGATACTGCGAAATCTGGCACTGAATCGGTTAACTGTCCAGTCGACGGCTTTTTGTGTGATATGAATCACATAAATATAGGGGGTAGAGAGGTAATTGACGTGATGTGCATCACAAAACTCTTGTGTAAAAAAGCAACAAGGCGGCGATTTTCGCTAAAAATGGCATTTAAATGTGAGTAATGTCACATTTTTGTTTTGTTAGTTTGTTGAGTTTTTGTGATCTGAATCACAAGATATTTTCTTACAGCGTTCACCTGATGTGATCTGCAGCATGTTATGCCTTCGTCATAAAATCGTTATGTAACTAAGCAACTCATCACCTCTTAAAATTATTCTTTGGTGTTATGGCGAGAATCGCGAACCCGGATTATTGTCAAAATATCAGCCTGACTCCCTTCTGGCTGCCAGCCAAAAAACAACACTGATAAACGTGAATCCGAGGCAGATATGTTTCTAAACTATTTCGCGTTGGGAGTGCTGATCTTCGTCTTTCTGGTGATTTTTTATGGAATCATCGCGATACATGACATCCCTTATCTGATTGCCAAAAAGCGCAACCATCCCCATGCCGACGCTATTCATACGGCGGGCTGGGTGAGCCTGTTTACTCTGCATGTTATCTGGCCGTTCCTGTGGATCTGGGCGACGCTCTATCAACCGGAGCGCGGCTGGGGCATGCAGTCACATGTTGCGCCGCAAGGCGACGTGCCAGACCCGGAAATCGCCGCACTTTCTGACCGAATTTCCCGGCTGGAGCATCAACTCGCCGCCGAGAAAAAGACTGACTATTCCACGTTCCCGGAGATCTAAATATGGATCTATTGATTGTTTTAACTTACGTGGCGCTGGCGTGGGCGGTCTTTAAAATCTTCCGCATTCCGGTAAATCAGTGGACGCTGGCGACGGCGGCGCTGGGAGGCGTGTTTCTGGTGAGTGGTTTGATTTTGTTGATGAACTACAACCACCCTTACACTTTTACCGCGCAAAAGGCAGTGATAGCGATCCCCATCACGCCACAGGTGACGGGAATTGTTACTGAAGTCACCGACAAAAATAATCAGCTTATTCAAAAGGGCGAGGTGCTTTTTAAGCTCGACCCGGTTCGTTACCAGGCGCGAGTTGACAGACTTCAGGCTGACCTGATGACGGCGACGCATAATATAAAGACGCTGCGCGCGCAGCTCACTGAAGCGCAGGCCAACACCACCCAGGTTTCAGCGGAGCGCGACCGTCTGTTTAAAAATTATCAACGTTACCTGAAAGGCAGCCAGGCGGCGGTGAATCCGTTCTCGGAACGTGACATCGACGATGCGCGGCAAAACTTCCTCGCGCAGGACGCGCTGGTGAAAGGCTCGGTGGCGGAGCAGGCGCAGATCCAGAGCCAGCTCGACAGTATGGTTAACGGCGAGCAATCGCAGATTGTGAGCTTAAGAGCGCAACTTACTGAAGCAAAATATAACCTTGAGCAGACTGTCATTCGCGCACCAAGCAATGGCTACGTTACTCAGGTACTGATCCGCCCAGGTACATACGCAGCTGCCTTGCCGCTACGTCCGGTGATGGTTTTCATCCCCGAGCAAAAACGGCAAATTGTCGCCCAATTTCGGCAGAACTCGCTGTTACGTCTGAAACCCGGCGATGATGCGGAAGTGGTGTTTAACGCGCTACCTGGGCAGGTGTTCCACGGCAAACTGACTAGTATTTTACCTGTCGTGCCAGGCGGTTCGTATCAGGCGCAAGGGGTATTGCAATCATTAACGGTCGTGCCCGGCACGGACGGTGTGCTGGGAACCATTGAACTGGACCCCAACGATGATATCGATGCTTTACCCGACGGCATCTACGCCCAGGTGGCAGTTTACTCCGACCATTTCAGCCATGTTTCGGTGATGCGGAAGGTGCTGCTGAGAATGACCAGTTGGATGCATTATCTTTATTTGGATCATTGAGACTTGTATCACCTGTGTTTTGCGCGAGCCTGAGCCATACTGATATTTTTCCTCGCACAAAGGACTCGGCATGAAACTCGTCGGTAGCTACACCAGCCCGTTTGTACGCAAACTTTCTATTCTGTTGTTAGAAAAGGGCATAACTTTCGAATTTATTAATGAACTGCCCTATAACGCGGACAACGGCGTGGCGCAATTTAACCCGTTAGGGAAAGTGCCGGTGCTGGTGACCGAAGAGGGCGAATGTTGGTTTGATTCGCCGATCATCGCTGAATATATTGAATTAATGAATGTCGCTCCGGCGATGTTGCCGCGTGATCCGCTGGAGTCGTTGCGGGTGCGCAAAATTGAGGCGCTGGCGGATGGCATTATGGATGCCGGGCTGGTATCGGTGCGTGAACAGGCGCGTCCGGCGGCGCAGCAGTCTGAAGATGAATTGTTACGCCAGCGGGAGAAAATCAACCGCAGTCTGGATGTGCTGGAAGGATATCTGGTCGATGGCACGCTCAAAACCGATACGGTCAATCTGGCGACTATCGCCATTGCCTGTGCCGTCGGATATCTCAATTTCCGCCGCGTTGCGCCAGGCTGGTGTGTCGACCGCCCACACTTAGTCAAACTGGTCGAAAACCTCTTTAGCCGCGAAAGTTTCGCCCGCACCGAACCGCCAAAGGCTTGATGCGCGATATGTCCTCCTGACCCATCTCACGTTACAATCCGTGGTTATGTTAAACGCCCTTCTCCGTGTGAGAGGGCCTTGATCAGCCAGGTTTCCTATGACAACCGAAACGCGTTCCCTCTATAGTCAACTTCCGGCTATTGATCGCTTATTGCGCGATAGCTCCTTCCTTTCTTTGCGTGATACTTATGGTCACACCCGCGTGGTGGAATTGCTGCGTCAGATGCTTGACGAAGCGCGAGAAGTGATTCGTGATAGCCAGACGCTGCCCGCATGGTGTGAAAACTGGGCGCAAGAAGTCGATGCCCGACTGACGAAGGAGGCGCAGAGCGCGCTGCGTCCGGTGATCAACCTGACGGGAACCGTGCTGCATACCAATCTTGGGCGAGCTTTACAGGCAGAAGCCGCGGTGGAAGCCGTTGCGCAGGCTATGCGTTCGCCAGTGACCCTCGAGTACGATCTGGACGACGCCGGACGCGGACATCGCGATCGTGCGCTGGCGCAGCTGCTGTGCCGTATTACGGGGGCGGAAGATGCCTGTATCGTTAATAACAATGCGGCGGCGGTGTTATTGATGTTGGCGGCCACTGCCAGCGGGAAAGAGGTGGTGGTTTCTCGCGGCGAACTGGTGGAGATTGGCGGCGCGTTTCGTATTCCTGATGTTATGCGTCAGGCAGGCTGCACACTACACGAAGTAGGGACCACCAACCGCACGCACGCTAATGATTATCGTCAGGCGGTGAATGAAAATACCGCGCTGTTGATGAAAGTACATACCAGTAACTACAGCATTCAGGGATTCACCAAAGCGATAGATGAAGCGGAACTGGTGGCGCTCGGCAAAGAGCTGGATGTCCCCGTAGTGACTGATTTAGGCAGTGGCTCGCTGGTCGATCTTAGCCAGTACGGTTTGCCGAAAGAGCCAATGCCGCAGGAGTTGATTGCGGCGGGCGTCAGTCTGGTGAGCTTCTCCGGCGACAAGTTGTTAGGCGGGCCGCAGGCAGGAATTATTGTGGATAAAAAAGAGATGATCGCCCGCCTGCAAAGCCATCCACTGAAGCGTGCATTACGCGCGGATAAAATGACCCTCGCGGCGCTGGAAGCCACGCTGCGTCTTTATTTACACCCTGAGGCGCTGAGTGAAAAATTACCGACCCTGCGCCTGCTTACCCGCAGCGCAGAGGTCATTCAAATCCAGGCACAACGTTTACAGGCTCCCCTTGCCGCACATTACGGCGCGGAGTTTGCGGTACAGGTTATGCCATGTCTTTCGCAGATTGGCAGTGGTTCGCTGCCGGTTGATCGCCTGCCGAGCGCGGCATTAACGTTTACACCCCATGATGGACGCGGTAGCCACCTTGAGTCATTAGCCGCCCGCTGGCGTGAATTGCCAGTGCCGGTGATTGGTCGTATTTATGACGGACGATTGTGGCTGGATTTACGCTGCCTTGAAGATGAGCAACGGTTTTTGGAGATGTTGTTGAAATGATTATTGCGACTGCCGGACACGTTGACCACGGCAAAACAACCTTATTGCAGGCGATTACTGGCGTAAATGCCGACCGTCTGCCGGAAGAAAAAAAGCGCGGCATGACCATCGATCTCGGCTATGCCTACTGGCCGCAGCCGGATGGTCGCGTGCCTGGTTTTATCGACGTACCCGGTCATGAAAAGTTTCTTTCCAACATGCTGGCGGGCGTTGGTGGTATCGATCACGCGCTGTTGGTGGTGGCGTGCGATGACGGCGTGATGGCACAGACCCGTGAGCATCTGGCGATTTTGCAGCTGACCGGTAATCCGATGCTGACAGTGGCGCTGACCAAAGCCGATCGCGTGGACGAAGCGCGTGTTGATGAGGTTGAACGCCAGGTAAAGGAGGTGCTGCGGGAATACGGTTTTGCTGAGGCAAAACTGTTTATCACCGCAGCAACCGAAGGTCGGGGAATTGATGCCCTGCGCGAGCATCTGCTTCAGTTACCAGAACGCGAACACGCCAGCCAACATAGTTTCCGCCTCGCGATCGACCGCGCATTTACCGTAAAAGGTGCCGGGCTGGTCGTCACCGGTACGGCGTTAAGCGGGGAAGTGAAGGTAGGCGATTCAATCTGGCTGACTGGTGTAAATAAACCGATGCGCGTGCGTGCGCTACATGCGCAAAATCAGCCAACAGATGCAGCTCATGCCGGGCAGCGTATTGCGCTTAACATCGCGGGTGATGCGGAAAAAGAACAGATTAACCGTGGCGACTGGTTGCTTGCCGATGCGCCGCCGGAGCCGTTTACGCGGGTGATAGTTGAGCTTCAAACCCATACACCGCTGCCCCAGTGGCAGCCGCTGCATATTCACCACGCCGCCAGCCACGTTACGGGACGCGTTTCGCTGCTGGAAGATAACCTTGCCGAGCTGGTGTTCGACACGCCGCTGTGGCTGGCGGATAACGATCGCATAGTGCTGCGCGATATCTCGGCCCGCAACACGCTGGCGGGGGCGCGTGTGGTGATGCTTACCCCGCCGCGTCGCGGTAAGCGTAAGCCGGAATATCTGCAATGGCTGGCGTCTCTTGCACGGGCGCAGAGCGATGCCGATGCGTTATCTGTTCATCTGGAACGCGGCGCGGTTAACCTTGCTGATTTCGCCTGGGCGCGCCAGCTCAACGGCGAAGGGATGCGCGAACTGCTGCAACAGCCTGGCTATATTCAGGCTGGTTATAGCTTGTTGAATGCGCCGGTTGCCGCCCGCTGGCAGCGGAAAATTCTCGACACATTAGCGACTTATCATGAGCAACATCGCGATGAACCTGGTCCTGGGCGCGAACGTCTGCGACGTATGGCGTTGCCAATGGAAGATGAAGCGCTGGTACTGTTGCTGATTGAAAAGATGCGCGAAAGCGGCGACATCCTCAGTCATCACGGCTGGCTGCATCTGCCGGATCACAAAGCGGGCTTCAGCGAAGAGCAGCAGGCCATCTGGCAAAAAGCAGAGCCACTGTTTGGTGACGAACCGTGGTGGGTGCGAGACCTGGCAAAAGAGACGGGAACCGACGAGCAGGCAATGCGCCTGACTCTACGCCAGGCGGCGCAGCAGGGGATAATTACCGCGATCGTTAAAGATCGTTATTACCGTAACGATCGGATTGTCGAGTTTGCTAATATGATCCGCGATCTCGATCAGGAGTGTGGTTCAACCTGCGCGGCGGATTTCCGCGATCGCTTAGGCGTAGGCCGAAAGCTGGCAATTCAGATTCTGGAATATTTTGACCGCATTGGCTTTACGCGTCGTCGTGGAAATGATCATTTATTACGCGACGCATTATTATTTCCGGAAAAATAAGGAAATGATTAATTCATAATAAATATGAATTAATACAAAATTTCTTATTAATGTTAAGAAGGCACGTTATTTGATGAATGTAACGTGCTTTTTATTAAAAATATTTTAATAAACGGTAATGTTGATCATATTTTCAAATGAAAATTCTCAGTAAGCTGCCCGCCCTTTTTTACACTTTCAGGAGTGTGTTATGGCAGCTTCAACCTTTTTTATTCCTTCCGTGAATGTTATTGGTGCTGATTCATTGAATGATGCAATGAATATGATGGCAGATTATGGATTTACCCGTACCTTAATTGTCACCGACAATATGTTAACGAAATTGGGTATGGCGGGTGATGTGCAAAAAGCACTGGAAGAACGCAATATTTTTAGCGTTATTTATGATGGCACCCAACCTAACCCCACCACGGAAAACGTCGCCGCAGGTTTGAAATTACTTAAAGAAAATAATTGCGATAGCGTGATCTCCTTAGGCGGTGGTTCTCCGCACGACTGCGCAAAAGGTATTGCGCTGGTGGCAGCCAATGGCGGCGATATTCGCGATTA
>ENA-OPYE01001531-OPYE01001531.1-human-gut-metagenome-genome-assembly--contig:-NODE-1531-length-11968-cov-3.548309_pt1 | contig 11968 bp, 10 predicted proteins | sample MGYA00241063_ERZ501442 | MGnify/ENA primary metagenome ERZ501442 (study PRJEB25962, sample SAMEA1967055) | human gut metagenome | biome: human gut; feature: human-associated habitat; material: faeces... | reverse complement strand
GGAAAACTTTAAGGCGGCCACGAGAACTTCTGGGCGGAAGCTGCAACTACCAATAAACTCATCATAAATAAAACAAATAGCTTTTTCATAATTCGATTCCTTTCGTACAAATATTACATTCTATACCACACCCTAAATAAATTTGTTTCATATACATCATTTTGTTTTTTGTTCTTTATGGATTTCCTCATTTCCTACTTCTGTTTCATAATAAGAAATAACACGTCTATCTTCCGTATAAGTCTTCCCTTCCGCATCTTTCTGGATAATAATGAAATCACCCAAGAGCTTGCGGAGTTCTGAGCAATAAAGCTTTAAAACAACCCAGTTGTCATGCTCGTCGTATTCATAAGAATAGTCAATCTGGCAATCCCACGTTTTTCCGGAAGGATATTCCACACTATGAATCAAGTATTGCTCCATATCCTCTTTATCATTATAAGAGACATTATAAGTATTAACTATTGAGTCAATCTTGTTTTTATAATACCGGGAATCCGGATAGTATATCTTAGTAAATCTCTTACATAATTCCGTCATAGGACATTCTGTCTGGAAATGCATACGTGTGTTTCCATCCATCATCCGGTATCCCTCCGGTTTATCATATGTATCGAACACCAACTTCTTATTATCACGAATACCCGAAAAGAAGTACAATGCTACTTCACTCTCCTTTTTACATTCTGTATTAACCACATAACAAGATCTATCCTCACCAGTATATTGATAAGTACGGGTGTAATCGTCTGCTCTACATTCTATCAACCGATTCCATTCATCATAAGCATAGACTTTTGCCTTCCACTTATTCCTTACATTATAAAGCTTTGTCAGTTTGCCTTCATCACCGTATTCCCGCTTGTATTCATCTCCAAAACGATGACTTGAATCAAACCACAAGCCTTGAGACGTCAAATTCCCGTCTTCATTAAATTTCTGAACCATTTCCGCAGCAGACGTTGTTTTCACTTCTTTTACCGTCCCCCGCAGTCCAAGCCTTACCAAATCACTCGGATAATCTACAAAATCTGATATGGAAGATTCTCCAACGTAAGGAGTAGTAGATAAATACACATACACTGGTGTATATTTTTTCTCAGAAAACGTTCCGGCTTCATTACAACCACATAGAACAGCAGACAACATAAATATTATGTTCCCCAGAAATGAGCATGAGAAGAGGTTCTTTTTCATATTTATAATATATTGATTACTTATTAATTTAGCTCTTCTAATTTCCCTTCATCATTTCTTTTATATTCTTTCCCATTTTCGCCTTTAAGGAGACTTTTGTCTGTAAAGAAACTGATGTCTTTCGCCTTTACATCGCCACCAAAAGGACCGGCACCTTTGATTATCGCATCACAATCTTCCTCCTGAGACTCATTGCTATTATCAGAAGATTCAGGCAAAGCATTACCCGAGCTCTCACTTACCTTCCGAGGAGCCAATACAAATGCAATGATAGCACAGACAATCATGGCAACTATTACCACTGCCATTGATGATATCAGCAATACCATCCCTGCCGCAAAGAATACCGGATATAGCAACAATATCGCGATCCGATAAATTCCTTTTACAGAAATAGTCAATATAATCATCTGCACAATAAATAATAAACCTACAGCTACTACCAACAATGCCATTATAAATCCAAACAGTCCGTCCTGATACATTAATGAAGGAATAAAACGTTCTGCAAGAATATCGAATAGCATGTTTCCTGTAACCATATGGATTGCAAGAAGTACTACGGCAATCACAGCAGCAATGACAGTGGGAGTTTTACTGAAATAACCAAAACCATCATAAAGCCACAACAAAATACTGAACAAACCAAATAAGAAACTCCCTGTGACCAAAATAATGGCTCCATAAAGTTTCAGAACACTCATCAAGCCCGACTCTCCTAAATCCAAGTTCCCTTCGGTGCGGAATATATTGCAGACAAGAAACAATATTAACACACTCATTGCCAACAATACAGTGGCAGGTAACCAAAAACGTATTGCTCCCTCAACATCCAGCACGTTCAGCAGAATCAAGGAAACAACCAAAAGAACTGCCAAAACAAAAATCCACATACCTACTTTCGCAAACAATGAAGAATCATTAGCAGAAAGTTCTTCCGAGGCAGGCATCCCGTTCTTGTTAGCTAAAACAGGACCATCATCCATTCTTAACGATCCGTCTTTCCAATTATATGTCAAATGGAGTCGTTGCGGCTGATCCTCCGGATAGTCGGGAAATACTGCCAAGACATCCGCACCCACGGCATTTTCCGAAAGTACCGATGTTATTAGTTTATAAGATGTATCCACTTCACTATCAAAAATGATATAACCATAGCATGTTTGCTTATTAAACGGATATTCATCAGGAGCATTGATCTCTTTGTATAAGCTCAAATTAATATACTCGCTTGTGCCATCGCCATATGAACTTTCCCATTCGCCCATAAATGGTTTTATACCGGAAACATATTTAAACTTCCAATTAGAATTATAGCTGATCTCTTTCGTTTGAGGATTAAAAGTAAGTGTATCTTCATAAAGCTGCAAATCGTAACTCCCCAACGACACCAGTCGATATTTATTATTGCCTATATAAGAAACCGAATCTATATAGTAACGATAGATGCGGGACATAGTGGAAAAATCCATAAAACCATAACTTTTCTTTCCGCTTGGTAACTCTTCCATCTCCGTATCAAAAGTACGTTCCGAGAAATCCAACTCCATGCAGTAAGTAAGGTCATCCACTCCATATTCCTGTCCCATCGGACTTTGATCTTCTCCCACGAACATCTCCCAACGCCCTTTCAATGAAGGTCCCTGATTACCGCATCCCGACATTCCGAGCAGCAAAACGGCAACTACCGCTAACGAGAGTATCCACTTACTCCAATTCAAATGTTGGATTGTACTATCCTCTACTTTTTCTTTCATAATTTATTCACCTTTATTCAAGTCTAAACATCAATGGCATCGTATACTGAACACTAACAGGTTTACCTTTCTGCATGCCAGGCTTCCAACGAGGCATAACGCTAACTACCCGCAAAGCTTCCTTGTCAAGATAGGGATCAATACTACGGATTACCTTTGCATTGCAGATAGAACCGTCACTTCCGACAACAAATTGTACCACAACCCTTCCTTGGATACCAGATTCCCGGGCAACCTTCGGGTATTTCATATTATCACTCAGGAAACGCATCAAAGCAATCTCCCCACCGGGAAATGCAGGCAGTTCCTCCACCTTATCATATATTTTATCAGAATCATCTTCTGTCTGCACAAGGAGATGATTACTTTCAACCAGCTCATCAACCTTCACGACAGGAATTTCCGGCGGTGGCATCACTGGTTTATCAGAAGAGATGTCACGAACTCCCAATTCTACTATATTCTGGGGATAGATTAGACTGATAGCTTTCTGTTCCTGATAAGAACATTCAGCAAAACCTTTCCCAAACTTTTCGTTAGCCAAATCTTCGCGTAATTCCTTATAAGCAGCACAAATAGCATCCATTACTGCTTGATAATCAAGTGCGGTAGTCTTAGCATTCTTCTGCACAGTTATTTTATGGTTGGAAGTAACCATTATTTCATCAAAATAAGGGATGCGCTTCTTCTGCTTTTCCGGCAGATTCTCATCATTATAAGGATTAGCAACAAACTCCTTCACTTTTTCTGTCAGTTGCCCGAGATTTTCTATATAATCGCCCCCAGCCATTACCTGACCAGCCATATTAATCATCACCACTAACACATTACGTTCACCTACTTGATTGGCTACCGCAGGCGACGTAGACGTCTCTTTTTCTTTAGGAATCCTCAACAATTCATCATGGATATAAAACCCGTTGAAACCTGCCGGAGTATACCCGGAGAAAGCGGAAACAATCTCAAAACTAAACTGCTGCCCTTCTTTCACCTTAGGAAAATAATATGCGCCTGCCACTGTCGTCTTATTGCCTGTACTTATATAATAAAAATTAATACTTCTACTTGCCGTAAAGTCATGATTGGCTATTCCCAATATCCTGAACTTATAGCCTCCGTTTCCACGTCCCGTACAGAGAATCCCCTGCACATCCCAATAATACTTCACCTCTTCGGACACAGTAAAAGGCACTTTCACAGGATAACTCTTAGGTGGCCACGAAAGCTTCTGGGCAGAAGCTGCAACTACCAGCAAACTCATTGTAAGTAAAACAAATAACTTTCTCATTATCATATTTCTTTTGTACTTCTGTTACATAATAAGATTCCTGACTTTCATACGGTCTATCTTAATTAAGATCTTTCATCTCATCTTCTTCCACTATCGTAAGTTATTCCCTTCCTGATTCAAACTCAGCACATAAGTTCCCTGTTGATCTATATCTACCGAGAGGCTCCGGTTCGAAGAATCATACACCAGCGTTATCTTTTGCCGATTATCATATTTCGCCTGTACTACCGCCTTCCTACCTTCCAACGAAAGAATAGAATCAATCTCATATTCATGCCAGTCATCATTCACCCACGAAGTTATCTTACCATAATCATCATCAATCGCTTAAAGATTCAAATGCCATCGGGCAGTTCCTCCTGCGTATCAAGGCGGTGAATAATGGTCAGCATCTCCTCGGTAGCCCGCTGAACGCGGGTATCCGGTTCAAACAACCCAGTATTGCACACGCGCACCTCGCTGACAAGCTCTTCCAGCCGGGCAAGATCTGCCCGAATGGCTTCGGTCCGGCGGGCAGTGCCCAACTTTTCCTCCATCTCCATCAGGGTCGCTTCGCCATGCTTGATGGCATCCCGTACTCCCTGGCGGGTTATGCCATAATTTTCGGCAATTTCGGCCAGCGAAAGGTCATCGTTATAATATTCTGTCAGAATATTGCGCTGTTTTTCCGTCAGGACCATGCCGTAATAATCCAGCAGGATGGAAAACCCAAGGTCCTTACCTGCTTTGGCTGCCACGGCCGTGCCCCCTTTGTGTTGTCTGTTCCTCTGACTGCTGTAAAGTGTTTTTCTTTACAGCTCTTGAATTATAACACTCTAAAGTCATACTGTCAAGGCCCAAAGGTGCGGTATCCGGCTGTTTTTTGCGTTTTTTTCAGCTTTTTGTGCCCGCCCAGCATTTTTGCCGTAAAAACTGCGGCAAAATATGTTTTTTTCATGTACAAAGCCGCGCCGGATATGCTATAATATGTTGTATATTGGGTGAAATTTACAGAACGGGGCGGATTTTACGGACTGCGTGTTCTCCCCTGCCTGATTTTTGCAAGGAGGTCTGCCAGGCTATGGCAATATTGCAGAGCTATTATCAGGACGTGTACCGTTCCCCGGTGGTGCGGCTTTCGGGGTATTCCGGGCGGCACGAACTTGCTTCCAGCATATTGGCATATCTGGATTTCGGCGGCGCTACCGGCACCTGCAAGGACGGCGTGGCCGAAACCATGCTGGCTTTTGCCACCGAGCGCGGCACATTGCAGCCCGGTATGCCGGTGGTGGAAGCCAGTTCCGGCAGTTTTGGCGCTGCCCTTGCGGTAAGCTGTGCCACCACAGGCCACCCCTGCATTCTGGTGGTGCCCAGCAGCCTGCCGCTTTCCCGCAGGCAGCATCTGCAAAACCTGGGGGCGCGCATTGTGGTATGCGGCAGCGGCGGCCGCCGTGCGCTGGACCAGGTGGCCAAGGACACCGCCGCCCGCTATAACGGTTACTTTACCAACTACTTTGCCAATGATGATAACCCCGAATACCACCGCCGCGTGACCGGCCCCCAGATTTTAAAAGCCGCCGGGGATGCGATCGATGCTGTGGTGATCGGCGTAGGCAGCGGCGGCACCATTACCGGCGTGGCGGAATACCTGAAAGCCTGGAACAGCATGATCCGCATTGTGGCCGTGGAGCCCAGCGAATGCGCCGCCATTTCCGGCGGGGTCATTGGCCACCACAGCATTGCGGGCATCGGGCCCGGTTTTGTGCCGGAAAACTATAACCCCTATGTAGTGGATACCGTGCTGACGGTCTCCTCGGCCGATGCCGAGCGCGCCGCACGGGAGGTGCTGTTCTATGACGGCATCCCCGCCTGTTCCAGCGCCGGCGCAACCCTGTGTGCTGCCACCCAGCTGATGGGCACCGGCAAGTGTAACCGCCCTCTGTGCATTTTTGCCGGACGCCGCACCTACGAATGATTCAAATAGACCAGGCCGCACGGCTGGCGCCATTAAAGAATGGCGCAGGCTGTGCGGCCTGTTTTGTTCTATGTACGTTGTGAGAGGCTAGTGGGTACTGATAAACCAAAAGAGCGCTGAACCTTAAACGATTCAGCGCTCTTTTGGTTGGTGCGGAAGATGGGACTTGAACCCACACGTCATAGACACACGCACCTCAAACGTGCCTGTCTGCCGATTCCAGCACTTCCGCATAAGGCAATGCCTTGGCATTGCAAAAAGTATTTTAGCATACCCGCCGCAAAAAAGCAAGGGCTTTTTGGGCTTTTCTTCAAATTATTAACCACTGTGCCTTCTCGCGCGAAAATTGTTCGTTATACAGCATCTTTTACCCCATTTTCCCGCATTGCAGCAAAAAACTTCAATTTTTTTCAAAATAGGGCTTGCATTTTTGCTCAGGCTCTGATATACTAATCAAGCACTGTTAAGGCAGGCGCACAAATGAATATGGGAGCTTTCCCGAGTGGCCAATGGGGACAGACTGTAAATCTGCTGCTTAATGCTTCGGTGGTTCGAATCCACCAGCTCCCACCAAAAGAGATCCGCAACTGAGGTTGCGGGTCTTTTTTTGTGCTGGAACTGGTAGGGTTCGAACAGGTCGGCCGCCCGAAGGCGGCAAGCAACAGTCCTGCGGACTGTTGCTTAGACCGCGGCTTGGCGAATCCACCAGCTCCCGCCAAAGTGTTGAACGTTAAAACGTATATTTAATCGTCTAGTTCTTTTTTCCCGCACTTTTGACCGCATTTATTACAAAACCCATATCAAAGCGCCCCTCTGTTCCTATCACAGAGAGGCGCTTTTCTTCATTTCAATTTTATCAGGTTGCCTCCCGGCGGGCAAAGTAGGAGCCTACTGCGGTGATCTGCTTGGGCAGGTCAGGGCGGTAGAGGGGGGAATCCGGGTAAAAGCTGTTGATCACAACACCATTATCCCCTGCTCGCGCGGTGGAATGAATGTACTCTCCATTGCCAAGATAGAGCGCCACATGGCCGGGGAAATACACCAGATCTCCCACGCGCATATCCGAAACATGGGCCGGATGGATGGGGTAGCCCTCTTTCAGCTCGGAATCCCGCCAGATGGAAATACCGCACAGCAGGTATGCCATGCTGCACAGGCCGGAGCAATCAATGCCCGCCGGGGTTTTGCCGCCCCAGCGGTAGGGCGTGCCAAGGTAGCGCTTGGCTGCCTGGGCAATGGCTGCACGCAGCTTTTCCTGGTCCTGCTCGCAGGGCTGGGTGTACAGCGGGGCCAGCGCGTCCGCACGCAGGTAACCGGTGCGGCCATCCGGCAGCGTTACGGCCTGCCAGCCGTCTTCCGGCCCCCCCTGCACGGCCACGCGGGCGCCCAAGGGCAGGCCAGCAGCCACGCAGGCCCCCTGCACACGGGGTTCCGCCAGCACATCAGCCCAGCGGGCTATGACCACCATCTGCGGCTGAACCAGCCATTCTTCCGCCTTGGGGCCAGTCAGCAAAGCATCCTGTGCTACCCAGCCGGTATAGCCGTAAAAGGTGCGTACCGGTACCATGTGCTGTTCGGCTTCGCCGGCAATTTTCACCGGCATGCCCAGCAAAAGCTCATCCACCAAACGGGATTGCTGCGGGTTCTGCGCCCAGAGGGCCGGGTTTGTGGTAAGCGGCGCTATGGCCACATTGATTACTGCCTGCATTGTTATTTCCTCACTGTGTTATCTCAGTCCCAGTTTTCGCCCGCGCGGTGGCAGGCAACCATACGGCCATCCCATTCCCGCAGCTCCGGAACCTCGGTGCGGCAGCGCTCCGTTGCGTAAGGGCAGCGGGTATGGAAGCAGCAGCCGGACGGCAGGTTGACCGGGCTGGGCACTTCGCCCATCAGCACACGGCGGTGCTGGTTGCGGCGGTGTGGATCCGCCTGCGGGATGGCATCCATCAAAAAGGCGGTATAGGGGTGCATGGGGCGGCTGTAGAGCTCTTCCTTGGTAGCAACCTCGCACACATGGCCCAGGAACATTACGCAGACGCGGTCCGCAATAAAGTTGATGACAGAAAGATCATGCCCGATGAAGAGATAGGTCAGGCCGTACTGCTTTTGCAGGTCCTTGAGCAGGTTCAACACCTGGCTCTGCACCGAAACATCCAATGCGGAGACCGGTTCATCGCAGACGATCAGGTCCGGCTGCAGCGCAATGGCGCGGGCAATGCCGATGCGCTGGCGCTGGCCGCCGCTGAACTGGTGCGGGTAACGGTTCAAAAACTCTGCCGGTACACCAACAGCCTGCATCAATTCCAGCACGCGGTGGGTGGTTTCGGCTTTGGTTTTGCATACATGATAGGTTTCCAGCGGTTCGGCAATGATATCCCGCACCTTCATGCGCGGGTCAAGGCTGGCATACGGGTCCTGGAAGACCATCTGCATCCGGCGGCGCAGGGGGGCAAATTCCTTATCCTTCATGGCGGTGATGTTCTGCCCCTCAAAGGTCACGCTGCCCCTGGTTGCGGGCAGCATGCGGATCAGGGTGCGTCCCAGGGTGCTTTTGCCGCAGCCGCTCTCCCCCACCAGGGCCAGCGTTTCGCCGCGGTACAGGGTCAGATCCACATTGGTCAGGGCATGGACGGCCTGGTCTTTTTTGCTGGTTTCAAAGTTTTTATAAATACCTTTTGCCTGCAAAAGAACTTCGTGTTTTACCTCGCTCATTGATGTTCCTCCTCACAGCGGAAGCAGCGCACCTGATGATCCGGTGCAACGGGATGCAGCTGCGCTTTTTCCGTGCGGCATTGGTCGGTGGCATATTCGCAGCGGTTGCTGAACGGGCAGCCCTGCGACAGGTGCAGCAGGTTGGGCACCACACCGGGGATGGTGTGCAGCCGCTCGGCGTTCTGGCCAATGCGCGGGATGGAATCCAGCAGGCCCTTGGTATAGGGGTGCATGGTATGGTCAAACAGCTCAAAGGTTTCGGCCTGTTCCATGATCTTGCCTGCGTACATGACATACACATAGTCACAGATTTCCGCCACAACGCCCATGTTATGGGTGATGATCAGCACGCTCATGCCGGTTTCGTCCCGCAGCTCCTTCATCAGGCGCAGGATCTGGGCTTCAATTGTCACATCCAGTGCGGTGGTAGGCTCATCGGCAATCAGCAGCTTGGGCTTGCATACCATGGCCATGGCAATCATCACGCGCTGGCGCAGGCCGCCGGAAAGCTCGTGCGGGTAGCAGTCATAGCGCTTTTCCGCTTCGGGGATGCCAACACGCTGGAACATTTCCACCACGCGCTGCTTGGCTTCCGCCTTGCTCATGGTCGGGTTATGCACCAGCAGCGTTTCGCGCACCTGGCGGCCCACCTTGAGCACCGGGTTCAGGCTGGTCATCGGCTCCTGAAAGATCATCGAAATATCATTGCCGCAGATCTTGCGCAGCTCTTTATCCGAAAGTCTGGTCAGGTCCTGATCTTCAAACCGGATGCTGCCGCCCGCCACGCGGCCAGGGTATTTCAGCAGGCCCATAATGGATTTGGCGGTCATGCTTTTGCCGCAGCCGCTCTCCCCCACCAGGCCGATGATCTTGCCCTTGGGAATATCCAGGTCCAGGCCATCCACCGCCGGGGCCACGCCTTTTTCGGTAAAGAAATAGGAGTTCAGGCCGCGGATTTCCAGAACATTATTATTATTTTCCATCTTTTACTTCTCCCCCGCCGTTACTGGTTCTTCATGTAGGGGTCCAGCACATCGCGCAGACCGTCACCCAAAAAGTTGAACGCCAGCACCACGATCATAATGGCAATGCAGGGTGCCAAGGCCAGCCAGGGCTGGGTGAACAAAAACTGCTTGGACTGGTTGACCATCAGGCCCCAGGATGCTGCCGGGGGCTGTGCGCCGATGCCCAAAAAGCTCAGCGAGCTTTCAGACAGAATGGCAGAGGGAACATTCAGGGTAAACAGAACGATCAATGAGGGAATGCAGTTGGGCAGGATATGCTTGAGCATGATTTTGCCGTTGCTGACGCCGATCGAACGGGCAGCCTCAACATATTCGCTCTCCTTCAGGCTCAGGGTCTGGCTGCGCACCACGCGGGCCACACTGGCCCAGCTGGTGAGGGAAAGCGCGATAAACAGGTTGACGGTGGACTGACCCAGGGTGTACATAACCACCATGGCCAGCAGCAGGGACGGGATGGACAGCATGATATCCGCCAGGCGCATGATGACATAATCCACCCAGCCGCCAAAGTAACCGGCCAGCAGGCCAAAGAAGATGCCCACCACCAGCGAAATGATGCTGGGCAGAATGCCGATGGTAAGCGAGAGGCGCGAACCATACAGAATACGGGAGAACACATCGCGGCCCAGTTCATCCGTGCCAAACCAGTGGGCAGCGCTGGGGCCCTGCAAGCGGCTGATCAGGTCCTGCTCAGCCTCACCATAGGGGGCCAGAACGGGAGCAAAAATAGCTATCAGGATGACAACCAGAATCAGCACAGCCGAAAAGGCGGCCAGCTTGTTCTGGCGGCACATGCGCAGCAGCTGTTCTTTCAGGCCGTCCTCTTCGCCGATCTGGCTTTCCAATTCCTGCGGCTGGGCATTTTTCAACATTTCGTCTGCCATGGCTTATGCCTCCTTTCTGATGCGCGGGTCCAGCACAGAATACAGCAGGTCCGCAATCAGGTTTCCTGCAATGACCAGCACGGTGGTAAACAGCACGGTCCCCTGCAGCACCGGCATATCACGGTTCTGGATTGCTGTGGTGGCAAGGCGGCCGATGCCGGGAATGGCAAAAATGCTCTCGGTGATAACCGCGCCGGACAGCATGCCGGAGAACTGCAATGCCATCATGGTAATGACCGGCAGCATGGAGTTTTTGAGCGCATGGCCCAGAATAACCGCCTGCTTGCGCAGGCCTTTGGCACGGGCGGTATCAATATAATCCGCCTGCATCACTTCCAGCAGACTGGAGCGCGTCATACGGGCAATGCTGCCTGCGCTGTTCCAGCCCAGGGCAATGGCGGGCAGAATCATGGAAAGGAAGGTACCATCCAGCGTAAGCGGGAATGCCTTGATTTTGAAGGCAAACAGGTATTGCAGCAGCAGCGCCACCATGAAAATAGGCATGGAAACGCCAGCCAGCGAAACGCCCATGAACAGGTGGTCCACAAGGCTGTTCTGCCTGATGGCTGCTATAATACCGGTGCCAAGGCCCAGCACCCAGGCGAACAGCGCCGCCAGCAGGGCCAGTTCCAGCGTGTAGGGGAACGCCTCTATGATCATATCGGTAACAGCGCGGTTATATTTATAACTGATGCCCAGGTCCCCATGGATTGCCCCGGCCAGATAGTCAAAGAACTGCACGATCACCGGCTTATCCAGCCCCATCACTTCAGTCAGGCGGTCAATGGTGGCCTGGTCCACATGTTCACCCAGCAGCATAGCCGCCGCATTGCCGGGAACAATGCGCAGCATGATGAAGATGAGCAGTACCACGCCGATCAGCACCGGAATGGTGCCCAAAATGCGCTTTATCACGCTTTTCACACGGAGTCACTCCCCTTTTGTCCCTCACAGCCGCTGTTTTCAAGCTGCCAATCGGTTAAAACCATGCTCTGTGCAGGTGAACATCATTTTCCCTGCAGGCGTTGCTTCGGCACAGCGCTTTTATAAAAAGCGCTAAGGCAATACCGCATAATTCTAAGTGCCGATACGACGAGCGAGGTGCGGCAGATGCCAAGCCAAAAGCGCAGATAATACTGGATGTCTTA
>ENA-OPYE01001527-OPYE01001527.1-human-gut-metagenome-genome-assembly--contig:-NODE-1527-length-11987-cov-2.487261_pt1 | contig 11987 bp, 10 predicted proteins | sample MGYA00241063_ERZ501442 | MGnify/ENA primary metagenome ERZ501442 (study PRJEB25962, sample SAMEA1967055) | human gut metagenome | biome: human gut; feature: human-associated habitat; material: faeces... | reverse complement strand
CGATCTGAGTAAAGACATTGCGGAATAGTAACACACATTTAAAAGGAGGAAACGCTTTCGGGCCGGGCGACAACATCGTGGTGTCGGAGATGGAACACCACTCCAACATCGTCCCCTGGCAGTTGGTCTGCGGCCGCCGTGGCGTGGAGATACGTGTGTTGCCTTTCGACGATACGGGACGGCTGATGGTGGAACGACTGCCTGAACTGCTCGACGGTCGGACGAAACTGGTCGCCGTCACGCAGGCATCCAACGTGTTGGGTACCATGCCGCAGCTCGACGAGGTGGTCTCCGCCGCCCATGCCGTCGGGGCCGTCGTGCTGGTGGACGGCTGTCAGGGCATCGTTCACGGCGGGGTGGATGTCGGTGCACTCGGCTGCGACTTCTATGTCTTTTCGGGCCATAAGCTCTATGCTCCGACCGGGACGGGAGTCCTGTACGGTCGGCGCGAACTGCTCGAGCGGATGCCTCCTTTCATGGGCGGCGGCGATATGGTCAGGAAGGTGCGGTTCGCCGGTACCACGTTCGCCGACCTGCCGCTCAAGTTCGAGGCCGGAACGGCCAATTATGTCGGTGCCGTCTGTCTCGGCGAAGCGATGGAATATCTCCGGGAAATCGGCATGGACGGAATCGCGGAGTACGAACATCGCCTGGCGGAGTATGCCGCCGACAGACTGTCCGCCGTGGAGGGGCTGCGTATCTACGGTACGACGCCGGATAAGTGCAGCATCCTTTCATTCAATGCGGAAGGGGTGCATGCTTACGATATGGGAATGATACTCGACAAGCTGGGTATCGCTGTCCGGACGGGGGCACACTGTGCCGACCCGGTCATGGAACATTACGGGGTGAAGGGCATGGTACGTGCCTCGTTTGCCTTTTACAACACCGAGCGGGAGGCCGATGCCCTCGTTGCCGGTGTGGAGCGGGCCGTGCGTATGCTGCGTTAGCGGCGGGCCGGTCCTTTTGCGGGGGGGTCCCGCCGGATGCGGCAACAGCCGCGGTAAATAGTTGTCCTTATGCCGCTGATAGTTCTCGAAGGGCTCGACGGAGCCGGGAAAACCACACAGACGGAGCTGCTGAAAGAGCGGCTCGAAAGCCGCGGGCTCCGCTACGAATACCTGCACTTTCCGCGTTTCGACGCTCCCGTGTACGGCGGGCTCATCGCCCGTTTCCTGCGCGGGGAACTGGGCGGCATCGATGCCGTGGACCCATACCTCGTCGCCCTCCTTTTCGCGGGCGACCGGGCCGATGCGGCCGCGATGATACGGAAATGGCTCGCCCGGGGAAAATACGTCCTGCTGGACCGGTATGTGAACTCCAACATCGCCTACCAGTGCGCCAAGGTGGAGGGGGGCGAGGCCCGGGAGATGTTGAGACGGTGGATACTCGACTTGGAATACGGGCACAACGCAATTCCGCGTCCGGATGTCTCGCTCTTTCTGGACGTGCCGTTCCGCTTTACCGAGCGCAGCCTCACCGCACCACGCCGCGGCGCGGACCGGGGGTACCTGGGCGGCGCGGATGACATACACGAAGCTTCGCTCGCTTTTCAGCGGCGCGTGCGGGAGATTTATCTCGGCCTGGCCGAAGAGGGCGAACTGGAGGTGGTGGACTGCCGTGACGAGAAGGGGGACATGTGCCCGCCGCAGCGCGTGTTCGCCCGGATAACGGAAAAGATGGAAGGCATCCTGTGATTTGAAAGAGATGGAGAAGAAGGAACGGTTCAGGACAGCGGCGCATGTATGCCGCATTGTACTCGGTGCGGTATTCCTCTTTTCGGGTCTTGCGAAAGGGATAGACCCCTGGGGTTCGGCACTCAAGGTGGAGGAGTATCTCAATGCGTTCGGTCTCGGCGGCCTTTCGGCGGTTGCTGCTCCTCTCGCCGTGGTGCAGTGCGTGGCGGAGTCCGCCGTAGGACTCATGCTCCTGTGCGGTACGGGACTTCGGCTGGCCAGTCTTTTCGCCCTGCTCTTCATGGCATTCTTCACCCTGCTGACCCTCGTGATAGCCGTGTGGAATCCGTTGGACGACTGCGGCTGTTTCGGGAATGCGCTCAAGTTGAGCAATTGGATGACCTTCGCCAAGAACGTCGTACTGCTGCCCGTGGCGGCGGTGGTGTGGCACGATGCGAAGAGGCGCCGCGGGTTCGCCTTTACTCGGCGCGAGGCGGTCCGGAGCACGATATTCCTCCTTTTACCGCTCGCATTCTGCCTGTATGCGTGGTACTGCCTGCCGCCGGTGGATACGTCGGTTTACCGTAAGGGAACCGACCTGCGCCGGGACGTTCTCTGCACGAGCTGCATGGAGCGCTCGGTGGTGCTCGTGTACGAAGATTTGCAGACGGGCGGGCTGCAGGAGTTCTCCCTGTCGGATACCACCTGGTACGATACCGCGCGGTGGCGGTATGTCGATACGCGTACTCCGTATGACGAGTTGCCGGAAAAGGCGAAGGAATATGATTTCTCCCTTTGGCTGGACGGTGCGGACCGGGCCGGGGATATGGTCTATGCTGCGGGAAGGAGTTACCTCGTGCTCGTGCGGGATGAATCGGATATCTCCGGGCGCTGCCGCGAACGTATCCGGACATTTGCTGCGAAGGCTGCGGCTGGCGGAGCCCGTGTGATTTGTGCCGTGGGTACGGAGACTCCGGGGGATGCTCCTGCCGGAGCGGATTTGGGTGCCGGAGCGGTATATGGCATGGACCGTCGGCTGATGGCGCAGATGCTGCGGGCGGATGCGGGCGCGGTAGAGATAACGGACGGGGTGATAACCGACAGACGGCCGTGCCGGACGATGGAGAAGATGTTGGAATGAACGGCCGGAACAGGGCCGTTGCAGATAAGATAAACGGAAAATGATGGGACACAGGATATTATTGTCTGTATTGTTGCTGGGGAGCCTGCTCCCGTCGGTCTCTTTCGCACAGGACGGGGGGCTGGAACGGCACCTTTCGCGTGGCGAGGGACTGTACCGTATGGAGAAGTACGGCGAGGCATTCATGGAGTTCGGAAAGGCCGGACGGTATGCGGCCGGTGCCGACGCTGCGGTCAGGGAGCGGTTGTGCCGGCTCCTTGCCATGAGTGCGGCGCAGGCCGGAGAGGGAGAGGCGCAGGAGCTGCTCGAAACATACCTTACCCGTTATCCGGCGGGGCCGGGAGCCGTAGAGGTGCGCTTCGAACTCGGCAATCTCTTCTTCGGGGAGGGCGACTATGCGGCGGCGACGGAACGGTTGTTTGTCTCCCCACTTGAATTCAAAAGCGGATAAACCTTCGGGTGATTCTTCTATTAGATCAATTTCTTGATTGTCGTATGTTCGCCAGAAATAGAATTCTTTGGCTCGGTTACGATTATAAGATTGCTTCATTCGTTCGCTGATTAAATAGTTTTCCCATAGTGCGCCCACATCTTGGCGTACAGATAGAGGGGTGAAATTTCCGATGATTGCATTGCGAATACCGTTATCGTAAAAGTACCATTTTCCGGCTTTCACTACCTCTTTACGGAGATTGCGTGAATAGGCTCCCAAACGATACACCACGAATACTTTGGATAATAAGTCAAGATATTTTTCAACAGTATTTTTGCTCATTCCCAATTGCTTACCTAATTCGTCATAAGATACTTCACTGCCCATTTGGAATGCAATTAGACGCAGTAGTTCCTTCATCTTACTGGAATTTTTCAAGCCGTCGATTGCTAAAATGTCTTTCAATAGATAAGCTCCTACAATATCTCGTAGATAATCAGTTTTCCGCTCGAAGCTTTCTAGCATCACTACTTCAGGATAAGAACCATAGATAAGTCTAGATTCTAAGTGCTGTCTTGTTTCCAAAGCATTTTCTATTTGTGAAATCTCTTTTTGTGAGAATGGAGTCAGATGGAATTGGGTAGATCTGCCTACCAAAGGCTCACCGGCTTTGTTGAGTAGGTCGAAAGAGGAAGAACCGCTTGCAATGACTTTGATGCCTTCCACTTCGTCCACTATTAATTTAAGTTTGGAACCGATTTCCGGGATGTTTTGTGCTTCATCAATAGCTAGCAAATCTATCCCTTCTAATAAATGCCTGTAGTTGGAAATACTCCGTTCATTTAATAGGGCAATCGTATCGTAATCCTCTCCGTTAAGTAACATGGACTGACCTTTAAACTCTTTTATCAACTCACGTATGAGAACCGTCTTTCCAACGCGTCGTGCACCAAAAAGCAGAACCGCTTTATTGGGTTCTATTCGTTCTGATATTTTATCCTGAAGGATACGTTTAATAATATTCATCACACTTTGTTTTGTGACAAATATAGTAAAAAAGGTCTTTCAATTGACGATTTTTACGCAAAAATCGTCAATTGAAAGACCTTTTTTATGGTTGATTCATCTTTCTTCAACGAACACTGTATCTTTTCTGAAATCAATTGGTGATACACCGGCCCTCCGTTTGAAGAACTTTCCGAATGAAGACTGGTCGGAGAAGTTGAGGGTGGTGGCAATCTCCTGTATGGAGAGTTTGGAATGTGTCAGTAAGTTACGGGCTTCGCTGAATAGCATTTCGAAGATGAAGTCGCTCACGCTTTGTCCTGTCACGAGCTTCACAATCTGTGTCAGATGATGGGCAGATAAGTTCAGGTGGGCAGCATAGAAATCTACCTTATGTTCTTCACGATAATGCGTTGCCAGTAGTTCGATGAATGATTTGATAATACTTTCGTATCGGGTCAGGCAGCCGTCCGTATGGGGGAGGGTGATTCGTTCAAGGATGTCACTTAAATCAAGATAAAAGGCGAACAAACGGTTCAGAATGACTTCTTTGTGGTAGAAATGCTCTGTACGGTCAATATTCTTATTGATGCTGGCTAATCGTTCGGCTAATAAAACGGCGTAAGGATGTGCTAAAGGAACTACCGGTTGGTTATATAGCCGCACACCGTATTTGGTCCGTCGGTAGATCATGTCGGTGGAGTCCATTTCATCCGTAAAAGCCTTGCTGACAAAGAGACATTGACATTGAAAGTCATCACTACATTCATAAAAATGAAACAGATGAGCAGAAGATAGAAGTAAAAGCGTATCCGCTTGAATATCATACGCCTTGTAATTGATTACGGTATGTCCTTTTCCGGATAAAACCAATAAGATGATAAAAGCGTCCAGATGGATATCTGACGAAAACTGTTCTTCTGCTTCTCGATACCCGATAGTAATGCAACTGATTTTCTTTCGTGTATCATTCCTGCTGCCACTAATGATGGGGAGTTCACTGATGTTTTTGATGCGTATGGAAGAGGCCATTAGGTGTGATTTTATGTTGTACAAAGATAATGTAAACCTTTGAAATCTCCAAATTAAACCAATTTTGCCCAATTTGGGATTTCTCTCCGGCAAAGAATTTATCCGACCTTTGCAGCCGTTTTGAGGTAAATGATAATTTAGCGGCGAGAATTGTTACGCGGAAGTATCTTAAATTCTCCTCCTCCGTCGGAGGAGGAGTACCCGTAGGGGGAGGTGGTAGGTAAAACAATAAAATACCTATTAATAATAAGATAAAGGAATTTCTTTCTCACCTACCACCCCGCCCGTTGGGCACCCCTCCTCCAACTGGAGGAGGGGAATTGAGATAGTCAGAATATTAATAGCTTCGCCGATAAATTATCATGTTGATGCTCCTTTATTAATTTAATAGGTATTATGAGAAAATTGAAAGTATTATTTGTCTTTATCGGTGCATTGAGCATTTCGTTGGCACCTGCACAAACCTTTCAGAAGATGACAATTGAAGAAATGTTCGAGTTGGCAGATGCTAATAGTCGCAGTATTCGTATGTTCCGTCTGGCGGAAGAGGAAGCCGGACAGGCAGTAAAGGTGGCCAGGAATGCTCAACTTCCTTCGATTGACGTATCCGTTTCGGCAAGTTATTTGGGGGATGCCTGGCTGGCAGACCGTGATTTTACAAATGGAGAGAATGCTGCTATGCCGCACTTCGGCAATAACTTTGCAATAGAAGCATCGCAGGTTATTTATGCAGGTGGGGCTATCACCAGCCGGATTGCCATTGCCAAATTACAACAGCAACTGGCAGAGTTGGATAAAGAAAAGAACAGGCAGGATATCCGCTTTTTGTTAGTAGGCAATTACTTGGAGATGTATAAATTGCAGAATCAGGCTGAAGTGTACCGGAAGAATATAGAGCAAACCCGGAAATTGGTAGAAGATATCAATGCCAAACAATCGCAAGGACTGGCTTTAAAGAATGACATCACTCGTTATGAGTTGCAACTGAAATCTTTGGAACTGGCATTGACACAGATTGAAAATGGTATCCTTATCCTGAACAATCAATTGGTTACGGTATTGGGTTTGCCCCAGGAAACAGTGATAAATGTGGATACTACCTTGTTGGGACGACTTCCCAAGCCCTCGGAAGAAGCTCTTTGGCAGGAAACGGCGGTATTGAGTTCTCCCGTGCTGCAACAGATGAAACTGAATATCAAGCAGTCGGAGTATAATGAACGGATTGCAAAGGCTGAACGTTTGCCGTCCATAGCTCTTTTTGCAGGTGATAAACTAGATGGTCCTATTACGATTGAAGTGCCTCCCATTAACAAAAATCTGAACTATTGGTATATCGGTGTAGGAGTGAAATTCGATATTGCTTCTACTTTCAAGTCGGGTAAGAAAATTCGTTTGGCACGACTGTCCACCCAGCGTGCGCAAGAAAACGACTTATTGTTGCAGGAGAATGTGCGGACGGAAGTAAAAGCGGCATATATCCGTTTTCATGAGGCTTTTACCATTTGCGATACACAAGAGAAAAGTCTGGAATTGGCAGCACAAAACTACAGTGTGGTGAATAACCGCTATTTGAATGATCTGGCGCTGATTACTGATATGCTGGATGCCAGCAATTCTAAACTGAATGCGGAGTTGCAGTTGGTGAATGCACAGATCAATATACTTTTCAATCTCTATAAGTTGAAGAAGACGGCGGGGTGCTTATAAATTGTCGTCAAGTAATTTTTCATCCGCAGATGACACGGATTATGCGGATTTTATTTTTCTGAAAGGCATAGCTCAGCCGTAGGAACTGTGTAATCTGCGTTATCTGCGGATGAAAAATGGTTTTTGATATATGAATGTAAACTAATGAATTAAATAAGACATGGAACGTAAAAAGAAAAAACTGATTTATAACGTAGTGGTTAGCCTCTTACTTATCACCGGACTGGTGTGGGTATGTTCCCATTTCGTTCATCTCGGCAATGTAGCCTATACAGACAACGCACAGGTGAAACAACTGATTGTCCCCGTCAACAGCCGTGTACAGGGTTTTATCAAGAAAATCTATTTCGATGAATACCGGGAAGTACATAAAGGCGATACTCTGGTCTTGATTGAAGATTCCGAGTTTCGTTTCCGCCTGGCACAGGCTGAGGCTGATTTTCAGAACGCCATTTCGGGAAAGAATGCGGTGGCCACCACAGTACATACTACTCAGAATAATATAGCTGTATCCGATGCCGGTTTGCAGGAGGCAAAAGTCCGGTTGGATAATGCCGAACGTGAATACCACCGGTATAAAAACCTTTTGGCACAGGATGCAGTCACCAAACAGCAGTACGATGCTGTGCAGACAAATTACGAGGCATCCAAAGCACGCTATGAACTTCTGCTTCGCCAACGTCAATCTACAACTTTGGTAAAGCAGGAACAGACCCATCGTCTGGAACAGACGGATGCAGGTATCAAACTGGCGCAAGCTGCCCTGGAGCTGGCGCGTCTGAACCTTTCTTATACCGTTATCCTCGCTCCTTGTGACGGAACTACCGGTCGGAAAGAAATTCAGGAAGGACAACTGATACAGCCCGGGCAGACTTTGGTTGACATTGTCGATGAAAATGAGAGATGGATAGTAGCTAATTATAAAGAGACTCAGACTACCCATATCCGAGAAGGCCAGCCGGTAGAAATAGAAGTGGATGCTGTGCCCGGAATAACGTTTAAAGGTGCTGTGAAATCTATTTCCCGCGCTACGGGTGCCAGCTTCTCTCTTCTGCCGCAGGATAACTCTGCCGGAAACTTCGTGAAAGTAGAACAACGTATTCCTGTCCGTATAGAATTCTCTACCGGCAATCGTCCGGAAGATATGGAACGCTTGCGTGCCGGTATGAATGTGGAGTGCGTAGTAAATTATTGATATTATGCACGAAACAGGACCTTTTTCCATTCCGGCCATCCGTGATTTTGTTCCTCCTAAGTTGCGTCCCTGGATCATCATTGTCTTTGTCATCGTTTTCCAGTTTTCCGGTGGTCTCTATTTGGCGGCAGTCAGTGAGATGGTCGGTTCTACGGCATTGATGCAGGAAGATATTATGATGGCAGGCTACGCTTCTATGATAGGCATGGGACTGACATTCGCCATCATGTTTCGACTGAAGTTCCGCTTTGCTTCGAAAACTTCATTGATGACGTGTAGCATTGCTCTGATTGTTTCTAATCTGATATGTATGCAGACGCATAGCATTCCTGTGCTGGTGATCACCTGTTTTTTTGCAGGAATCTTCCGCATGTGGGCTACATTCGAATGTAATTCCACCATTCAGCTATGGCTTACCCCTAAACGGGATTTGTCGGTATTTTTCTGTTTTATCTATCTATTGGTGCAGAGTTGTATTCAGCTGTCGGGACTGATAACAGTCTATACAGCATTTTGGGCAAAGTGGGAGTATATGCATTGGCTGATTATTGGTTTATTGTTATTGGTGATGCTGGCTACATTGTGCCTGTTCCGTAGTTATCGCTCTTTGCCGAAGTTGCCGTTGTTCGGTATCGATTGGTTGGGGGCTTTGATGTGGGGACTTGTGTTGTTGTGCATCCTCTTTGTCTGTGTGTATGGGGAACATTACGATTGGTATCAGTCTTTCCAGATCCGGGCGGCAACCGTCATCGGTATACTTATTCTTGCATTGAATTTATGGCGTGCATCTTTCATTCGTCACTCGTTCATTGCTTTGAAGACCTGGACGTATCGTGCCGTATGGTTTCCCTTTATACTATATATAGTAATAGATATTCTGCTGGCGCCTTCGCATCTCTTTGAGCATATCTATATGGAGAGTATATTAGAGTATGATGCCCTGAATGTAATTTCGCTCAATTGGGCGGTATTGCTGGGAATTATAGTGGGAGCAGGCTTTACCTTTTTCACTTTTTCCCGTCGTAAGTGGCGATATAAGACAATGACTGTGATTGCATTCTCTTCCATTACGGGTTATCTGATGTATTTTTATTTCGGTATTGACTATGCTTTGCCCAAGGAGACATTGTTTGTGCCGCTGTTCCTGCGCAGTTTCGGGTATGTGATAATAGCTATTTGTTTTCTTACAGTGCTATCTCGTGTCCCTTTTCAGCATTTCTTTCAGGCGGTGTCCGTACAGTCGTTTGTCAGTGCCGGATTTGGTGGGGCTTTGGGAACGGCTATACTGGGGCATGCTCTTAATGGGGCAATGAAAAAGAACTCGATGTTACTGGGTTCGGTAGTGGATCATGTAAATCCTTTCATCAGCCGGATACCCGTTGGAGAAGTATACGGTGCTGTGCAGCAACAGGCTCTGATGGTTTCTATGAAAGAACTGTACGGCTGGCTCACTCTGATGGCTTTGTTCTGTCTGTTGGCCTTCCTGGTTTACGAGAGTGATATTCGTCCATATAAAGTACTGCATCCTACCTATCGTTCCATTCGTCGTTTTGTGAAGCATGAGTTGCGTATAGACAAAAAACTGGAAGCTACAGCATAAGTTGAGATTTTTTTGTTCTTGTATTGGATAGCTTTGGCTAAAATTGGTAGGGGGAATAAGGTGAATTATTATTATTTTTGCAGCCCGAAAGTGGACGTATATTCCACGAAATGTATAAGTTAAGTTTATATGGTAAAAGATAATTCAAAGCTGTTTATTCTGGTCTTATTGGGTATGCTGACGGCCTTCGGGCCTTTTGTCACGGACATGTACCTACCGAGTCTTCCGTCTATGGGAGAATATTTCAGTACAAGCTCTTCAATGGTTCAGTTAGGACTGACTACCAGTATGATCGGACTGGCCGTCGGACAGATATTCTTCGGCCCTTTGAGTGACCGTTATGGTAGACGCATACCGTTGCAGGTTGCTATGTGGTTGTTTATTGTGTCAACGATTTTCTGTTTGTTTGCGCAGAATATTCAGCAATTCGTCGCTTTCCGGTTGATACAAGGTATTGCCGGGGCAGGGGGGATTGTTATAGCCCGTTCCATTGCTACGGATAAATTTTCGGGCAAAGATCTGGCAAAGATGCTGGCGATCATTGGAGCCATTAATGGCATTGCTCCCGTGGTAGCGCCTATTATTGGCGGAGTGTTTACGGAAGCCATCGGTTGGCAGGGAATTTTCATAATTTTACTTGTATTGGGTGTGCTCCTTTTGATAGGATGTATGCGTTTCCGGGAATCACTCCCGGCGGAAAATCGCCTGGCTACGAAATGGGCGGATACTTTTAATAGCTTCAAGGTGGTGCTTCGCAATAAACAGTATGTCTGCTATGTGCTACAACTCGCTTTTGCACAAGGAGTACTGTTTGCTTATATTGCTTCCTCACCTTTCATAATACAGCAACATTATGGTTATTCGCCCTTTGCTTTCAGCATTTGTTTCAGTATTAACGCTATTGCCATCGGTGGTGCGGCGGCATTTTCCGTGAAGTTTCGCCGGCCTGCGAACGGAACGCTGGTCGGTTGTATGGGTATGCTTATTTTTTCTTTACTCGAATGTTCCGCTTTGGCTTTGGGTTGCAGCTTCTGGATTTATGAACTGCTGCTGATAGCGGTTCTTTTTATGATGGGAATGACGTTTACCACCTCTACCGCATTAGCCATGGAGTGTGAGCGCACGAATGCCGGAACAGCTTCGGCACTGTTGGGTACTGTTTGCTTTTCGTTCGGCGGCATTGTCTCTCCCCTGGTAGGCATTGGAAATATCCTGGTTTCTACAGGGGTTATATTTGTTATCTGCTCTTTCTGTTCCCTTTCCTGTATTTTGTTGGCTTTAGGTAGAAGGCGTACGAAGCTTTACTTCGCATTCAGTACATCCCAGAAGCGTTGAGGCAGGTGAATGTTAGGCACATCCGCAGCCTCTTTAAATAAAGGAGCAATCTCTTTCGGGGCGAATCCGGCAATGCCGCATCCTATCTCTGTCACGAGGAAAGTATATTGTGAATGCTCTTTGGCAAAGCGGATAAACTCATCTACATAAGGCCTGATGGCTTCCGGCCCACCATGCATGGTCGGAATGCCATAGGTCTGTCCCTGTAATCCGGTTCCTTGTCCCCAGATGGCTCCCCATTTTTTCCATGCCAGATAAGCGGCTCCGCCACCATGCGCGCCTTCCAGGTTGCTGCCAAAAACGAATATCTCGTCCGGATGTAGTTCTGTGATACGATTAGAGGTAATTCTTGTTTTCATACTTTTGTGATTAGGTCATAATTAGTTTTTTCTTCTTTTCTTCATTTTTAAACTCTTGCTTTTCAGCAAAAGTAACCTTTAGGTAACTATCTTACCGATTTGTAACTTCTTGTTTATAAGTAAAATAGTATATAGCTTTGCATCATCGGAAAGTCACTGACTGCATTTGCGAAGTTAGTGAAAAAACTGATGAATGCAACTATTTTATAAACAAATTAAAAGCAAAAAAACAATGAAAGAACTTGCAGTAAAGAATTACAAGACCGCAGAAGGTCAGAAAATCAGTCAGGGTGGTAATGAATTTACAGTGAAACCGATTGTTGAGCAGACGGATGTGGACCAATGTCGTGTGAACTTTGTAGAAGTGGAACCGGGTAATTTTGCCTATGGATATCATTATCACGAAACGGACGAAGAGGTGTTCTATATCATCAGTGGTACAGGAATTGTTCGCACAGCAAATGGGGATGTGACGGTAAAGGCCGGTGATGCAATAACTTTCCC